>OFFL01000744.1_pt1 | contig 32011 bp, 30 predicted proteins | sample 1521391 | NCBI WGS metagenome assembly OFFL01 (sample SAMEA3504082, study PRJEB24116) | mouse gut metagenome | biome: mouse gut; feature: mouse-associated habitat; material: faeces | place: Denmark | collected 2011
CCTACTTTAAACTTTACACAAAAAGTAACACCCTCAAACTTTTGGTTTGTGAGTGCTTTCGGTTTTTATCGAGCTTGTATTTTACCTTTATTTTAAGAAAGTTTGTGGCTGAATTTGCATGTTTATATTGCTTTTAAAATGATAGTTTGCTTGTTAAGTTATTTATACTCCTAACAGTGAAATAACTTTTAGTGTACTTATTTTATCTGTTTAATTTAACTAAAATAATAGCTTGTAGCATTAAAAAAGCTGACTTGTTTGTCGGCTTTCTTTCTATCTTGTTTTTAAGTACTCTATAAAGTCATAAAACTCCATTTGTTTTAGCTCCTGCATATTGCTTAGTTGTTTTCCCAACCTTATATGCAAATATTTTTCAAACTCAGGCAGTATCTTATTTTCCATTATTTCCGTTCTTCTTAATCTTTCGGATATCCTTTCCAATACTTCTCTTCCTATGCTCTTTATCTTTACTCCCTCTATTTCTCCTATGCTTTCCGCTTTATTCCCGTTGTTTACTATTATTACTATATATTTGTTTTTTCGCTCAAACTTACTGTTTGCTACTATATACTTTGTAAAATATATTTCCTTTCCTGTATACTCCTTTTTGCTTATTATCCGCATTTCACTTTCTCTTTTCGGATAATCTACATGTATACACTCTATCTCCCCTATTTCCGATTTCTCTATCCTCTTTGGCATCGCCCTTTTGATATGTATGTACTTCCCTTCCAGCATTGTCAGTAGCTCGATATAATATCTTTCGTTTTTATGATTCTCTTTTCCTATTATTTTGATTATATCTTTTTCGCTCCCACACATTGCTTGATACATACTGTATCTCTTACACTTCGATGCCTCGATATCCATTTCCTCACCTTACGCTGTCTTCTCTTTTTATCTCTCTTCTGAATATTCGCACATCAATTTATCTGCTACCAATGCTATGAACTCACCATTTGTTGGTTTGTCACTTGGATTGTACACTTTAAAGCCAAACAGTTTATTTATATAATCGATATGTCCTCTTGTCCATGCTACGTCTATCGCATGCCTTATTGCTCGTTCCACCTTACTTGGCGATGATGCAAATTCCTCTGCTACATTTGGGTATAACTGCTTGGTTATGTTATTGATTAATGTTGGCTCTTGCATTACTCTTTTTATTGCACATCTTAAATATTGATATCCTTTTATATGTGCAGGTATTCCTATTGATAAAAATATTCTGGATATTCTTTCATCCAATACATACCCTGTTTCACTTATTCTTCCCTCCCCGTGTAACTTATGCTTGTCCGGTTTGGTCATTAGCTGCCATATACTTTGGCTGTTATACTTTTCCAATATTACTTTTCTTATTACTGAATACTCTAATGGTTTGAAAAAATAGTATGTTACTCCTTTTTCCAATGCTGCTGTCAAATACGGCTCCGTCAATATGTTTGACATTATGAATATCTTTGGTTTTACTGCCATTCTGCTGCTGTTTATACTGTCCATTAACAAATATCCATCCATTTTAGGCAACATTAATTCCGTTAATATTATATCTACGTTAGTATTTTCTAGTTTAGCTAAACAATCTACTCCGTCGTGCGCAACTGCCACTACTTCTATTTCTTCGCAGCTCAAAAACTTCTCTGCTAGCTCGCAATTAGCTTTATCGTAGTCGACAACCATAAGTCTTAATTTTTTCATAAAACTCTCCTTTGATTTTGTATTCAATAATATTAAATAATACGGGTAAAAATACATAAAATAATACATAACCCTATTAAATCGCTATGCTTTATAGCAATTTAATAGCTATATATTACAACAAATAATTTGATAAATCAAGTAATCTCGACAATATAATAATTGCATTTAAATATACTCATACACAATTCGACAAATACGAAATTCTTTGTATATTGTTCGATATTTTGTGCTGTTATTCTAACGATATTCCTTTGCTTTTCAACATTTTTCGCTATTGATTAACCGTATTTCTACTTTATTTGCATAATCTTGATTCTGCCTAATTAAGTCATTTATTTTCTATTTGTCAGATTATGTCGGCTGTATATATCTTACCCTATTTTTACTTTAGTTGATTTAATTTATTTTTGTTTAGTTTTTTACTCAGTCTTATTTTGCTTTTGTTATTTTTTTCGACATTTTTTTGCATCTTATGTAATATTTTACCCATTTGCTTTATTATAGCACAACTGCATTTGCAAAATAAGCCTTTTTAAAAACATAGTTGCTTAAACTGTTGTCCCATCACTTTATAGGGTGCGAAAAATGTCTGTTTTGTTACACTTGATAAAAAATATTTTGTAAATTTTGTGTAAAATGATAATTATTTTTTGCCATAACTAAATTAGATATTTATATTATGAAAATATTAACAAATTAGATATCGAAGGTATAAAATTACTAGTTTCGTTAAATCCTACGCTTTCATAGTTCATAAATACTGTTTCTTTTTCAGTAACTATCTTTCCTCGTGATTTAAATGTATATATCATATCGTCATCAACTTCAACCTCTTCATAATATAATAATGTTTGATTTGATATACTTTGCTCTTGATTATAATACAAATTCATATCTGCTTTTTTATAATTTTTATTTACAACTACGGTAAAATGATAAGCTTCAAATGTTGCAAAATTTTCTCCAATAACAATAAAGTAAAGCACATGGTTATATTTGGTATCAAGATATTTTGTTACTCTCCAATCAATACTGCTACTTAAGTCAATAAAATCGGTATAAGTATTTAGCTCGGACACAGTTGACTCTATTCTTATTTCATTATCAATAAAATATTGGTCTGTGCTACCACTATCTTGTTTGAATAAGAAAAGTCCTCCAATAATAGCAACTACCAAAACTACAGCTACGCAAGAACTAACCATTGCCAATTTAAATGGTCTTTTTGTGCTTTTTCTCTTTGCATTAATCAAACGTTCATTTTGAATTTTCAAAGATTTTAGCAACTGTTCGTCGCGATTTTTTGCTAATGATTCATTAACAATATGCTGAAGTTTTTTATACCTCTTCATTTTTTGCCCCTCAATTTATTTTTATTGCCAAAGCCTCGTCAATATTTGTTTTATATGAAATATTAAAGTAACCTTTTGGTGCCTCTATCATTCCCGATGCTATTGTCAGATATTTATCATTCCTTTGTGCACCATTTGTAAGCGTATATGTGATATCTTTATATCCAAAAGCAGTCATAGCATGGTTATACTTACTCAATGTATAACGAATACTATTACTATTATCTCCGTTAGTTAATGTTATAATATTAAATCCAGACAAAAACAACACAATCGGCTCCCCATTATCAATATAACTTTTTACAAGATTATAATCTAATTTACCGGAAGAAATACAATAACTGTAAGTCAGTATGTAGCTACCGTTTCTTTTTATATATTTTTCAAACCCGCTTTTAAATTGACTTACTGAGGTACCTGCCAAATTACTATTAGTCCCCATATCATAATATAAGTCATTTATCAATTTATTAGTCTCCGCACTTTCGCCTTTGTAAATGTAATATCCCATTAGTTCATTTCCAGGAGTATAATTAGGTATTAGGTTAGGACAAAATCTATCCCAATATTGTATCAAATTGGCTCCTGCAACCGGCACACATTCATTTGAAAGGCTATCTAAACCTGTAAGAAATGGATTCCTTTTGGCTAAATCTTTAGCATCTTCGGATTTAGATGTAAAGCTTATGGTTTCGTTATCATAAGTAAAGTCGTCATAACCGCCATACAATGCCATTTCCTTTAATTCTTTCAAGCTTTCGCTATCAATAAGCATATCATTTTTTGCTAAATAATAATTTTGATTATCATAATATAAGTATGTCATGTTTGTTACATAAACTCTAATAGCTTGTCCGCTTATTGTATACGGGTTAACGGCATCAAAAAATACTTCTGCCATTTCAAATTCCCCTGTGTAGTTGATAACTATAGCATAACCATGCTCGTTATTTACAGTAAAATCGTATATATAACCCAATTTATTTAAGTTTAAATCATACAATAATTCTTTTTCCGCAACTAAATCTATATCTGTACCGTAATTATCTTTTGCAAGACCGTCTATGTTTTTCAAAAAAACTTGGTCGTACTCGTTACCATCCAACTCCATTGCATAGGCAACAGGAATATTAGTTAAAAATAAATAAATACTTGTTAATGCTACAATGATTGCTACAATAATAAAACTCAGTTTTATTAATTTCGATTTTTTATTTATCATTTTTTACCTCTCTACTTATAAGGGAGCTAAATTTTGCTTTTTGTTACATCGATATACAAATTTTTAATCTTTTTTATAGCTCTAGCATGTTTTTGTCTAACCGTGCCGTATTTTACATTTAATATCTCCGAAATTTCCAAAGCACTGTAATTATCTATGTACAACATTTTGATAATTTTTTGAGTTAATTCGTCTAATTGACTTATGTAAACGTCCAATTCGCCATACATAGATTCTTCAAGATTTGGAGTATCTGCCACAAAGCTTTCGTCTATTTCGCTGAACTTACGTTCGACTTTCAAAAGCTTAAGTGCGATATGGTCGCAACATTTATATATCCATGCCGTAGGATATGTTACATACGGTTTATTTTGCATGCGTATTAAATAATGAAAAAATTCTTGAGCTACATCATGTGCGATTATAGCTCCGCCATCATATTTATGTGTGATAAAACTTATTATTCTGCTGTAGTAAAAATTGTATATTGCCTCCAATGAATCATTGCTGTTATTCAACTTTTTTAAATGATAATTAAACTCAATACGATTCATGGCGACTCATACTTTCTCCGTAAAAAATAAAATTAGATAAATAATATAAAAAAATTGTTGTAAAAATTTTTAGAAAAATAATATCTTGCAATTAGTATATCATTTAAAAACACTAGTGTCAAACAAACAATTTATATTGATGTTCCTACAAGATTATAAAAGGCGGCTATGCTAATGCATAGTCGCCTTTATGCAACAAAATTACTATATTAATCCTCTTTAATATATTTTTTTATTTCGTCCACAATCTCTTGAATGGTGTTTACGTGCAACACTTGCTCGTAGTCAACCATAACGTCAAACTCGTCTTCCAATGAAGTTATAAGTTCTGCTTTATCGATAGAGTCAAACTTTAAGTCTTCATTTAAACGTGTTTCCATTGTTATTTTGCTCTCGTCCACATCCATTTGATTTACCAAAATATTTTTTACTACATCTATAATCATAAATAACCTCCAAATTATTCAATAAATGTTTCCATTGCTATAAATTCGTAATGTGTATCCTTGCTGTATACAGTCGTTTGTGTATCCGCAAAAATATCAAAATACGCAAACTCTCCGTCCTCTCCGCCATGCTTAAACTGAGCTTCGTGCTTTGTCCATTCCTTATAAAACTCGTCAATATTTAAAGCATCTTTTTTTAGCATATTATTTGCTATAGACTCATAATGACGGGACTTTTTATACTCGATATCCACACCTACTTCGCTTTCGGATATGGCAATAACTATATCTTTGTATGTATGCGAAATGGAAATAAACAAGTTTTCGTCCACAACATACGGTTTCCCATCCCCGTAATAAGAAATATAAACATCCCTGCCCAAAAGATACTTTAAACACTTTTCGGCAAGTGGTTTGCTGTTTCCGTTGTAGTTCCTGTATGTAAAAATAATCATAAATCAATTATAGCAACAATTTTTAACAAAATCAAGTTTAAATAACAAATTATAAAGTTATTATGCTGTTTTATCGCTTAATTTCGGTTACTTAAGTAGTTATATCGTCTCAAACGGTCAATACGGATTCTGTCAATCGCCTCGTAAGTAACCCTTGGACGCCAATTTCCGCTAGCTTTGCCAGGGATATTCATACGTGTATCCTCGCCCCAACCAGCTAAGTCTTGGAAAGGTATTATAACAATATCCGCAACGCTAAGCAACATAGTACGTATACACGCCCATACTAGTCTACTGTTTTCGCCCCCCTCAAGTTCACAATGCAAACCCAAATAATCATAAAGCTTTGCCCTTGCATCCTCACCAAGGCTTGCAAGCCAACCGTAAATTGTAGTATTATCGTGCGTACCTGTATAGGCTATGCAATTTCTCTCGTAGTTATGCGGCATGTGTGGGCTTACTTCGCTGTCAAAAGCAAATTGCAAAACCCTCATACCAGGGAAACCCGTCCTTTCCCTAAGTTCGTTTACTCCGTCATCAATGATACCCAAATCTTCAGCAATTATATCCGCTTTAGGGAACTTATGCCTTATAATAGCAAACAACTCCCTACCGATACCCTTACACCATTTGCCATTTATTGCATTAGGAGCACCATATTCGACTGCCCAATACCTGTCAAACGCTCTAAAGTGGTCTATCCTCAATTTGTCATACAGCTTAAACATTCTTTCAATCCTGCTGCAAAACCAAAAGTAGTTGTCTTTTTTCATTTCGTCATAGTTGTACAAAGGATTGCCCCAAAGCTGTCCTTCCGCACAAAAATAATCAGGTGGCACTCCCGCAACTTTATTTGGTTTAAAATCACTGTCCAAATCAAAGTAATTAGGGTTGGCCCAAACGTCCACGCTATCGTAAGACACATAAATCGGCATATCCCCGATAATGCCAATACCCAAATCGTTAATTTGTTTTTTACGTGTTTTCCATTGCTCGGCAAAAAGGTATTGCTCACAAATATAATAGTCAACCTCTTGGGAGTGTTCTTTCATAAATTCGCCTAGTGCACTGTGGTCACGCTTTTTATACTTATCCTCCCACTCAAACCATGGCTTGCCGTTATGATAATCTTTAAGTGCCATAAAAATAGCATAATCCATAAGCCAATCGCGCTCTTCATTGGTATATGTATACAAAACATCTGTGTTTGATTGCAAAATATGTTGATACGCCATTTGTACTGCTTTGCGTTTTTGGCCATAACAAAACTCGTAATCAACAACATAAGGCGAGCCGTAATATTTTAAGCTATCGCACTCCTCATACGTCAAATACCCGCTATCCCTTAACATTATCGGGTCAATGTACAAATAATTACCTGCAAATGCGGAAACACCCGAATAAGGCGATTCTCCCAAACCGATAGTAGTCATAGGTAAAACTTGCCACCATTTACAATCGCCAAGTTTTAAGAACTCCGCAAATTTAACAGTCTCATTACCAAAACCGCCAATACCGAACTCGCTTGGCAATGAGCTGATGTTTAGCAAAACACCGCTTCCTCTCATACTTTCTCCTTAGACATTTATTTTAGTGTATTTAAAAGTTATTTTGTTAAGCATTATTCTATCAATTAACTTTAATTTGTTCCCCTATCAATTACACATAAATTCAAACAAATGTTTCATTATTTTTTATTATAAACCATATCTATTAAAAAATCAATACCCAATTTTAATTTTATTTGGGCAAATACTATCATTTTGCGGAATATATTTGATTGTATAGACAATAATTTAAAAGAAATATAAAACTACCAATAAAATTACAATAATTAATAGTTATAATAAATACATACTTTCATTTAAAATAAAAATTCAGGAGATTGATATGAGCAAAATGATTACAGTAGACGGAAATGAGGCGTGTGCCAAAATTGCATATTATATGAGCGAACTTGCGACTGTTTATCCAATTACGCCATCCTCACCAATGGCAGAAACTTGCGAAGTAATGCGTGCAAAAGGTGTAAAAAATTTTTTGGGGAGCACACTTGACATATCCGAACTTCAATCGGAGGGAGGGGCAAGCGGTGCTATGCACGGCAGTTTGTCCGCAGGTACGCTTACAACAACATTTACTGCATCTCAAGGTTTGCTGCTTATGATACCAAACATGTACAAAATTGCGGGAGAAATGTTGCCTTGCGTTATGCATGTTACGGCGAGAACGATTGCAACACACGCTTTAAGTATATTCGGCGACCACTCTGACATTTATGCGGTTAGACAAACGGGCTTTGCTATGCTTGCCTCCTCTAATGTTCAGGAATGTATGGATTTGGCAGTGGTGGCACACCTTGCAACCCTCGAGTCGGGATTACCGTTTGTTCATTTTTTCGACGGTTTTCGAACATCTCACGAAATACAAAAAATACACAATATCGAATACTGCGACTTGGATAAAATAATCAATCTGGATAGTGTACAACATTTTCGCGACAAGGCATTGTCCCCAAACAATCCTACTGCGAAAGGCACCACGCAAAACCCCGATTGCTATTTTCAAAATTTGGAAGCCCGTAATATTTTTTATGATAAACTGCCTGCTATAGTAAGCGAATGTATGGACAAATTATACTCGATAACAGGCAGAAAATATAATTTAGCAGACTATTTCGGGTCAAAAAAACCTACAAAAATCGTGGTTATTATGTGTAGCGGCGGCGAAACAGTGCTTGAGACAATAGACTATTTGAACAACATTGGCGAAAATGTAGGGCTAATAAAAATAAGACTTTACCGTCCGTTCCCACATAAGGAGTTTATATCTATAATACCCGATTGCTGCAAATATATTACTGTGCTTGACAGAACAAAAGAATTCAGCGGAGTTGGCGAGCCATTATATCAAGATGTGATTTCCTCACTGCAACTTGCGGGCAAATCGGACATAAAAGTATTTGGCGGAAGATACGGGATAAGTTCTAAGGAATTTACTCCGTCAATGGTTAAAGCCGTATATGACAATATGAGTGAGAGTGGCAAAAACTTTTTTACCGTAGGCATCGATGATGATGTGACAAACTCTTCTCTAACAATAAGCGACTATATAGACACCACCCCTAAAGATTGCATAAGCTGTAAGTTTTACGGTTTAGGCTCGGATGGTACAGTTGGTGCAAATAAAAACAGTATCAAAATAATAGGCGACAATACGGATAAATTTGCACAGGCATATTTTGCTTATGACAGCAAAAAATCCGGCGGACTTACTACTTCGCATTTGAGGTTTGGCGATAGCCCTATCAAAAGCTGTTATTTGATTGAAAAAGCTGACTTTGTAGCTTGTCACAATTCAAGTTTTTTAGGCGTTTACGATATGGTGCAAAGCCTTAAAAAAGGCGGAAAATTTTTGCTTAACACAAGTTTTGACAAAGAAAAACTATCTGAGGCTTTGCCTTGTGAAATTAAACAATATTTAGCACAAAACAAAATCGATTTTTATATTATCGATGCAAATAAACTTGCCAAAGAACTTGGTTTGGGTGGCAGGATAAATACAATTATGCAAGCTTGCTTTTTTAAGCTTTCAAGCATTATAGAATATGAAAATGCTTATAAATATATGGTTGATTACACTACAAAGACTTTTGCATTAAAAGGCGAAAAAGTGGTGCAAATGAATGTCGATGCAATAACAAAAGCTACCGACTTTTTGGAAAAGGTAGACATCCCTAGTGAATGGGAAGATATTAACTGCGAAAACAAAGTAGTAAGTAGCGGAAATGCTTATTTTGATGCTTTTTCAGTGCCTGTCCTTAAAGGCAAAGGAGATAGCTTAAAAGTAAGTGCTTTCTCACCCGACGGAAATGTGCCGACTGCCACTACACAATTTGAAAAACGTGGTATTTCAGACAAAGTATCGTCGTGGATTAAGGAAAATTGCATACAATGCAATCAATGTGCTTTTGTATGCCCTCACGCTTGCATAAGACCTATTTTGCTTGAGGATAAGCAAAATATCCCCGACGCTTTTGAGACGATTGACGCAATACAGCCAAAGGGGCAATATTTCAGACTGCAAATCAGCCCTCGTGACTGCACGGGGTGCGGGAGCTGCATAAACACTTGCCCTGCACCAAAAAAAGCTTTGGAATATAAGCCGTTGGAGTCGGAGAAAGTATTGCAAAAAGATAATTGGGAATTTGCCAAAAATCACGAAAACTCAAAAGAGGTAATCAATAAAAAGCAGGTCAAAGGAGTTGGCTTTGCAAGGCAACTATTTGAATTTTCGGGTGCATGCTCGGGTTGTGGCGAAACACCTTACGTCAAACTTGCAACTTCCCTTTTCGGCGACAAAATGATAATTGCAAATGCTACGGGTTGTTCATCGATATACGGTGGCTCGGCACCTACTTGCCCATTTGCAAAAACAAATGACGGCAAAGGTCCAGCTTGGGCAAACAGCTTATTTGAGGATAACGCCGAGTTTGGTTACGGCATAAGCTTAGGTGCAAATTTAAGACGTAAAAAGCTTAAAAAGATTGCAAAAAAACTTATTGAAAATCGCTATGAAAACGAATATTTGACAAATTGGCTAAATACATTTGACGATAAAAAGCTAACAGAAGAGCACAGCAAAATACTATATGACAACATACAAAAAATGGCGGATGAGTGTTGCAGCGAGGAAAATAAAAGTTTGCTTTTGCAAATGGCAAAAGATAAGGATGCAATAACCAAAAAATCAATTTGGATAATTGGTGGCGATGGTTGGGCTTACGATATCGGCTACGGCGGACTTGACCACATTTTGGCAAGCGGAGAAGATGTAAATATACTTGTTTTGGACTCGGAGGTATACTCCAATACAGGCGGGCAAGCTAGCAAAGCTACACAAATCGGGGCGGTTGCAAAGTTTGCACAAGAGGGCAAAAAGACCGCTAAAAAAGATTTAGGGCTTATGGCAATCAACTATGACAATGTTTATGTTGCAAGTGTAGCTATGGGTGCGGATATGAATCAATGCTTAAAAGCTTTTAACGAAGCGGAAGAGTATAACGGAGTGTCGTTGATTATTGCATACTCCCCTTGCATTAACCACGGTATAAATATGAGCAACTGCATGCTTGAAGAAAAACTTGCCGTAGAGTGTGGGTATTGGAATTTGTTCCGCTTTGCACCAAATGCACAAAATAATAAATTTATGCTTGACTCCAAAGCCCCTAAAAGCGATTATGTGGAATTTTTGAAAAGCGAAAACAGGTTTGCAAGCTTAAAGAGGACAAATCCCGAAAATTTTGAAAGATTGCTTGAGAAAAACAAAGAATATGCAAATTATCGCTATAACAAATATTTGCAACTTGCGGAAATGTATAAAAATCTTTAAAACAAATAACCTAATCAAAAAACGTGCCGATTTTCGACACGTTTTTTGTTTAAAGATTGTCCTATTAATTGTTTTTTATAAAATGCTACACATAAATTTTATAAAAGTACTTTAAATTTCTACCCTACCATTTATTACTTGTTTTAATACCTCACTATCTGCTGTAGTTATTCCACCTTTGTTTAGTATCATTGCAGATAGCAATATGCAGTCTTGTACATTTGTTGTATCGTTTACTACTAATGCCCTTAAGTAAGATATATCCGCTGCGGTTATTCTTCCATCTCCTGTTAAGTCGCCTAGTACCGACAGGTATGTTACCTCTCCTCCTACCTCTATCCTCCAACATGTTCCTACTATTGCCGTATTGTCAGTTACTGCCTCGCTTTTCCTGTTGTAGATTGTCATTGCGGATATATTTATTCCCATCTCTGCTAGTTTACTTTTTAATGTCTCTACACTTGTATTTACTGATATATTTCCTATTACATTGGTTTTGCTTTCACTCGTTTTGCGTAGCATATTGTCCCTATCCAAGGTTAGATATGTGTAAGTATTACTTGTATTTGCTGTTTCACTTTCCAAGAATTTTTCTAAATCTATTTCCTTGCCGATATAGTTCCTCAATATCTCACTGTCTACCTCGGTTATTCCGCCTTTGTTGTTTATCATACAAGCCAACTGTCTTTCCAATGGCATACTTTCCAGCAATGTGCTGTCATTTGCTACTTGTCTTAGGTATGATACGTCACTTGCGTTTATCCTACCATCCCCGTTTATATCCCCTAATACCGATAGGTAGATTGTGTCAAATGGAGTGGTATCCGTACTATTTGAGTAAAGTTCTACTTTAAAACCTGTTGCTAAAGTTTGACTTAAGTCACTCCTTGTACCTGACAAGCCATCATATATAGGTGTTATATCACTTTCCTTTGCGTATATCTTTATTAAGTTCCTATCACTCTGCAAATTATTTAGGAATACTTCTATACTTGTATTTACAGGAATATTGCCCAATACATATTTAGATACGCCATTTACTATATTCAAGTTTTCGTCATTCAACTTGTGCATATAGCTATTGCCATAAAATTGACGAATATTGTTGCTATCTATATATTGGTAATCGTATTTTACTCCGTCCTTTACAACTACTCCCGGAGGAATAATTTTATATTTAAACTCTATTGCTGTTGTTGTATTATCGCTCCATTTATGGTTGGAGTTAGGAGTAACTTTTGCCGTATACTCGCCGACATCGGTATTTTTATTACCCGTTATTACCATTTGAGAGGAAACAAATCCACTTGGTATATAAGTTTGCTCTGCATTGTTAAACACAAGGATATTTTTATTTTGTTCTATAGGCTTTTCTATTGGCTTTGGCGTAATAGTCCATGTCAAATTGAAACTAGCTGTTGTATTATCCGACCATTTATAGTTGCTATTTTTGCGGGAAATAACAGCAGTATATGTGCCTACCTGTGTTGCAGTATTACCGCTAATATTCATTGTTTTACTATCATATCCGCTTGGTAAATATGTTTGTTCCAAACCATTATATTCAAAACTATTCGTTCCGCTAGTCGGTTTTGCAATAGGTTTAGGGTCTATATACCAACGAAAAGTTAAGGAATGCACTGAATTATTACTCCAAGCATATCCATTTTTTAGCGTAACGTATGCAGTATAACTATTGCACGCTGTGCCTGTATTACCACTAATTGTCATGGCATTAGCATCATATCCTGCGGGATAATAGGTTATCATATTACCTGTGTATGTTATATATTGATTTCCAGATGTAGGTTTTTCTACTTTGTTTGTTAGAATTCCATATTTAACTTCTCCATTTTCCAATAAAAATCGTTCACTAACTGAAGAATCCCTAAATGTAAAAAAATCATTTGGATTTTGATTAGGATTAGCAGTACTAAAACCACTTGTAAAGACATTATTTTTATTGCTTCTTTTATCATAAATTTCAATTTGGGATGATCTATTAATAGCACCTTTGCAATTAATCTTACCTGAAACAGTAAAATAATCCGATAACACTAAATCTTGATAATTGTTTGTTCCTTTGTCAGCACAATTTAAATAAATCTCTATTTGCCCACCACCGATAGTTAAATTTCCATTAGATCCAAAAACTCCTGCCATATCATTATCCCATATAAATGTGTCCGACAAATTTACAATACCGCTGTTATTCCAACTAACAGCAGCTATTGTAGCATCTATATTATAAATGTCAACACTATTATCAATAATTGCACCTTTCTCATAATTAAATTTTCCTCCATCACAAAATACTACGCCTGCTGTAGTCTGTACGCTTGGTTGTCTTATAGATAATTGATTCTTACAAATTACACCGCCTCTCATGTTGAAAGTTCCTGTGTACGAAATATAAATTGCCGATGCAACATTTTGACCTAATAAACTATATTCTGCGCCGCCTTTTATTTGCCCATAACCATCATGTAATCCCCCAATTGGCAAATAATGATAATTCCTTTTTTTCCCTGTAGCTATGTCATAATCATCTAAACTAAAAGTTCCATTAACCTTAAAAATATAGCCATCACTATCACTAGCATATGATAGTTTCCTATCCACATTATAACTATTTAAATTTAAAGACATATTAGCCCCTTGCGGAACTTCAATCACTGTAGTACTGCCAAAAGAAGACCCCTTAGAGCCGCCCAAAACTGCCTCCCAATCATTTTTTAAAGTTAATTCTACCAAAGCTCCGCTATTTGCTTTAGAATAATTGGCAGCCTCTTGCCATGTATTATACATTGTCGCACAGCTACCCGATAAATTATAAGATTTGCTTGCTACAGGTTGTATATTATTGTCCAAATTATTTCCTAAATCGGAATCTTGTTTTACTGTATTCACTGCAAATACGCAACCTAATATTAATAGAAAGGAAATTACTAGCACAAAAAATACTATCCCAACTCTTTTAATAATCTTTGCCATAATAAAACCTCCGTTTTTTACCTTACATAGAATAAGTATATCTATGTACAAAATCGAGGATTTTCGGGAAAGTTTTTTAAAGTTTTTGTATCTTTTTTGTAAAGCAATTACAAAATGTTTATTTAAATGTTGACAAAAGTTTACTTTTGACCCTATAATATATATGTAATATGTACATAGATATACTTATTCCATGTACCCAAACTTTACATTAAAGGCAATATTTTAACCCTGATAGTCCCGATTTTTGATAGGATTATTGCAGTGAATGCAACTTTTTGCCAACTTTAAACTTTACACAAAAAGCAACACCCCGAAACACAATGTTTCAGGGTGTATTTTTTATTTTATGTTTTGTTTATTGTTATAATTTAATAGAATAGATATGGCTATTTTTAGCAATGTACTATGTACAATATAAGACAAACATTCTTTAAATATTTGCTATACGCAAATTCCATTGCTCTTTTGTATGTAATAATTTTGATAAATACGAAATATCAGATTTTGAATTTCGCTCTGTCAATTATTTTTTGCAACTGTATATCTCCAAGCCCTAGGTGCTTGAACCTGTTAAACATTTGGTCAAGCAATTCTTCCTCTTGCAAATCAATGTTGTCTGTCACAAACTCGGTCAAGTCATTTTTTTCCTTTGAATAATCAAGGTAATTTACCACTGCATCCATCATAATATCGGGCAATACAATTTCGGGTATGCGTTTGTTTATAAGCACTGTTTTGTAAACCTCAAAAAAGCCTTGCGGTTTGATTTGAACACACTTGATTTCATTAAAATCACAATCTATCAAGTGCAAAGCTATATTGCCGTCATAACTATTGCTATCTAAATATGCCAGCAGTGTAATAAGATTGATTTGACAAAACATATCTTCATCAAAAAATAAATGCAACTCGTCATACTCAAATGTAAACAATGGAGCAAGCGGATTGATAACTATGTCCTCATATTCCTCAACACCGACGCCGTGTACTATACACCTTTCCATTTCAAACTCGCCGCTAAATATATCTTCCACAGTCTCGCCGTCGCACATACCTTCGTTAAAAGGCACTACTTCGCCGTCCATTTCTATTTTGTTTGTCGTCAAATAGGATAGCATTGCCATACCATTAACCACATTTAATCTTGTCATATCACTACCCTCAAATTAATCTTTCATTTCATCTTTTTGACTTTCGCTAGCCACACAATCCTCAATCGTTTGCTTGGCTTGATTTTTCTTCGGTACTCTGCCGCCGCTTTCAAGATTTTTTTCCATAAAAGCAATGCCTAAGTTTATTTTTCCGCATTTTTCTATTAAATACTGAATTATAAATACAACCGTCAAAGCAAAATGAGAAATTATATCCAGCATAGAATCAATCAAACTATTCCTTTGCATTGACTGCCCCGGTATAATGTGGTCAACTGCGAACTCGTACATTTCCCATATCGAAGCATACGCCATGCTTATAGCAAGCAACAAAAGCACATCTCCAAAAATAGATTTGCCCCATACTTTGCCTTTTTGGCTAAGATAAATAGCGACTATGCACAAAATATATCCCAAAACCGCATGTGTAACTTTGTCATACCAACCAAGCATTTCGCCCATCATAGGAACATCCATACGAAAGACACCAAAACAGCTACCAACTATATTTGATGCAAAAATATATGCAAAGTATATGATATGTAGCATTAAAGGCAATCTGTAACGGAATACCTTTTCAATCAACATTGGCAAAAACGCCAATAATATTGCCATTAAGGACGAACTTATCCTACTGCCCATAGGTAAATTTTCAAAACCGATTTTAAGCATAGCCAATATAAACATAACTACACCAAAAATAGAAAGCGAGCCCTCCAAACAATAGATTACCACTCGCGATTTTTCAATTTTCCTATCTACGTACTTCTTTTGCATAAATCCCTTTATTATTTACAAAGTGAATAAGCAGCTTCGTCAACTACAACTACAACGTCATTGTGTTTTTGCAAAATGCTTGCAGGACAATTTTCGCTAACTTCGCCTTTAATCATTTGATAAACAGCTTTTGCCTTGTTTGCTCCGTTTGCTACAACCAAGATTTTTTTAGCGTTCATAATGTTTGAAATACCCATTGTGATTGCATGTGTAGGAACTTCGTCAAGACTTGCAAAAAATCTTGCATTGTCACGTCTTGTGCCTTCTTCCAACTCTACAATATGGGTTGTGCTGTTAAACGGAGTGTTTGGCTCGTTAAAACCGATATGACCATTTGCACCGATACCCAAAAGTTGGATGTCTTGAGGCATACTATTTAAAAGTGCTGTATATCTTTCACACTCTTTTGCCATATCCGCAGCTTTACCATTTGGCAAATTTGTATTTTCCTGCTTAATATCAATACCTTTAAACAAATTGTCGTTCATAAAGTAAACATAACTTTGGTCGGACTCGATACCCAAGCCTACATATTCGTCCAAATTTACCGATTTGATATTTGCATAGCTTGTGCCGTTATTTTTACAATCTTCAATCATTTTTTTATATAAACCTACAGGGCTTGAGCCTGTTGCCAAACCGATAACTGCATTTGGCTTGTTTTTTACCACGTCAAGCATTACCTGCAAAGCTTGTTCAGCAAGTTCTTCTGTATTTTTTGTCACAATAACTTTCATAAAACACCTCTTAATTATAATTATAATTCTAGTATATATCAATGCGAACGTAAAGTCAAGGGATATGGACATTCATTAGCAATGACATACATAACACTATAATATTGTCGACAGTTAAAAAAAGTTACGTTTATGGATTATTTTTTTTGCTAATAATTGTATATATAGCTAATCGTTATACGGCATTTATGAACAATAAGATTTTAAAATTGTGCTCCCGTCTATTGACTTTATTCTTTTACTATGTTATTATATATATAAAACTTGATTACAATGGAATTTGTTTACATACGCAAAATCGTACTGTATTTTTACAAATGTCATGGAGAATAAATGAATATATTATTTGTAATTGACCAATATAATTCACACAACAACGGGATATCTATATCTACAGTGCGATTTGCAAACTGTTTAAGGAATGAAGGTCACGATGTACGAATAGTTACTACAGGTACAAAACAAGATAATTTATATATTGTTCCCGAAAGGCATGTGATTATTGCCACTCGCTTTGCACATGCACAAGGTCAACTATTTGCAAAACCACAAAAGACTACACTTAAAAATGCTATTGAATGGTGCGATGTTGCACATTTTATTATGCCTTGGAAATTATCCAAAAAAGGCATAAAAATCGCAAAAAAACTTAACAAACCTTTTACAGCGGCTTTCCACGTTCAAGCGGAAAATGTTACTTACAATATCGGGCTTGGAAACAACAAATTTGCAACCAAGCTTGTGTATTGGTATTTTCGTAGATTTTATAAAAATATTAAGCATGTACACTGCCCAAGCAAATTTATTGCCGACGAATTGGTTGCGCATAACTATAAAAACGAATTGCACATAATAAGCAACGGCATAAACGAAAACTTTTTACCTATAAAATGCGAAAAACCGCAAGAATACATGGACAAAATCGTAATTACAATGGTTGGCAGACACTCTATTGAAAAACGCCAAGACATACTTATCAATGCAGTTGCAAAAAGTAAATATTGCGATAAAATTCAGTTGATTTTTGCAGGTAAAGGTCCTAAAACCGAATATTACAAAAAACTTGCAAAAAAGTTACCTAACCCGCCGGAATTTAAGTCGTATATTCAGTCCGACCTTATAAAAGTATTGCAATACAGTGATTTGTATGTTCACGCATCCGAGGTTGAAATCGAAGCAATATCTTGTTTGGAAGCAATGGCTTGCGGGCTTGTACCGATTATTTCAAACAGCCCTGTATCCGCAACAAAACAATTTGCCATCGATGACAAAAGTTTGTTTAACAACGGCGATTCGGATGATTTGGCAACTAAAATCGATTATTGGATTGAACATGAGGAGGAGAAAAAGCAATACTCCGAAAAATATGTGAAATATGCTCAAAACTACAACATCAAAACTTGTGTAACCAAATTTGAAAAAATGCTGCAAGCTGCTATTGATGACAATCAATCAAAATAATATTTAAAAGATAAAAAAATCTCACTGTTGTGAGATTTTTTTGTTTATTATAATATAACATGAGTTCAATACTTTTAATATAGGCTGCTTACGCTTGCAATGAGTTGTTTGGATTTTTAAATATTTGATTGATATTTGTAATAGAGCTATCACTGAATTCACAAACTATGCAACCTGTTTGAACTTGCTGTTGCCTGTATAAATCCCCTTGCATACTGCTTGCGAACAGCATAGAACGCGAATAAGCAAAGCTGATTTCCTTATGCTTAAATTGTGCGCCGTTTGCCAAATCGTCAAATCCCGCAATTACGTTTTTAGTACTTTTTAAGTCAATTATGGCTTTTTGAAAATCAATACTGTTGCCCCATGCGTGAACCTCAAAGGTGTCACTTTGCAAATTGTCCGCATAAATAGGAAGAGGTCTGTTCATAAATACACGACTGTTTAATAATTGACCTTGAACATCTTGGAACTTAAAACTTAAGTTAGTAATAGTATTTTTATACCACTCTACAAATGTATCACTGCACTCAACCGAAGTATCTACAAAATATAAAAGGTTGTTTACTTTGTTTTTATAGTCCACGATTTCCAATACATAGTTATATTCATAATTATACCCACGCATTACCATACTATTTTTTAATTTTTTATTTGTAAGGATATTCATTATGCCTTTTTTTGAAGTTTTGCCCTTAACATCAAGTTCTCCGATAGATGCTGCCCATGGCACACCCAAACCGTCAATAAATTCAACAGCTTTTTTCATAATTTCGCCGTTGTTTTCCGCATTTACAATATTGCCCGCAATAGCAATAAATTCAGGTTTTCTTTCGCTCACAACGCTTGAAATCATTCTCTCACGAACGCTATCCGCAGCACTTCCGTCAAACCTAATGTCCGTCAACACCAAAGTTGTAAGTTTGTTGTCATCTCCTGTCGATATTTGTCGTCTTTCAGGCTTGTAATCGCAACCAATCAATGCCAATAAAAGAATAGTACATAATATTAATATAGCAAAAATTTTCTTTTTCATATTTCTTCCCGTCAAATTTATTTTTTGCAATATATACTTTTAAATACATAAAGCTTTAAATATAACTTTTAATCATGGATATTTTATCATTTTTTTACAAAAAAATCAATAGAAAAACCAATAATTATGTGAATTTGTAGTTTTACAGAAGTTTTTACGGCAAAACTTGACTATATTGCAAAGTGTATGATATAATTATTTATATTAGGAGTTTTTATGAAAAGAATATTTATTGTGCTTTCTTCTACCAATACAACGCTTGCAAAATCTATAAGAAAATGCACAGGGACGGAGTTTTCACACACTTCGCTTGCCTTAGACAACAACTTTGAAGAGATGTACAGTTTTTCAAGGAGAAAAACCAATAATCCTTTTGTCGGCAGATTTAAACGCGAATCGTTTGATACAGGCATATTTGCAAAGTCAAAAGATTGTCTTTGTCAAATTTACACAGCACAGGTAACTGACGAACAAATTGATAAAATAAAGGAAAAACTCGAATATTTCAGCAAAAGCAAAAAGACTTTTAAATTTAACAATTTAGGTTTATTTGCCTGTTGGTTTAAAGTAAAATTCCCAAGGAAATACAAACGCGTTTGCTCACAGTTTGTGTCCGAATGTGTGGACTACGCTTGTCCTGAAATTATATTACCTAAACATTATTGGATTATGCAACCCGAGGATTTTAAGTTTGCCAAAAATATCGACCTTATGTACCGTGGCAATATGAGTGATATTCCCGTAGGACTTAGTGAAGAGGAAATTTTAACTCGCATAGAACAACTTAAAGACTATGACCCTAACAAATTTGGTAAAAAGAGGAAAAAATGAGATTAGATAAATTTTTGAAAGTCAGCAGAGTTATAAAAAGGCGTACAGTAGCTGCAGACGCTTGCTCGGATGGCAGAGTTTCAATAAACGACAAAGTATGCAAACCGAGTGCTACAGTAAAAGTTGGAGACATTATAAAAGTCGCTTTCGGAGACAATGTTTTTTGCTTTAAAGTGCTAAAGACGGAAGAGACTACGAAAAAAGAAAACGCTAGCCTTATGTATGAAATTTTAGGTGGCAAAGATGAAAGTTAATGTAATTGTTCCTTGCGGTGGCAGTGGCAGCAGAACAGGACTGAATTTTAACAAATTACTTGCAAAAATCGGTACTAAACCAATTATTTACCATACAATTAGCAAGTTTTTTTATATTGATTGCGTAAAAAAAATCATTCTTCCGATACGAGATTGCGATAAAGAAATTTTTGAGCAAATCTTGCAAGATTTTAATTCGAAAATTGTGTTTTGCAAGGGAGGAGACACTCGTAGCCAAAGTGTAGCAAACAGCTTGAAAATAGCCGAAGATTGTGATATAATCAGTATACACGACGGAGCGAGACCTTATGTAAGTGAACAAATTATTTTGGACAGTTTTAATAAAGCAGCAAAATACGGCTCGGGAATAAGCGGATACAATGCTACTGATAGTATGGCAGTTGTTGAGGACGGAAAAATAATAAAATGTTTAAACAGGAGCACAATTTGGCATATTCAAACGCCGCAATCATTTGACTGCCAGCAAATTGTTAAAGCTTACGGATTGATTAAAGAGGGGCAAAATTTTACCGATGATTCGGGCGTCTACTCTGCTTATATCGCACCTTGTTACATGAGTTTGGGCAGTCCCTCAAACAAAAAAATCACTTTTAAAGAAGATTTGATAACATATCAAAACTGCTATATCGGGGTGGGTTACGACACTCACGAGCTTGTAGCAGGCAGAGATTTAATACTTGGCGGCATTAAAATAGAACATACTAAAGGCTTATTGGGACACTCGGATGCAGATGTTTTGACACACGCTATAATGGATGCAATATTCGGGGCTTGTAACGAGCGGGATATAGGTTATCACTTCCCCGATACTGACCCTAAATACAAAGGAATAAGCAGTATATTGTTGCTTAAAGAATGTTTGCAAATTATACGTACTAAAGGTTTCGAAGTTCAAAATATAAATGCGGTTATTATGTGCCAAAAGCCTAAACTTGCCAAAATTATACCTACCATTGTTACAAATTTAGCCAATGTTATAGGTGTAAGCTCGGATAAAATCAGTATATCTGCAACAACAACCGAGGGATTGGGGTTTGTAGGACGCGAGGAAGGTATTGCAACCCATTGCAACTGTATCTGCTACAAGCCTATGTAATCGTAAATTTAATTAAATTGAAAGTATATCCTTTTAAATAGGAGGGGAAATGTTAAAAACTTATTTGGAAAATTTGAAAAAAGAATTAGAGCGTCAGGAATATTTTGATATCGAAGATGCTTTGAGACAAACAGATAATCAAATACGCCGTTTGAAAAAAATCGGAAAATCGGAAGAGGAAATAGTTGAAGAGTTAGGTCCTATAGAAGACTATATCGATAATATCTTTGTTGACAATTGCCCTAAATCAAAAAATGAAATTTTGATGAATGACATAATTTTTTGGGGTGTTGCAACTCCTGTCGCTTGCCTTTGTACGCTTGCTATGATTTTTATTGCAATTTTGTGCGGAATAAGTGGTGCAATGTTTTTAGTAAAAGCTTGGACGGACCCTGTATTTACGACATTAGGCATGAAATTTGCAGCATTTATACTTGCAATTTGCGGGGTTGCAATGTTCGGTTTGACGGCATTTTTAACTTATAAAATCGCAATGAAAATGAGATATGGTATTTTAAGGCATCTAAGACTTAAAAAATATAGTCTTGGCAAAATCAACAACGGTGAGTTTGACGATGACGAAGATTGATAACATTACTCCGTCTGACCGAGAAGAATATTGTCAAATGGCAACCGAGTTTTACAGCATGTCCTGTTGTGACCATTGTGTTGACAAGTCGCATTTTGAAAACGCTTTTGACTATTGCTTGCAACAAAACAATTATGCTAAAATTTTTATGATAAGGTATAACGACGAAGTTGCAGGATATGGCAATATTTCATTTACCTATTCTATCGAAGCAGGCGGAAACGTGGTACTGCTTGAAGAATTGTTTATAAAAGAAAAATTTAGAAATAAAGGGATAGGTAAAAATTTTTTTGAATTTGTATATAAGAACTATCCTGCAAAACGCTATCGTTTGGAAGTGACCGAGTGTAACACAAATGCAATAAAGTTGTATGAAAAATTGGGATATAAAATTTTAAATTACAAACAAATGATTAAAGAAGATTGATATATAAAAAGCAGAGAGATACACATCTCTCTGCTTTTAACTTTTTAATTTTACTTACCCCAACCGGGTATATATCTTTTCAAAGTGTTTTCTATACCGCAGGCAACGGAGTTAGGGTCATCCATAAGCTTATCGCAGGCAAGCCTAAACACCATAATACCACCGCAACCGCTAAGCAACGCCAATGCAGTTTTATCTCCCGCAAGTGCAGGCGAACAATACGCTGCCGCTTTTAACGAAACCTCCCCGCTCATAACATTGTCATGTTTGCTGTCAAAGTACATATTTTTGCCGTTTAGCCCCCTCCAATACGGCCAATATGGACCGCCATCTATAGGTCTGCCGTAAGTTGGAATACCTATATTTATTTGGCTTAAATTTGCACCTTTCTTTATAAAGTTTTGCAAACCTATTTGAGCTAAATACAATGTCGATTGGTAACCGTCGCTATTCAAATCGTCATACGCCATGTATTGAATTTGGTCAATGCGTTTCATAGTTTCCTTGCTCATATTTAATGCACCTGCAGATAAAGCAGCGGAAATTATACTATCGCTTTTGACTGCAGTCATTTTTTCGTCCAACTCTTTCATAAATACATTGTAACATTCCCAATCTTTTTTGTTTTGAGGATATTCCCAATCTATATCAAGACCATCTAAATCATAGCCTCCCTCGGACAAAGGTTTTATAAACTTATTTACCATTTCATCCGCAATCCTTGTATGATTTTCGTGCATAAGGGTATTTACCCCTACATGCCCTCCGCCGGCACCATCAGCAAGTGCGGTAATAATTATTCTTACTTTATGCGGATTTGTCCTTTTTGCTACAATTTCCTTTAAAGCAGCTATTTCACGGGCAAATTTTTCCTCCCCGCCAACAAAAGACATTTCCCCTTTTTCACTCCACTTAACAACGTCAAAAACTATAATTGTATTGTAAACATCGTAAAATCTTGCAAAAGTTTTTATATCCTCTTCACTTCTTTTTAATATTTCCGTTGGCACATCCCCATCCAACCTTTGATAAACAGTTGTATTAAAATTATCCTTACCCTCGGTTATATTATAAAGTTCAAAGCCTTTTATTTTACAATTTTTTCGTTTAAACTTATCAATGGTTAAACGCAAGCTATCGGTGGTTACGCTGTCAAAAGAAATGATACGTCTGTCTTGCATTTTCTCACTTGCATAAATAAGTTTCCAACTTCCGCCGATAAACGCCTCTAACCTAAAATACATAACGCTATCCCCTATCTCCGAGATAATCGCAGTATTAAAAGTACAACTTTCTTTCAATTTGAATTGTACGCTATTTGATTTCCCGTCATTAATTGCAGTCCAATAGCTATTACCTTTTTTTAGTATGTTATTTCTGCCCGATATCTCTTTATTGGATAAGTTATCTCCGACAATAGTTGCATTTTGCATCAAGTTTTCGGAGTTGATTTCCAATTTAACATCGGGAAATTTGGAGCTGTTGCACCCCGTTAATATGCAAACAAATATTATAGCTAATACAATAGCAGTAAACGACAAAACTTTACTTTTCATTACAAACCTACTTTTTTATTAAATTTGCCCCTCTAATTTAAATTATTATAATTATTATACCATAAATATCGCTCAATATCAATAAAAATCAAATATTGGCAAAGCTTTTGAAATATTTTAAAATTTTGTTTGCTAAATTGTCAAACAATTATATAAACTAAAATTTTTTTCAAATTTTAAAAACTTTCCAATCATAGCAGATAATTAAATCGCATTTAAAATGCAACAAAAAATTGCACCTTTATAAAAAGATGCAATTTTTTTGTTTAATAATTTTATTAGGTAATTACTTAATTTCGCACTCAGCGCCAACTTCTTTGAACTTAGCAGCGATTTCGTCTGCAGCTTCTTTAGCGATAGCCTCTTTGATAGTCTTAGGAGCGTTATCAACGATTTCCTTAGCTTCTTTAAGTCCAAGACCGGTAATCTCACGAACAACTTTAATAACTTTGATTTTTTCAGCACCAGCTGATTTCAAAATTACGTCAAACTCTGTCTTCTCTTCAACAGCTGCAGCTGCACCTGCTGCAGGAGCTGCAACTGCCATAGCTGCTGCACTTACACCAAACTCAGTTTCGATAGCTTTAACTAAATCATTAAGCTCAAGAACTGTCATACCTTTTATTTCTTCAATCATCTTTGCGATATCTGCCATTTTCTTATCCTCCAATATTTATAAATACAATTAATTTTCTTTATTTTTTGCAATTTCAGAAATTGCTCTTGCAAGGCCTGAAAGACCACATTGCAACATACCACACAACTGACATAACAAAACGTCCTTTGATGGGATATTAGCGATTTGGGTTACTACATTAGCATCAATAAATTTACCATCCAACAGACCGCATTTAGCTTTTAAAGCTTTAACAGTCTTGCTGTTGTCTACTACTACTTTTGCTGCTGCAAGTTCATCACCGTTAGCGAAAGCGATAGCAGTAGTCTTTTCAAGATAACTATCAAATTCATTGAAACCTAATTCATTTAAAGCACGCTTAACCAATCTGTTTTTCAAAACTTGGTATTTAACATTGTTAGCTCTGAAATCACTTCTTAATTTAGTGTCTTGCTCAACATTAATACCTTCGTACTCAACAAGTACAAATGCTTTTGACTCTTTAACAGATTTTTTGATTTGCTCAATTTGCTCTGCTTTAAGTTCTTTAGCTACTGACATGATTACCTCCTAAAAAATTATCAAAAATATAAGTCTCAACCATAGACGCAAGTTGAGACTTAGTAAAATACTATACTTGTCACACCTCGGTAAGCAACATTATACCAAAAAACTTGGAACTTACTGTCTACGGTATTTATTTACTTTTGAATTTTAACATAAATTTTAATTTTAGTCAACCGATTTGGCAACCGAAATTAATTTTAATTATCAAAAATTCGTTTTATTAATTATTATCCTAAAATTTTATTTAAAGACAAAATTTAAAAACAATTATTTAATATTGACTTTTACACCAGGTCCCATAGTAGTAGCGATGTTTACGCTCTTAATATAAGTACCTTTAGCTGCTGCCGGCTTTGCTTTTTGGATAGCTTCTACAACAACATTCATGTTCTCGATAAGTTTTTCTGCACCGAAAGACTTTTTGCCTACAGGAACGTGAATAATAGCTGTTTTGTCAAGTCTGTACTCAACTTTACCTGCTTTAATCTCCTTAATAGCCTTAGTAACATCCATAGTAACTGTGCCTGACTTAGGGTTTGGCATTAAGCCTTTTGGTCCCAAAAGTCTTGCGATTCTACCAACAAGTCCCATCATATCAGGTGTTGCAACGCAGACATCAAAATCAAACCAACCCTCATTTTGGATTTTGGAAATCATTTCCTCTGCACCTACATATTCAGCACCTGCTGCTACAGCCTCGTCAGCTTTAGCACCTTTAGCGATAACTAAAACGCGTACGGATTTACCTGTTCCGTTAGGAAGAACTACTACACCACGAACTTGTTGGTCAGCGTGCTTAGGGTCAACACCTAAACGCATGTGCAACTCAACAGTTTCGTCAAATTTTGCTGTACCTGTCTTTAAAACAAGGTCCATAGCTTCTTGCACTTCATAAGCCTTATTTTTTTCAATAAGTTTTACTGCTTCTAAATATCTTTTACCTTTTTTCATAGCTACTCCTCCTATTAACCTTCAACCTTAACGCCCATGCTGCGGCAAGTACCTTTAATCATAGATATAGCTGCATCTAAGCTTGCTGCATTCAAATCAGGCATTTTAGTCTCTGCGATTTCCTTTAATTGTGCCTCTGTAATAGTAGCAACCTTTGTCTTATTAGGCTTTGCAGAACCGCTTTGGATGTTAAGAGCCTTTTTGATTAGGACTGCTGCCGGAGGAGTTTTCATAACGAACTCAAATGAACGGTCAGCATAAATTGTCATAACAACCGGAATAATTAATCCCTCTTGACCTCTTGTTTTTTCGTTAAACTCTTTTGTAAATCCCGGAATATTGATACCGTGAGGTCCCAATGTAGAACCAACCGGTGGACCCGGAGTTGCCTTACCCGCAGGTAACTGTAATTTTACTACTGCTGTAATTTTTTTTGCCATAGTCTTTACCTCCTTGACTACACATTACGTGGTTATAACGAATTGCATTAAAAATTTACAATTCTTCCAAATTTATCTCATACTGCAATGCAGTTTGAAATCATATAATAGTTATATAAAAACGATTATTAAATATAAGTTTTAAAAACTCGAAATTTGTCGCTATCAAGCGTTGATTTTTTTGATATTGATAAACTCGATATCAACAGGGGTTTCCCTACCGAACATAGATACGATAACTTTAACTTTTTGTGTCTCAAAGTTAATTTCCTTAACTTCTCCCACAAAGTCTTTCAAAGCGCCTGCCAAAACTTCTACTTGGTCGCCTACCTTAAACTCGATATCGTCTGCGGTAATAACTTCAAGTTGATTACGCTTAACTTCCTCATCGGTAATAGGTACAGGTCTGCCCTGCGGTCCGCAAAAACAAGTTACGCCACGAGTTTGAGTTACCATATACCAAACATGTTTTGTGTAAACCATTTTAATGAACACATAACAAGGGTATTTCCTGCGCATAACAACTTTTTTCTTGCCGTTTTTTTCGGTTATTTCTTCCTCTTCGGGCACAGCAATATCTACAATGTAGTCTTGTAAATTGTTGTTTTCCACCATGGTGCGAAGATTGTTTTGCACCATTTTTTCATAACCGGATAAAGTTTGAAGTACATACCATTGTGGCTTTTCATTTTGTAAGTTTTCCATAAAAAATATCTCCCGTTAACCTTGTATGCCGATAAGTGAAGAAAATCCTAAACCGAACAAAGCATCCATAGCCATTAATACCGCTAAGAATACTACTACAAATATCAAAACAATACCGGTAGATTTTAAAGTTGTGGCAAAAGTAGGCCAAGTAACTTTTTTCAACTCCTCGACCATACCCTTAAAAGCACGACCTATCCTTTTAAAAAATCTAACAAATCCGCTTTCTTTTTTACCCTTGCCTTTAGTCTTGTCCAAGCTTTTATTGTTAGCCTTTGCAGGAAGATTGGCAGAAGAACTCTCGGAAACAGACTTGTTATCACTAAGAGTATCTTGGGTCAACGGAGCGTTGATTACCTTATCATTTTTATTATCCTTCATTAAAGAATGCCCCCTAAAAATTACTTAGTTTCTTTGTGAACTGTATGTTTTTTGCAGAATGGGCAATATTTTTTTAACTCAAGCCTTTCAGTTGTATTTTGTTTATTTTTATAATCGTCGTAATTTCTTTGCTTACACTCTGTACAAGCTAATGTGATTCTTGTTCTCATAGTAAACGCCTCCAAAAAAATTACACCCTTTGGTTAGGTGCTTATATAATATAACATATTCCAAAAATATAGTCAATTAATTTTGCGATTTTTTTGATATTCTCTTAAAATTCCCTCTAAAAATTTTTAAATGAGTAAAAAAGACAAATAGAATAGCCAATATTGTTCTAAATACGACTATTCTATTATGCTATGCCTGTTATTGCCTTATTATTATTTTCTTATATCTTTACGTTTGATTTTACCGCTTATTGTCTTTGGCAAATCGTTTGCAAAATCGATAATTCTGGGATATTTGTAAGGAGCGGTCAATTTTTTAACAAAATTTTGAATTTCTTTTTTAAGTTCCTCGCTTGGAGTATATCCCTTTGCCAAAACGATAGTTGCTTTTACCACTTGACCACGGATTGGGTCTGGTGCACCTGTTACGGCACACTCCAAAACGCTTGGATGCTCCATAAGTACACTTTCGATTTCAAATGGCCCGATACGGTAACCGCTTGATTTTATCAAATCGTCCGTTCTACCGACATACCAATAATATCCGTCCTCATCGAGCCATGCCATATCGCCTGTATGATAGTAGCCATCGTGCATTACGGCAGCTGTTTGCTCCTCATCCTCAAAATAACCCATAAACAAACCTGCAGGTTTACCATTTGAAATATCTATGCAGATTTCTCCTACTTCGCCTGCCGCACACGGCTTGTCATTTGCATCCAACACACAAACTTTATATTGTGGATTAGGCTTACCCATACTTCCCGGCTTTGGTTCCATACCTTTTAAGTTAGCAACCGCAAGAGTGGTTTCCGTTTGTCCAAATCCCTCCATAAGTTTTAAACCTGTAGCATTGTACCATTGTTTGTAAACCTCTGGGTTTAAAGCCTCGCCTGCTATTGTGCAATACTCAAGTGATGACAAATCGTATTTTGACAAATCTTCCTTAATGAAAAACCTATACATTGTAGGAGGTGCGCAAAATGTTTTGATATTGTACTTTTTAAACAAAGGCAAGATATCATCCGGATGAAATCTGTCAAAGTCGTAAGTGAACACACAAGTTTCCGCAAGCCATGCACCATATAACTTACCCCAAACAGCTTTACCCCAACCTGTATCTGAAATGGTAAGGTGCAAACCATCTTCCTTAACCAAATGCCACCAAGCAGCTGTCACAATATGACCGATTGCATAAGTATGGTTGTGTTGCACGCATTTAGGATAGCCTGTTGTGCCCGAACTGAAATACATCAACATAGGCTCGGTAACTTTGGTAGGGCGTCTGTCCAAATGACTACTTGCTTTTTCCATACCCTCGTCAAAGTTTTTCCAACCATCGCGATTTCCGTTTACAATCAATCTATGTTTAAGTTCAGGGCAGCTTTCCACCGACTTGTCTACTTCCATAGCAACATAATCGTCGGGCGTGCAAACAACAGCTTTTACATGTGCCTTGTTAAACCTGTAAACCAAATCCTTTTTCATAAGTTGGTTTGTGGCAGGCACGGCTACCGCACCCAATTTATGAAGTGCCATCATACAAAACCAAAATTGATAATGTCTTTTTAAAATCAACATAACTTTGTCGCCTTTGCCGATACCCAAAGATGCAAAATAGTTTGCAGCTTTATTGGAATATTTACTCATATCCTCAAAAGTAAATATTTTTTCCTCTTTATCTTTTGACAACCAAACCATAGCCTTTTTGTTAGGCTTTGATTTTGCAAGGCTATCTACAACATCGTAGGCAAAATTAAAACTTTCGGGATAATCAAAAATTATATCCTTTAAATTTCCTTTCTCGTCCAAAGTCTCTTTCACAAAATTTTTGTACATAAGTTCTGACATATCAATACCTCCCATTTACTGTCACACTATGCTTGTTTTCACAACTTAACCAGATTTAGCATTTATCTGTGCCGTATATATCAAAATTTTATACTTTAAATTATTTTTACTATAATTATAATATTTTATATTGCAATATTACAGCATTGCAGCGAAAAATCGAAAAAAAACTCGTCTCTAAAACTAGAGACGAGATTATAACCCGTGGTACCACTCTTTTTGCCGATAAAATCAGCCACTTTCCGTATCCAACAATACGTTTTCCTATAACGGGGAACTCCGATATTCCTTACTGTAAGTTCGGGAATATAGCTCAAGGGTGATTAAATCATAAGCTTCGTATTGCCTCACACCACACGGCAACTCTCTGAAAACCCACAAAATGATTGCTGTCCCTATCACAGCCTTATTCACTTATATTTGTATTTTATCACTACATTTTTAGTTTGTCAACAATTTTTAAAAATTTTTTCAACATTTTTTATGCAAATTTTAATATGTTACACTTTTATTTTATCTACTGCTTGTTTTTATTAGGTTAATTTATAAATTGATATTTAATCATAAAAAAGTTACACTTATTATATCTTATTAATACTTTTTACTCTTTATTTTGGGTTAATGCCGATTTTTGACTTGTTTTTTCCTTTTTCAATTTGATTAAAAACACCGCAAACAAAATCGCTGTAAGCACTATGGTACAAACTTCCGCAAATGGGAAAGTCCACCAAACACCATCAATCCCCATAAATAAAGGGAATGTTTTTACTCCTACTATTATCCAAACAAGCCCTCTGCTTGCCGCTATAAGAACAGAGCTTAATGCCCCGCCTATTGCGGTAAAAAAGCCTGAGCCTACAATATTAAAGCCAATCATAAAAAATGCTATGGCATATATTTTTGCACCGTGATATGCCATTTCGATAACCGCGGCATCTCCCACAGGGTCTTTTGAAAACATTGTAATCAACTTATCTCCTGCAAAATATACAATCAAAAATACCGTCAAACCAATTACAATATTTAATATAAGTGCGGATAAATAAGTATTTCGTACCCTTTTCATTTTGTTTGCACCATAGTTATAACTGATTATTGCGTTTATTCCATCGGAAATACCAAACATTGCAAGCGTACCGAATGTGGCAATGTAATTAATTATTGTGAACGCCGCAACGCCTGCCTCTCCCGCAATGTTTAGCAGTGCACTGTTAAACAAAAATACCGATATAGCTGTTGAACCGCATACAACTGCCTCGGAAGAGCCGTTTGCTATAACGGGTGGCATAAGTTTAAAGTTGATTTTGCCTTTAAAAAAATTTATTGCATTACTCTTTCTTAACAATGGTATGCTGCAAACACATAGTGCTATAAAATAGGATATACCTGTTGCAAGAGCCGCACCCATAACACCTAAATTAGCAACACCGATAAAAAGGTAATCAAGCAATACATTTGAAATTAAACTTGCAACTGCGCCATATAAATATTGATTAGGTTTGCCTATAACACGTGTGGTAAAACCCGTTAAATACATATTGCAAATTATTGGTGCAAAAAAGGAAATAACAAAAATATACATTGCTGAATCGGCAACCAAAATATCCGTCGCTTTTAGCAATTTTGCTATGTTTACCGAAAAAATTCCGCCGAAAATCGTGACTAAAAGCGATATTGCTGTTATAAATACACAAGATGTACGAAATACACTGCGTGCTTTGTCATCGCTTCCGCTGCCCAAACTTCTGCCAATTAAACTGATTGCGCCCGTGCAAACAATAAAGGAAATTGCATAAATTATCTGCATAAAAGGCCCGACAATGTTAACACTTGCCATTGCATTTAGTCCCGCGAACTTACCCAAAAACAATCCGTCGATTATCGGTTGAGCCCCGTTGATGACCATTGCAATAATAGCAGGTATAACATTGGCAGAAAAAACTTTTATTAATTTGTCCTCGCCCAATTTACAGCTTTGCATATTTTTACCTTTATTTTTTATTTCCATTACTCTATCACAAAATATCAAATTAGTCAACAAAATGGTTTTATCAAAATTGCTTTATAGTAGATTATTATAGATAAAACTAATTAATTATATTTTAAAGGTTTACAACAAACAACTAAGCATTAAATCTTAAATCGACAAATAAAAACAAAAAACCCGATTTCTCGAGCTTTTTGTTTTAGCTTTTAAAAGAAAATATTTATGGTCAATATTTTGTCAATCACATTCCTTACGATTTCCGCATCTGCAGTGGTTATTTCGCCTT
>OFFL01000750.1_pt1 | contig 31813 bp, 32 predicted proteins | sample 1521391 | NCBI WGS metagenome assembly OFFL01 (sample SAMEA3504082, study PRJEB24116) | mouse gut metagenome | biome: mouse gut; feature: mouse-associated habitat; material: faeces | place: Denmark | collected 2011
CCCCAGCCGGTCCGCAATCTCCAATGGGGCAAAGCCCATTTCGATCAGCATACTGGCGTGGGAGTGGTGTACGCCATGTAAGTGTCCGTGAACACCGTACAGCGATTGACTGGGCAGAAGAAATAAAATATCTGGTAGATGTCAGTTATCCGGGCAGCGAAAAAATAGTACTTGTTATGGATAACATGAATACTCATGCGTTGGCATCACTCTACAAAGCTTTTCCAGCCAGTGAAGCCCGACGGATCGCCAGAAAATTGGAAATCCACTATACTCCTAAACATGGAAGCTGGTTGGATATTGCAGAAATAGAGCTTAACGTAATGACACGCCAGTGTCTATCCCGGCGAATTAGCGATATAGAAAAGCTTCGCCAAGAACTCTCTGCGTGGGAACAGGATCGTAATGAGCATGCGGCATGTATCCAATGGCAATTTACTACGGATAAAGCCAGAACCAAACTGGTATCACTTTATCCCAAATTCGATGAAACAGCGGCAAAATAATTAGTATAAATATAATACGGTCACTACACTAGTTTGCATATATTTTCCTCTCTTTCCAATGTGTCAGGAGCCTCGTCATATACTAGCACGAGAACTTTATCCCAAAAAATATCTTCCTGATAACGTTCCACCAGAAAACGTAGTTTTTCATTTTCAACGCTTACTTCACAATGCATTAGTGCATCTATGATAATCCTTATTGATTGACTGAAAGTGATATCATCCAGTTCATCCATGAGACGGTAAAACAGAAATTGACCGCCAGCTTTGTTCAGAGACTGCCAAAGTACATGCAAAAAGCATTGGAGTATGGTTCAGCGGCTGCTTGATTGCTATTTTATGATCTATAGTATTGATTTTTCAAGGAGCAAATCCCATTTTTAATGTGGGAAGTTTGAGTAGATAATCCTTTTGAATATGCAATTTTTTTGTTCTGTCAAAAGTTAAAGACTTGTTAAGAATTTCTATGCTATGATCAGAACATGAAGAAAATAAAACGAGGGAAAAGAGGTATACACTATGTTCTGGAGGATATTGAAAAAAGACCTAAAACGCAAAAAGACCATGAACATCATTCTGCTGTTGTTTGTCATTTTAGGCTCAATGTTTGCAGCGGCGGCAGTGAACAACATTATAGCCGTTACAGGCGGTATCGAGCATTATTTCGATGCGGCGGATGTTCCCGATATCACTGTGCGGATGCTGACTAGCGAGGAAAATGACCTCGAGGAAAAGATTGGGGAGCTTGCCTGTGTCAAGGAGATAAGGAGCGAACATTGGCTGTGTGTATCAAGTTCAAAATATTTCAGTCATAACGGAAAGGAACTTGATAATTTCACGAATGCTGCCTATCTGCTTTCCGATAGTGAAATGGCAATCAATTATTTCGATGAGAACAATAACATCATCGAAAGCGTGGAAAAGGGCTGCTTTTATGCCAACGCTCCTTTTTTACAGGATCTTACTATAAAAAAGGGCGACGAGGTGGAGCTTACTGTCGGAAACAGTCATCTCACACTGAAGTTTATGGGGCGGTTTAAAGGAGCGCTGTTTGATTCGGGAAACACGGCTTCTCCGTATCTTATCATAAACTCTGCGGATTATGACTATCTTGACAGGGACGAAGCCACTCATATCATGAATGGCAAGCAGTTTTGTGTAAATACATCAGATGTTGATGAAATAAGGGAATTTGCAAAGAACTATAGCGGTGTATATGTCAACGCACGAGAAGACTGCAAGGGTATTTATCTCTATGATATGATTCCGGCTTATGTTTTAATGGTAATCAGTATCATGCTGATGTTCACAGCCTTTGTGATGCTGCGTTTCACAATAGGCTTTACGGTCAGCGAGGAATTTCGTGAGATTGGTGTAATGAAGGCGGTAGGTATCGGCAACGGCAGTATAAGAAGCCTGTATATCGTCAAGTATCTTGCCATTGCTGTAATCGGTACACTGATAGGATATTTCTGTTCTGTCCCTCTCGGGGATATGATGATGAAAACTGTATCGAAAAATATCGTTCTCGGCAGCGGGGGCGGTGCTCTTATGGGTCTTATAAGCTCTGCGGCGGTAGTTATCATTATCCTGCTGTTCTGTTACAACTGCACACGCAGAGTCAATAAACTTTCGCCAATCGATGCAGTAAGAAACGGTCAGACAGGCGAGCGCTTCCGAAGAAAAAGTCTTTTGCACTTAGGTCGCTCTAAGCTGCCACAGGCTGCATTTCTCTCGGTCAATGATGTGCTCAGTTCGCCGAAGCAGTTTTCTATCGTGATAGTTGTGTTCACGCTCTGTATCCTGTTGATGACGATTATGTCAAATTTTGCATTGACACTCAAAAGTGAAAAGATACTGCGCTTCTTCGATATGCCCTCAAGTGAAGCGCATATCCTAGATAGCGAAATATTGGGAGAAATCCTAGTAGATCAGAGTGTGTATAAGCAGATTATCGCAGATACCGAAAAGCTCCTTGCCGATAACGGAATGCCTGGCAAATGCACAATGACCATGAGCACAGAGTTTGAAACATCACACAAAGGCAAAACAGCAAAGATTTCTTTCTATGTAATGAAAGGTGAAACAAATGATACGCTTTATGTAGATAAGGGCAGCGCCCCACAGAAGACGGATGAGATTGTCGTAACGGTAAGTGTCCTTGATGACTTAGGCGCGGAGATCGGCGACAGGGTAACGGCAATAATAAATGGGAAAGAGTACGAGTTTATCATCACGGGAACATACTCCTCTTTTATGAGCCCAACTGCTTTTCTATATAAAGATTTTGACTTTGGAAATCTGCCGGCAAACAATATAATGGGAGTGCAGATACACTTTGACGGTAATCCCGACAAGGCGCAGATAAACAAAAACATTGAAAAGTTGAAAGACCTGCTTGACACCGACAAGGTGTCTTCGACCTCGGAATTCATCAATAATTTTACGGGAATGTCTGATACGTTGAATGTAATCAAACAGATGATGATGATTGTTACTGTGATTGTAACGGTATTGCTTGTCATACTCATGGAGCGTTCCTTTATCTCTAAGGAAAAAAGCGAGATTGCACTGATGAAGGCAGTGGGTATCGGCAACGGCAGTATCATCTTGCAGCATTCGCTCAGATTTGTGATCGCATCGGTCATTGCCTGCATTGTTTCTTCAGCGGTGCTTATGCCGATCAGCAACGTAATGATGAATTGGGTAGGTAATATGGTCGGCGATGTATCAGGCATGAAATGCGATTTTGATCCGCTGGAAATATTTGTAATTTGTCCGGCAATTCTCATCGGCGTGACCGTCATCGGCTCATTCCTGACGGCGCTTTACACAAAAACAATCAAGGCTTTCGATACGGCAAGCATAGAATAAGGAGGAAAATAGAATGAATAATGCGGTTTTACAGACAAAGGGACTTTGCAAGACATATATCGTGAACAAACATCAGAACAATGTGCTGAAAAACATCGATTTGACGATTAGCAATGGCGAAATGGTAGCGGTCATGGGACCTTCCGGATCAGGTAAAAGCACGCTGCTCTACTGCGTTTCGGGAATGGATAAAGTGACTGCAGGCGAGGTGTTATTTAACGGTAGGGAAACGGCAAAGCTTAGCGATAAGGAGCTTGCAAGGCTCAGACTTGATGAAATGGGTTTTATTTTTCGGCAGATGTACATGATGAAAAATCTTTCGGTACTTGATAATATCATTTTCCCTGCGGTAAAATCAAAAAAGAATAGGACGAGCCGCAGGCAGACCGAGGAGCGCGGCAGAGCGCTCATGCACAGGCTTGGCATTGGCGATGTGTGCGGCAATGATATCAACGAGGTGTCGGGCGGACAGCTTCAGAGGGCTTGTATCTGCCGCAGTATGATAAACAATCCTAAGATGATTTTTGCTGATGAGCCGACAGGCGCATTGAACCGTGCAAGCTCCGATGAAGTCATGAATGAGCTGCTTTCCTTAAACCGTGACGGTACGACGATCATGTGCGTGACACACGATGCAAAGGTTGCCGCTAAGTGTAGCAGGGTGCTTTACATCGTGGACGGCGGGATTGTCGGTGAAAAGGAAATGGGACATTTTGGCGGCGGTGACAAGGAGCTTCGTGACCGTGAAAGAGAACTGAATAACTGGCTAATGGAACAGGGATGGTGATTTTATGATCGATATTCTGATAGTAGAAGACGATAAGGAATTAGCCGGCTTGCTGACTGACTTCCTGCGTGACGAGGGCTATACTACGTCAAGCGTGGACAGTGGAGAGCGTGCCGTGCAGCTCTTTGAACGATATGGTGCAAGGCTTGTGGTGCTTGACATCAATCTCCCCGATGTGAACGGCTTTGCAGTCTGCTCCAAACTTCGGGAAAATGCGGATACTCCTATACTGATCGTAAGTTCAAGGACGGGCAAGGAGGATAAGCTGAACGGCTTTGACCTCGGTGCTGACGATTATATTGAAAAGCCTTGTGACATTGATATTCTTATCGCTAAGATCAAGAGGATATTCAAACGGCGGTATCAGCGTGATACATTGTCAGCGGACGGTGTGACACTCAATCTTGCAGATAAAACAGCAGCCATCGACGGAAAGCCTGTAGAATTGCCTGCAAAGGAATTTGACCTGTTGGCGCTTTTACTTGAGAATCAGGGCAAATCTCTGAAAAAAGAGTACCTGTTCAACACTGTCTGGGGCAGCGACAGCGATTCGGAACTGCAAACGCTACATGTGCATATCAACCGTCTCCGCCAGAAGCTCGGTGATAATCCTAAGAATGCAAAGCGTTTGCTTACTGTCTGGGGTGTGGGGTATAAGTTTGTATGAAGGCTTTCAGAAGATTGTGTATTGTAGTGATAGCTGTATTTCTTTTATTGACGGCGGTATTGAATATATTTCTTGTGGGAGCGAAAGACAATAATGAGGGTATTTACCGCGTTGAAGCCAAGCGGCTTGCTGATGAGATAGCAGAAACAGGAAATTATGACCTTGAAAAATATCCTCACATTACGGGAGTGTTCTGTGCTGACGATGGCGGACTGTACATCTCCGATGAGTACTATCTGATTATTGAAACAGACGGAACGCTTTATCGCGTGGAGTATACTGTCGGAAACGGACAGCACAGCATCGTGGCGGTAAACTGCGTATTGGGTGCCCTGTTCCTGCTGATGATTGGTCTTTTATATTATATTCTAAAGCATATCATCGTACCGTTTGGCAGGTTGAACGATGTTCCGCAGGAGCTTGCAAAGGGCAATCTTGCTGTCCCGATATCGGAGGAAAAAAGCCGTTTCTTCGGAAAATTCACATGGGGCGTGAACCTCCTGCGCGAAAGTATCGAAGAAAGCCGTAAAAAAGAACTCACGATGCAGAGGGACAAAAAACTCTTGCTGCTCTCCCTTTCCCACGATATCAAAACACCTTTGTCGGCAATCAAGCTGAACGCAAAGGCGCTTGCTAAGGGATTATATAAGGACGAGGAAAAACAGCGAGCTACTGCCCTGAGCATTAATACTCGCGCAGATGAAATAGAGCGTTTTGTCAGCGAGATAACAAAGGCGGCAGGCGAGGACTTTATGAGCTTCGAGGTCACACAGGGAGAAGCTTTCTTAAGCGTTATCATTACAAGAATAGAGGCAAGATATGCTCCTCAGCTTGCCATGTCGGGAACGAAGCTTGCGGTTCAAAAGTTCGATGACTGCATTATTTCCTGCGATCCCGACCGCCTTGCAGAGTGCCTGCAAAATCTGATTGAAAATGCGATTAAATATGGTGACGGCAGACGAATTGAGATTAGTTTTGATAGAATGGACGGCTGTGAGCTTATCACGGTATCAGATACAGGCTGTACTCTTGAAGCGAAAGAACTGCCGCAGATATTCGAGAGCTTTCATCGTGGAAATAATGCGGATAGGGTGCAGGGCAACGGACTTGGGCTTTTTATCTGCAAACGGCTGATGTCACTCATGGGTGGAGAGGTGTATGCGGATATTCGTGATAAGTGCTTTTATATAACGCTTGTTGTGAAAATGGCGTAAAGTGATAGTTACTTGTCCGGGGGCGAAAGCAAGGGAAACTCAATTAAAATTGGGAAGTTAAAAAAGCAAAATAAACAATCTGCCGCACGACGGCAAAATAAAAAAACCGTCGTACAGCAGTCATGTTTTAGTACCTTTATTTTACGGCGGCTTTGAGAAAATCAGAGCTGCCGTTTATAGTTGGGGAATTTAAAACAAAATGAGTTAAATTAGGAGATAAATTATGCGAAAAAGAAAACTGAAGCTTTTGAATCATATAAGAGATACAAAAGAATCACAGATAACTTTACACATCAAGGTGTACCGTAAGGAAGGGAAAAATTTCACTGCGGTACACCTTTTTTGATAGTGCGAAATTTGTCTGATTATAGATTTTATTGCAGTTTTATTCAAACAGATTTATGAAAGAAATTTAGCTGATACTGATTTGCTTCGGCAAGGATTTTAATTCCATTCATTGTTTTATATATGCTGTTTTGACAGTATGGACTTTTGTGTCTGCCACACTTGGCTCATCAGTTCCTTTATTTGTTTTACATCGGCGGCATAGACGTTTCCTGTGGCGTTCATGCGCTTTGCTATCTGGTTCAGATTGTTGCCGATTTTGGCAAGAGCAGCATTGTATTCCCGAAGCTCTGAATAGTCAATGTCATAGACGTAGCCATACAGAATCTGATGCCGCAGGAAAGAGGATTTATCCCTCATGCCGGAGGCTTTGACTTTCTGCTCCAATATGTATTGTTCATCGTCATTTAGATATATTTTCAGTTCGTTTTTGCGTTCACGGTTTGCCATTATTCTATCCTTTCTGAATTTGACTTTTTGAAAGGATTATAAATTGATTATTACTAGATAATGTTCTTTGCCTCATTCTGTAATTGTTGCAGGAATACGCTTGATGCTCTTGAAAGAACCTGATATTTTTTCCAGACAATGCAAAGCTCCGCCTCCAATGCGGGGAAAAGAGGTTTGAAACATAAATTGCTGTTCCCGGTTGTGTTGATCAGCCTGTCTAATCCAATCACATATCCAAAGCCTTTTTTAACAAACTGTGCGGCGTTGTAAATCAAATCATAGGTTGCAACAATATTAAGTTTGGAAAGATCAGTCTTTAGCCAGCGGAACATTTCTGTATTGCCTGATGCCTGATGAGATACAATTAAAGGCTTATCCCACAAATCCTCTGCACAGATTGTTTCCTTTCCTACTAACGGACTGTCTTTTCGCATCAACACGCCCCACAAATCTTTTTGTGGAAGTCTGAGATAATCATATTTGCTGATGTCTGCTTCTCCGACCAATAATCCAAAATCAATTAAGCCTTTATCCAGTTTTTCCATAACATGCTCCGCATCGCCGTTGTAAATGTGGTAATGAATGAGGGGGTGTTTTTTCTGTAACTCCTGCGCCGCCTGTGCTAAAAAGGAAATGCTTTCGGTTTCCCCGCAGCCGATATGAATATCACCATTGATATTTTCGCTGGAAGATGCCAGTTCCGCCTTTGTCTTTTCCATTAAGTCAATCAATTCTTCCGCACGTTTGCGTAACAGCATTCCGTCCTCGGTCAGTGTGACTTTTTTACTTCCGCGAATCAATAGCTGTTTCCCTAATTCTTCTTCCAAATCTTTTAACTGTCTGGAAAGCGGTGGCTGCGTCATGCGCAGGGCTTCTGCTGCCTTTGTAATACTTTCTTCCCTTGCAACCGCAAGGAAATACTGTAATACCCGAATATCCAAGTGGAGAACCTCCTTGATTATGTTGTTATCTTTACAATAACAGAAATTTCCATACCTTTCAAGTATGGAAATATATTCTGCATATGCATTTGATATTTTTCTTGCGGTAAATTAGAATTAGAGAAAGAGTAAATTTAAAAGAAACTTTAATTGACGCAGGCTGTGATCAGCAGGTGTCAGAACAACTTTTAAGAAAATACGAAATAGAAAACAGAAGGATTTGAAAATGAGTACAATATTACCGGAAATTGCATTAGGAGCCTGGTCCTGGGGTGCAGGAGCAGCCGGAGGGGATCAGGTATTTGGAAACCATTTATTTGAAAAAGAATTAAAGCCGGTGTTTGAGAAAGCAGTGGAGTGTGGGCTGAACCTGTGGGACACGGCAGCGGTTTACGGAGAAGGGACATCTGAACGTATTCTTGGTAATTTTGTAAAAGATGTGCGCCGGGACAGCGTTATCCTTTCCACAAAATTCACGCCGCAGATAGCAGGCAGTTTGCCGGATGCCATGCAGCAAATGATTGACGGGAGCAAGGAGCGTCTGCATATCGATGTGATTGATGTTTATTGGATACACAATCCGATGGATGTCGAAAAATGGACGCCGGATTTAATCCCGCTGGCAAAAAGCGGACAGATTAAGACAATCGGCGTTTCCAACCACAACCTTGCGGAGATAAAAAGGGCGAATGAAATTCTTGCGGCAGAGGGCTTGAAAATTTCTGCGGTGCAGAACCATTACAGTCTGTTACATCGTTCTTCGGAACGTGCGGGTATCCTTGATTATTGTAAGGAAAATGGAATTACATTCTATTCCTACATGGTATTGGAACAGGGCGCGCTTACCGGACGGTATAAGGAAACAAATCCATTTCCGGAGGGATATACTTTTTTCAGATGGAAAAAGTATATCCCTCTAAATTTATAACTACATATCGAAATGGAGGTGTGAAAAATGTCAAAAAAGGCGGGAAAAGCAAGAATTACAGCCCTTTACGAGCGTCTTTCAAGAGATGATGACCTTGTTGGGGAGTCAAACTCAATCACCAATCAAGACGGAATTTGTCAAGGGGGCTTTCTGCAAAAGTTACAAATTGTTCAATAATTATGTATTCTCACATCAATTTTTTCTCAACAAACTGTTGAATTACAAGTTGTATCGTATCTTCTACAAAGTTTGCATACTCGTCTCTTGACATAGTAATAAACTTATTTATTGATTTATCGAGTTCGGGCAAATAACCCATCACGCCGATCTTACGGACGATACTACCTTTTGGGAGATAATCAATATAATCGGGGAAAGATTTTAACGGAAGAATTTCTGTGAGATACCCGGAGTTCGGATGATCGCTCAGATACTCAGCCTCCATTTCGTAGATCTCACGCATATGCTCTTTCTTGGGAATGAGTCTTTTTACTGAATCCCACGTTTCATCCATACCGACAGCGGCAACACGCAATTCTTCGTCTGCCTTAATGCGCATCCATGTCGCTTTAACCCGATCATCGTCTCGGATCATAGCTTGAAACGCTGCATCAGTAATCAAATGACAGTAGTAGCCGAGCAGAAACGCATATTCTTCTGCAGATTTGATTTTGTCTTTACGTTTCAAGATGTACTCATCGCAGAAAGCATCACAGTCCGAGGCTATCTTTCGTTCACTCTGCATCCAATGTGTTACTTCTCTGGACGGCGTAAAGGCTGTCCAATCTTCATTTTCTACGTTGCAATCCGGTGCGATATTACCAACACAGAAGCCACGTCTATCTATGTTCGGAATACGTTCAAGAACGCCATCCGCAATCATTAGGTGTGTTATCCAAGTCGCCATCTGTTTACCTCTTTCTTAAAACGTGCCAAACATCAGAACCGGTAAATCCACACTTGCGATACATCGCCTCTGGTTTTGTAGAGTTATTACATTGACCGGATACAGTAGCGAACTTGGCGTTTTCTTTCATTCGCCATAACAACTCTTAAACGACATATTTACCTAATCCATATCCACGATGTTGTTCAGATACTTGAATCCACTCTAAAACACCCTCACCAATCTCTTTGTCAAGTTCGGCAATGCCTGTTGCAACCACTTCATCGGCTTGGTTATCCTTAATTGCTAACCATAAAGCGGAATCATATACAGGACGAGCTGTGTAGTCTCGGAGGTCGGTTTCTGTTATACCGATCTTGCTATAGCAGCGATTGATGTGCTCTGCAAACTCCTTCAAAGTAGCTTTACAAAGCAAATATCCCTGCGGAGGCACTTGAACAGACAAGTCTTGCAGGCTATGTATTAAGCGAAAATAAGGCTCGTCAATGTAATGCTGATATTCTGTTTTATTGAAATTGTCCTGGTGTACAATGCGCATACCATCGGGTATGGTTATAGACTTTACTTTCCAGTATGGTATAGATGAAACTTTGCAAGGACAAATTAAGTATTCGTTTTTGCTAATCGTCATTTTACTTTATTCTCCAGTTGATTGCTCCTATTTACATACTTTTCTTGATAGTCCGAAATATCTTTGCAGGGGTATTCCGAGCATTTACTACAAGCATCTATACCTCGTTCAATGCAACACTTTTTGAAAGGACATTCCTTGCACAGCTCAAACACGTTCTCTGATCTACCGCCGTCGCAATAGAATTTTTCAAGAGGAATATCAAGTCCAAACCTCTCTTTATAAAAACTCTGAGCCTGTCTGCGCGGATCATCATTATCGGTTTGCGTTGCAATATAAGTAACACACTTTGAACAATCATGACCACAGTAACACGGCAGACCGAACAGCTTACTTATCCGATATGTACTGTCTGCGATTCTTGTTGTCTTATCCCAACGGTCGGACAACGGAAAATATACTCCATCTTTTGCCTTTTCTCCAAAGTCCCATTGTCCATTTTCGTTACGGTTGGCATTGATCCAATCCATAACAAAAATCAATTTTTCTTTTGCCAGATCATAACGAGACAATACTTCTATCGCAGCGATATAACAACTTGATTTTCGTGAGGCAAATGTTTCTGGAAGCTGATTTAACGGTTTGTCATAAATGTAGTACATTCCATCCGGTTTCGATAAGTAATAATCCAAAAACAAATCTTCTGTTTTGGGTGATAATACCCCCGGAAGCAACGCAGCATGATAGAACATACCAAAACCCGTTTCAAATCCACTCTTGGGTTTTCGTCCTTTCCACTCTGTAAATGCCGCAATATCATCAGCTACGCTGTAACTACCACTGGCAAACGCTTTTTCAACAATTTGTGCCCATTGGTATGCCACTTCAAGAGCAGTTTCATTTTGTGGCTCAAAAATTCGCAACCAAGCCGCCAACATGAGTTTTTCAAAGAAAACCCAATCGTGTTTCTTTTCTGAGTAACTATCAATATCAAGCTCTCCCGTGATACATTGTTCCATGCGTTTAAGAACAGGCTGAATAACTTCATCTTCGGCTGTATATCCAAGATAATAGAGCCTTCGTATTGCCTGTTCAGTTGTATAATTTCTGCCGGGAACAGGGCAACTAAGTGTGTGAAAATTACCCCATAGACCATCTTCACGCCTTTGTGAAAGAATTTGATCTACCCATTTACCATTTCTATAGTTTTGCATAACTCACCGCCTCTGTTTCTGAAAAACAAATCACTTTCCGGTCTTAATCATTTCAATGATTTCTTCCTCGGTCTGGCATTTGTCATAGTCGCCAACAAGCTGACTTTCATAGTGATACACAATGCCTTTTTCCTTGTTTCTAAGGAGACATTTTTCAAGTTCCTCTACACCATATCTTCTTGCAAACTCTGCAAAAGCACGAATACGGGGCTTATCGAGCATACATCCGGTGCAAGGAAATTCAGAACATTCCCAACAGCCGTTCAGCCCTTTTTCTTTACAACAGTTATAGTTTTTGCACCAGCCGTGGCTTTCACAGCCTCCGTCTTGGCAACCTACACAGCCTTTATTTTCGGAACAAACGCAACACGCAAGACCACAAAATGCAATAGCTTTCATTATTGTGCCGCCTCCCATTCTGCTGTGAATTGTCTGATTGTTTGCTGACGGTTGGCACGATCATCACTTACTGCTCTCGTTGCGATCTCAAAGAGCTTGTCGCTGAGCTGCCACTTTTCCCGTGTGCGGTTATACTCTCCAAAGAGCGCAAAAGCGGTAGCACCAAGAGTATAGACGTTCGTAATTTCATCAATATCGGCTCCGAGCTGATGTTCTTCCGGGGATTGGAAGCGAGAGCTGCCCCACATATGTCCCATATCGTTGACACACGGTTGTTTGCGGAAAAGGTCAATATCGCAGATTGTAGTCTTTCCGTTCACAAAATCATACATAATGCTGCCGTCATAAAAATCTATGGCTACATAATTGCGCGAGACAACACATTCCAAGAAGCTCAATATGTCGCTGAACACAGCGAGCCTGTCATTGATGGGAAGCTGAATAAAGCGACGATATGCCGTGGGGTACATTCTGCCCATACAATCGCCATCAGCCCACTTGAATACCATAGCGAACCCGTCGCCAATTTCCTTGGCTTCAATAAGCTCAATCAGATTCTCGTGCTTCAGATCGCTGTAAATCGGGAGAGTAGCTTTCAATCTGGAGATAGCATCTGCAGGATCGCCGCCGTACTGCTCGGTAGGAGCACCGGCGAACTTTACAAAATAACGCTGACCGTCTTTTTCAGTACCAAAGCAGATGTTTCCGGAATCCTGGTCATCGTAAACCTTGAACACCGTTCCATACTCTTTCATAAAGCTGAAATCAAAAGTACTTTTCAGCTTGAAAGGAATCCCGTCGATGTACTGCAGATAATACCCTTTGAAATACCATGTCGGCACAGGATTACGCATATTATCGTACCAAGACAGAACCTCCTTGGCTTGGTTCAGCATGGTGTTCACTTCGTCCTGTCCGAACGGAATCGCCCAATATACAGATGAGAGAGTATTGCTTGAAATGTAAAGAGCAAGCAATCTCCAAAACTCCATAGGTACGTTATCATCAAAGTATCCGTTTACCATACCGGAAGCAAAGAGAGGAGCTTTCTGAGCGCACCAAACAATGCGGTTAAATTCTTCCCACGGATCAACCGTAATCGTTACGGTTAAAGTCGATAACGTGGAGCTGACCGCCTCTGTCGATCATCATATTGCCGATGTGGTAATCGCCGTGCTGATATACCTGCGGTCTGTTTTTCAGCAAATGACGGTTCTCGTTTATGTAGTCGATAAATGCCTGTCCGTTCTCATACTTGATGGGGCACTCAACGTACTTTTTGATCTTATAATCCATTTTACGGTTAAAACGGATTTCCCAATCCTCCTGCGTTGCAGGAGCAGGAATGGAGTGGATCTTGCGAAGAATACGTCCTGCTTCCAAGCCATATACATATTGCTCGGTATCAGAATAGCCCGACATGACCTGTTCTGCATCTTCGCCGTCAATCCAACTTTGGATGGAATAAACGCCATCCTCACAAGTGCCAAATTCAATGGGCTGGCACATAGGCACTCCAAAAGAAGCGACCTGTTTCATCATATTAAACTCAGACTGCTTTGTGTCGTGCTGTGCAATATCGGAAACACGCAAAAGATACCGTGTGCCGTTTTCGTCGGTAACACAGTATTTTTTATCACTCGACCAGCCTTTGTTTATTGGTTCTTTCGTTACAAAATTCATATCTTTTCTCCGTAGCTCTATCTGCCAAACACCTTGACATCACCGAGCAGTTTAAGGTTTCCATTATCCACGAGAATTGCGCCAGCTCGCACAGCGGTTGCGTACACGGTTTTACCACGTTCAGCAAGTACCCGTTGTATCGACTCATCCTGTTCCGAAGTCCCCTCATAGTGAACTTCCAAATAAAAATCATTCAGATAAGGAAGCCCCTCATAATACTTAAATTCGGGGTAATCATCATCGGGAGACAAATGGTACTCTGCTAACTGAATGACAGCACCGGCACTATAGCCCATCAGAATCCCATCATGTTGCATCAAAATATCATACAAATCGAACTCTTTGATTCGATCCATCATTCTGTCCGGCAACCCACCAAGGAAATAAACAATGTCTGCGCTTTTGATTTTTTGAGTTGCAGATTCCTTTGTGTCGGTAAAATAATTGATAAAGTTAATGTTTTCTTCCGGGATGCCATAAGTAGTAAAGCCTCCAACAATCCCATCGTGATATTTGCCACATTCCTTGCTATACAAAGCATTCCAATCCGACAAGGATTTTACACGGTTGTCTCTAAAGGAGAACGCTACGACCGCAACAGAATGATTTGGCTGTATGTAGTTTTTCAATTCGTCATAGAGCCAAGGCGCATCTATGTCAAATCCTTCAAGTAAAATGTTAATCATTGATTTATCTCCTTTGCTTGTATTTGTGCTTTTTCCAGTACATCTGCAAAGCGCTGTATCGGCTCCGCAAGCGTCTCAGCGTAGTCGAATGTCTCTTTATCGTCTCGATATTCCAACGGACTTCTGCGAACTATCAACGCATATCTAAGGGCATCCGGATTGGGGCAGAGATTGTTTTCCAACGCCCATTCTGCGGCTTTTGTCTTTGCGATGATTTTGCCGGTGCGAAGTGTATAGATGCACCGAGCTATATCCAACATCCAACTGAAGGAGTAGAAGCTCCGTCCGGTGCTTTGTGCGTATTTTCTGATTGTTTCATAGTGTCGTTTAACGTCGGCATACAATTCGTGGAAAGTGGGATATTTCAGTTCCTTTCGTATATCCTTTCCGTACAAGAGGACGCTGCTCTCGACCAGCTCTGCCATGCCGAAGCTGTCAAACGCATAACTATCGGTAATTCGTTCTCCGCTTGTGCCCCAATATACTACACGGTCAGTTTTCTTTGAGAGGAACGCATCCAGGGTGAGCATCCCGCCCTCAAAAGAACGGTAATAGGGATTATCGGGTTCATCTACAAGCATAGCTTGGCGAAGTCCAACGAGCGATTTTGCCTGTTCCTCCGTTATTTGCTTGCTTGTCAATACAAGAATATCAAGATCGCTCCAACCCAATCTGAAATCATTCAGTACAGACGAGCCATACATATAAATTGAAGGTTCACAATCCGAGAGAATACCGCTGATTTCACGAACCGTAGTATTGATAGCGAGCTGTCGTTCTTTTCGTTCTGATCCTGCAGGATGCAGGACATATTTCTGATTTGGGTAATCAAATTCTTCAATAAGCTCGTCTGCAACAAAACCATATTTTTCATACAATGCTCTTGGGGCGGTTCCTTTTTCATCGTCAGCACGGAAAGTAGATACCGAGATTTCTTTTGTTCTGTCTAAATTGGTAAGAGCTTCATCCATGAGAATGGAAGCAACACCACGGCGACGGTATTCGGGCGAAACAGCGAGACAGCAGATCATGTTGTGTCCTCGTGAGAACAGCATAACACCGGCAATCTCGTTTTCGTCCTTTATACAGATAGCCTGTCTCTTGCCCATGAACTTGAGAACGGTGGCTCGATGCTCGTTTAGCTTCTCTTGCGTTTCCAGACCTGGGAAATTCCAGCGCACCTGTGTAACAAGGCTCATCCAATTTTCAATATCTTCCGGTACTCCATAAAAGAGCTGCACAGCATTTCGCCTCCGTTCGTAATCAATTGGTTATCAAAGCAATCGCCTTACTCATAGATACAAAAATCCATAATAATTATAGCACAAAAATATGAAAAATTCTACCGGCTTCACGAATAAAACAGAAAAATCGGGATTGCATCGTTCAAAATGCACTCCCGCTGAAATTTTATCGCTCCCAACTGTCTCGATTCTTCTTCTTGTTCTGCTTTTGCTGTGACTGCTGTTGCTGTTTCCGGCGAATGAACTCCCGAACAGAACGTGTATCTGATTCTTCATGGAGCAGATTTGCCACATCACGCTTGCTGTCGTGCATCAGCATCGGATCGTATTTCTCGCCGTAGGCAGCTTTCACACGGTCAACGGCAGAGCGTTCCTTTTCCTCACGAACGGCAAGCCGTGCATCCATCAGCTCAGCGGCATCCATACCAGCGCCTTGTTCTTTCAGCTCGGCATACTGCTTCAAAGCTTCATCAAGCTCGGCAGAATATTTTTCTTCCTGCTCGGACAGCTTCTGCAGCGCACCCTCCAATGTGGCGATTTCTTTCTTCACCTCGGAAATACCCGCATCGTCGGCGCAGTCCAAAGAACGAAGCAGAAAGTCTTTTTCGGTTTTCAGCTCCTCGATTTCCTCAGTCAGCTCGGTAATGCGGTGGGTAAGGTCATGCAGCTTGGGTATCAGATAGAACGGCGTTTCCTTTTTCTCCGCAAGCAGATTCCTCCGTTCCTTGGATTTCTCCTTGATTTGTTGCACCAAACTCGCATAGCGTTCAAGCTCCGGCTTGACTGCATCAACACGCTTACCCATGCGGTTCTTACCTACACCAATATAACGAAGCTGATAGCTGAAAATCAGTATACTGCTGCGTAGCTTTTCCAATGCTTCCGCTATGGCAGGAACCGTATTCTTTACCGCTTGCATCAGCTTCTTGACCGTTGCTTTCAGCTCACGGAGAAGTGCATTGTCTGCCTTGATCTGACGGTTGATTTCACAGCGGTCAGAGATAACACCCTTTTTCTCCAACGCACGGGCAACCACACCCTCGTGAATAGTGGGCTGCTCGGTCAAGCCTCTGTCTGTATGGCTGCGGTGGTCGATGCGCTCGTCGTGTCCGTATCTCTCTAAATAACAGTTGGTCACGTCTGCCCACGCCTTGCGCCACTCCGCAAGCTGTTCTTCGCTGTTCCAACGCTCGGCAATGGGATTCTGTCTGCCGAACTTGGTGCTTTTGGGGTGTTTGTTGGCTCGTTCATAGCCGTGCTTCTCAGCCTCGGATGGAGGCATATACACTTTCTTTCGACCGACCTTGTACGGATATTGCTTTTCCCATCCGTCTGCCTGTGCCGCCTTGAACTCGGCGGCGGTAAAGCCTCGTTCCTCGCCGTTTCTGACACAGAGATATTCTTTCTCGGTCTTGTACTGCCAGTTGCCCTGTTCATCAAGCGGGCGCACCGTCAGCATAATATGAGCGTGCGGATTATGACCGGGCGGATGCGGATCGTGAATGGCAACATCAGCGCACATCCCCTCGGCAACAAAGCTGTTCTGAATAAAATCGGTTAGAAGTTCCTGCCATTGTGCTGGTGTCAGCTCAATAGGCAGAGCCGGAACGAACTCACGTGCAAGGCGGCTGTCCTTGGTCTTTTCGTTTTCTTCCACGGCGTTCCAAAGCAGGCCTCGGTCTTTCCATTCGGCAGGAGCAAACTCCGGCAGAAATACATCTTGCCACACAAGCCCTTTCTTTCGTGTATAGTCGTGCCGTACTCCGTCATAGTCATTCAAGATGTTGGTACAGCTCAGATAAGCGGAAGCGGCAACCGCAGACCGTCCCGTACCTCGGCTGACCACTTTGGCTTCCAAGTGGTAGATCGCCATTCGTTCTCACCGTCCTTTCGTCCTTGTTTTTGTTTCTTTTTCGCAAAAAGAAAATGGGTGTCGCAGGAGAAGCGATACCCGTAACTGCGATAAAACTGCCGGTGGCAGATTTTCGCAGGCAGGCGGCGAGTTGTTTCCAAAACGGAAACAACTGTTTTGATGATGAAGCAAAACATATAGCCGACTGCGTGGACAATGACAGCAGCGCCGCAGAGCTGTGGCATTGTCCATAAGGCTTCCGCAGAAGCCGCATTCCCCGTTCCCCCTCGGAGAGCCCACGATACTTTGCAGCCGCAGGATGAAAGTATCATAGTGGGTTATTACACTTCCGCAGAAGTGCCTCCCCGAAAGCTGCCCCGTCCTGCACAATCTGAAATCAGGAGGTAAACTGCCTATGGCAAGAGGCGACGGTATCCATCGTACCAACGCAAGAAATATGAGGCTGACCGCTGCCAAAATCGGCAACGCGCAGCAGCACAACGAACGGGAAAAGGAATCCTATGTCAATCAGGATATTGTCCCGGAGAGAACGCACCTCAATGTCCATTTCAAGAAACCGACCGCCGGATATGCGGAGATGTTTGAGCAGTTGAAAAAGGACGGGATCATCTCCACCCGTGGATTGAAAGAGGATACCTTTCTCTACGGCGAGCTGGTCTTTGACGTAAACACCGCCTATTTTCATAATCACGGCGGCTATGACTTCGCAAAACAATTTTACACCGATGCTTACAAATCCGCAATAGAAATCGTCGGCGGCGAGCAGTATATCCTTTCAGCGGTCATGCACGCCGACGAACGCAACCGCGCCATGTCCGACACGCTGGGGCAGGACGTGTACCACTATCACCTTCATGTTGTCTATATCCCCGTCGTGGAAAAACAGATTCTATGGACGAAACGCTGCAAGGATAAATCGCTGGTGGGGACGGTCAAGGAAACGATACAGCAGGTCAGTATGAGTAAAAAGTGGGATTCCAAGCCCGCGCTGGACGAGCATGGGAAACCGCTGCTGAACGCAAACGGGAAAACTGTGCTCCAAAAATCCTATTCCGTTCTGCAAGATGATTTCTTCGCTGCCATGCGAAAGGCAGGGTATGACGATGTGGAGCGAGGCGAACGCGGCAGCTCCGAGGAACATCTGACGGTGACGCAGTTCAAGGTGCAGCAGGAACAGGCGCGGCTGGCAGAATTCACAGAACAGAACCGTCAGCAGGAAAAACAGGCAGCAACGCTTGGGAGCAAAATTGAAAAAATCCAGAATCAGCGGGTCGATGTGCGGTCTATCGAAAAAATCGTGGCAACGTCCATTCCCTTCTCATCCAAAGTTGCCGTGGAGCGTGAGGACTTTGACCGACTTTCCACTCTGGCAAAGAAGTACGTTACAGCAGAGAAAAAGGAATCCAAACTGCAAAAGGCGGTGGATGCGGCAAACAAACTGATTGCAAAGCTCAAGGCTGAGATTGACAGTTTGAAACAGGAAATTTCTGATTATAAGTCTGTCCACAGCAAGCTCCGTGCGGCAGAATTGGAGCGTGAAAATACGGAGCTGCGCGGGAAAGTCCGCAGCTATGAGGATGTAATTCAGCGTAATAATCTGTGGCGATTCTTCCATCCGCTCAGAGAAAAAGCGGTCACGAGGGACGAAGCTCGCTGATTCCTGTGTAGAGCCGGAAAAAACGCATTTTATCGAATGGGAGCGCGTCGGACAGGGCAGACATCGTCCGGCGCGCTCCTGTTTGAAAATCGCCATTTTTCCCAAGTCAAGAGCCGAAGAAAATCCCCGAAAAACACCCCTATTGCGTGACAGAGCCGCAGAAAGGATAAGCCTATGAGAACAGGACCTACCAAGCAGGAAAAGACCACCGAAATCTATTTTGACGAGAAAGACCCCACCATCTTCATCCGCACCCACAACATCGACCTCAAAAACAGGCTGACCGCATACAGCCGCAAACACCCTGCCGTCTGCAAGCTGACGGACGTAGACCCGGACACGGGCTGCAAGGAATTTGAGATTGAAAAGGGATGCTTCTCTTTCCGGCTGACCGCCCCATACAGAGAGGAACGCCGCAGGGCGGCAAGTGAACTGCACCCCATTTGTTAGACAGTATGGTATACTACTAACAAGTGGGGTGATTTATTATGCCAAAAGGAGTAGCAAACAAACGGTATACGCCAGAGTTCAAGAAAAAGGTCATAGAAACTATGCTGCAGGAAAAATTAAGCTACAAAGAAACAGCCCGTAGATTTGGGACAGATGATAAACGAATTGCGGCATGGGAGAGAATCTATCTGGAGGAAGGGCCGGAAGGCTTTGCGTTGGAGCGGCGAGGACGTAGGAGTACCGGGCAGCCCCGGAAACTGCCAAAGGCAGTGGAAGAGGACTTATTAGCGGAGGTGCAGCGGCTGCGGGCGGAGAATGACTACCTAAAAAACTTGCAAGCCTTGGTTTTGGAAGACGAGCGACGCCAGCGCAAAAAACGCAGGTAGTTCAAGAACTGAGGCAAAAACACAAACTGGAAATTCTACTTTCAATCGCTCAACTGCCCCGGGCAACATTCTACTATCATTTGAAACAAATGAATGGTCCAGATAAGTATGAAATGGAACAGGCAGAAATTACAGCCATATACCACGAAAACAAGGGACGATACGGCTACCGGCGGATTACAATAGAGCTGGATAGGCGCGGCATCCATTTGAACCACAAAACCGTTCGGCGCTTGATGAAAGAGTTGGGGCTGGTTTGTCGTGTTCGGATGAAAAAATATCGCTCTTACAAGGGAGAAACCGGGAAAATTGCGCCGAACCTGCTCAAACGGGACTTCCGTGCTGAAAAACCAAACCAGAAGTGGGTCACCGATGTCACAGAGTTCAGCTTGTTTGGAGAGAAACTATACCTGTCTCCCATCCTTGACCTGTACAGCAGCGATCTGGTCAGCTACACAATCTCAGACAGGCCAGTTCTCAACATGGTTATCTCCATGCTGGACAAAGCATTTGAAACGATACCGGACGGAACAAAACTCATCCTTCACTCCGATCAGGGTTGGCAATACCAGCATAAACAGTACCAAGCTATGCTCAAGAAAAAGGGAATCCAGCAGAGCATGAGCCGAAAAGGCAACTGTCTGGACAATGCTGTGATTGAAAACTTTTTCGGCTTGCTGAAAAGTGAGTTGCTCTATCTGCAGGACTTCCAGTCCATAGAGCACTTTAAGCATGAATTGATTGCCTATCTGGATTACTACAATAATCGCCGCATCAAGGCAAAGCTAAAGGGCTTGCCGCCTGCTCTTCACAGACAACAAGCCCTTTCGGCTGCTTGAACAATTTTACCGTCTTATTTTTGTCTAACTTTTTGGGGGCACTTCACAAGCGAAGCGGCGAAAAACGAATAAAAGGGTTTTAGGGCTTCGTTGATTGTTGCGTTGGCAACCCCACCACAATGGTAGTGCCCTTCTCCGAACTTTTCTCTACCCAAACGGAGCCGCCGTGGAGGTCGGCGATCTCCCATACCAGTGAGAGCCCCAGTCCTGCGCCACCGTATTCCCGGCTGCGAGACTTGTCCACCCGGAAGAAGGGCTGGAAGATACTGCGCTGATACACCTCCGGGATGCCGCAGCCGGTGTCGGAGACGCGGAGCAGGAGCTTTTCCAACTCCTGAGTGACAGAAACCCGTACCGAGCCGCCCGGCCGGTTGTACTTGACAGCATTCTCCGTCAGGTTGAAGATCAGCCGGTAGATCAGTGCATCGCTGCCGGTCATAATGCCGTCGCCCTCCGCCGTCAGCGTGACGCCGAGCTTATCTGAGAGCGGCGCAAGATCTGTGAAGATCTCCTCGATCATGGGAGCGAGCTGGATCCGCTCGTTCCGCGCCACCTGCCGCAGATTGCTCATCTCCAGCAGTGTCCTGGTCATCTGTATCAGCCGTTCCGTCTGCTCACGCAAAAGCGTGAGGAACTCCGCCGTCTCCGGTCGCACATCAGGATGCTCCGCGGAAAACAGCTCCAACTGCGCCTGCATTAGTGCCAGTGGCGTGCGCAGCTCGTGGGCGGCGTTGCCGGTGAACTGCCGCTGGGCGGAAAAGGTGTTGTTCAGCCGCTCCAGCATCTGGTTGAACGAGCGGCTCAGCTGCCGGAACTCCGAAATAGCATCTTCATCGATCCTCATATCGGCAAGATTGTTCAGCTGCACCTGCTCCACCTGCGAGGTAAAGCTGCGCAGGGGCTTGAGAGCGCGTCCGCTGACGAAATAGGCGAGGATGCCGCTGAGCAGCGTTACCGCCGCCGTGATGTACCAGTTGGTGGTGCGGAAGCGCCCCTGCACCCCATCGACGACGATGGTCAACTCCTCGTTGGGCGCTATGAGCTGCGGGTCAAAGCTCGCCGCTCCGCCATCATTCAGGATCACCGTGCCGCCGCCTTGTAAACTGTCCGCAATGGTGTCCATATAGTACACACCGGAGGAGCACAGCAGCAAATTCATGGCCACGCAGGTGATGCCGATGAGCAGGACGGACATCAGCGTGATGCGCCACTGCAGGGAAAGCCGCTTCATTCCTCCTCGCCTCCCATCAGATAGCCCTCGCCGATGCGGTTGCGGATGGGGTCATAGCCCAGCACGGCGCGGAGCTTTTTGCGCAGGGCGGAGATGTGGACGCGAACGGAATTGCTGAAGCTGTCCACGCTATTGTCCCAAACGTGATCCATCAGCTCCTCCTGACTTACTGGCCTTCCTTGATGCACCATCAGGTATTCCAGGATTCCCGTTTCCTTCCGGGTGAGCGCCAGCGTCTGCCCGTTGACGGTGGCGGTACGGGAGCGGGTGTCAAAGGTCAGGCCTCCGCAGCTTAGCAGCACATCCTGCTGGGTGAACTGCCGCAATGTCAGGCTGCGGATGCGGGCCTCCAGCTCCGCCAAGTGGAAGGGCTTCGCCAGATAGTCGTTCGCCCCGGCATCCAGCCCCTGCACCTTGTCCTCCACTTCGCTGCGGGCGGAGAGGATCAGCACCCGCGTCTCCCGGTCGGTCTGCCGCAGGGTGCGCAGCACCGTCATGCCGTCCTTTTTCGGCAGATTCAGATCAAGAAGCACCAGATCGTATCGTTCCACGCCCAGAAGCGCCAGCGCCTTTTCGCCGTCATAGCAGTAGTCCACGCTGTAGGCCAGCCGCCGCAGGCTGCGAACGATGGTCTCGCACAGGGCGCGTTCATCTTCAATTACTAAAAGGTGCATGAGAGCCCTCCTTTTTATTTCTTCGTTTTTGTGTTGCTTTCATTATAGCAAAAACAGATAAGGTTTGCGTTAAGTTTTCGTTCTTAGCAGAGACTTTAACTCTCCCGCGCTATGATGGGGGCAGAAAATCGGAAAGGGTGATGAAAAATGAGCTGCGGGAAAAAGGCCGCGGCGCAGATCGTGCTGCTGATGGCCGGAGCCGCCATGCTGTGCTTTGGTGTCTGGCGGGGCGAGGCGGCGACAGTGCTGAGCAAAGCAATCAAATTATGTCTGGAGTGTGTGGGCATTGGGTAAAAAGTTTTCAGGCGTTTCACAGACCATGTCCCGCTTCCGGGGCTGGATTCAGGCGGGGGCGACGCTGCTGACCAACCTGCATCTGCCGAACTTTCTCAAGGGCGGACTGTATCAGGGGACGGGGAAGACCGTCTGCGTGCCGGGGCTGAACTGCTACTCCTGTCCGGCGGCGTCCGGGGCCTGCCCCATCGGGGCGTTTCAGGCGGTGGTGGGGTCTTCCAAGTTCAGCTTCTCCTACTATATCACAGGCTTCCTCATTCTGCTGGGCGTGCTGCTGGGGCGCTTTATCTGCGGCTTTCTATGCCCCTTCGGCTGGTTTCAGGAGCTGCTGCACAAAATCCCCACTAAGAAGCTTTCCACAAAGAGGCTGTAGCCGCTGACCTACCTGAAATACGCTGTCCTGCTGGTGATGGTTTTCCTGCTACCGGCGTTCCTTGTGAACGATGTTGGCATGGGAGACCCGTTCTTCTGCAAATACCTCTGCCCCCAAGGCGTGCTGGAGGGAGCCATCCCGCTGTCCCTTGCCAATTCCGGCATCCGGGCGGCGCTGGGCAAGCTGTTTACATGGAAATTCAGCATCCTGCTGTCGGTGATTGCGCTGAGCGTACTGTTCTACCGACCGTTCTGCAAGTGGCTCTGCCCGCTTGGCGCGTTCTACGCGCTGTTCAACCGGGTGTCCCTCTTCCAGATGAAGGTGGATAAGAATAAGTGCGTCTCCTGCGGGAAATGCGCCAGAGCCTGCAAGATGGATGTGGATGTGACGAAAACGCCCAACCATGCCGAGTGCATCCGCTGCGGAATGTGCATCCGCGCCTGTCCGACGAAAGCCGTGTGCTTCCGCTACGGCTTCGGAGACGGTAAAGATAAGGCAAAAGCAGCGGAAACGCTACAGACAAACAACAATAACAGGGAGGAATAAAACGAATGAAGATGAATAGGACGAATACTGCCGGCAGAATTCTGGCGCTGCTGCTTACTGCACTGATGGTGCTCTCTCTGGCAGCCTGCGGCACAAAGGGCGGAGACAAAATGGACGGAATGAGCAGCGAACCGAAGAATGCCGAGGAAGCGGTTGCCATGCACAAGGAGCTGATGGCGCAGGAAAATGCCATTCTCTCGGAGGACACAGCGCTTTGGGAAAAGGTTTTCATGGCGGCCGACAAGGGCATGACCATGCAGGAGGACGACAAAAACTATGGTGAGTTCTTGTTGGACACCATCGAAGGTTCCAAAGATCAGTTTACGGAGGATGAGCTGAAGCTGCTCAAGGAGGCGGCGGAGAAGATCCGCGAGATTGAAAACAAGCTGACCATGATAGAGAAAAAGTACCCCGAGGCGGCACAGCAATCTACGGATGGCGCTATGAGCGTGCCCGCGGGCAGCGACATGACCACGCCGCCTGATGACGGCAGCATGCAGAAATTCCCCGCCTTTGAGGGCAAGGACCTGGATGGCAACACGGTGAAGAGCGACGAGCTGTTCTCCGCCAACGCCGTCACCGTGGTGAATTTCTGGTTTACCACCTGCAATCCCTGCGTGGGCGAGCTTTCCAAGCTGGACGCACTGAACAAGGAGCTTGCGAAGAAGGGCGGCGCACTCATCGGTGTCAACACCTTCACATTGGATGGCGATGAAGCGGCAATTTCCGAAGCAAAAGATGTACTGGCCAAGAAGGGCGTGACCTACCAGAATGTGTATTTCGCTTCCGACGGCGAGGCGGGAAAGTTCACGACAAACATTTTTGCCTACCCCACCACCTATGTGGTTGACCGCAACGGCAATATCGTGGGTGACCCCATCGTAGGCGCCATCACGGAAAAGAAGCAGGCGGAGACGCTGCAAAAGCTCATCGACCAGGCTCTTGCCGCCGATATGGGCTGACAAACGAATTTATCTTCTCAGAAAGGAGGGATACACCATGTATGTCGGTTTGTTCAAACAGGACGTTCAGCTTGCTGTTCAGAATCAGATCGGCATAAGCAAGCGGGTCGTTGTAGATCAGATAATCCAGCTCTGACCGCTGGAAGCGGTTATCGGCAACTTCGTTTTCAACGGCGGTGAAGTCAATGGAAATCTGGCTTCTATCGTCAAAAACCAATTCTACGCAGGCTGTGTCTATGTTGAATTGATAGGATATAAGTTTGCTCATGGTCATACCTACAAGATGATTTTTGAGGTGAATCAGGCGGTCAATTTCCGGGTGATTATTGGCGGGAATCATATCGAAATCTGCTGCAAATCATTCAAAACAAGTCGTTGCGAACGGTTAGTACGTATAAAATAGCTGGCTACAAAACGGCTACAAAATTCGTAAGAAACCTATGTACAGCCCGAAATACGTGGATTATTTGGACAAAATGCGTATCGAGAGTGCATTTTATAACCCTAAATCAAAGCCCAAGACTTGAGTGGGAATGAGTTTTTTGTCGTAGGGCAATGTGATTTATCCTGTGTAGGGCAATAACACTTAGCCTCTGACATAGAAAAATAAGACCTTGCATCTCACGATGCGGGGTCTTATTTTTGTCCTCCGGACTATCCTTTCCCTGCCTGATATAAGGATTTTCGGAACATTCTGCGCTATATCACCATGGAGTAGGGGCATCCGGGCCCTGGCCCGGCAGAATAAACGACTTTGCCCCTAACAGAATAAATCACATTGCCCTACGACATGGTGATATTTGATGAGTGCGTTTTTGGGGAAATGGCAATAGGCTTGAAACCCTTGCAATTAGGGGCTTTGAGCGGTTTGACTTTCCCAAAAGCACAGGCCCCAATTCCCCAAAAGTAAGCTGACTTCATTTTTGGGGGATGCTTTTGGGGATTGGTGCAGGATGTTCCCACAGGGGAGGACTGCCAACATGAGGAAGAAGAACTTCAAGGGTCGATGCGAGAAGCGGGTGCTGGGCAAGTGCGTTGAGGTGTGCCGGACGTATGACGCTATCCAGTATGCCTATGCTGACCTACTGCAAGCCAGTGATGAAGTTGTGGAGATCAGGTGTAATGTCCTGCTGGATGGATTGGAAGTCGGAAACTACACGTCAGACTTCGTATGCACTAAGGCTGATGGTGATCTGATGGTCAGGGAGTGCGTATTCCGTAAGTTCCTGATGAAGCCTTTGACGGTGAAGCTGTTGGATGCTTCGAGGGATTACTGGCTCAGGCATGGGGTCACGGATTGGGGGGTGGTCATTGATGAAGAAGTATGATCTGCTCTGGTCTGGAGAGAACATCATCCGGGTGCTGGAAGTGCAGGGTGACAGGGTTCTGGTAATCGACTGTATCAAGAGAACGATGCCCGTGTGGATAGAAATAACGGCTCTGGAATCCTGCTCCGAGTGTACCATTGGCGAACTGTCCGAGACTGCGGGGGTTGTGATTGTCGGTGTGGATGATCTGGATGCCGACCAAAGGAAAACCATGTATGAGAGGTACACGATGATTGCTCCTATGCTGCCCTTTGTTGCCGATGACCGTATGCGTTCCCGGATAATCTGCTCTGTGGCTGAGGGACATGGAGTGTCAAAGCAGACCGTCAGAAGCTACCTCTGTCTGTATCTGGCCTACATGGACGTGGCTACTCTTGCTCCGAAACGTCGGGAGGATGAACGAGTGTTGACCCAGGACGAGAAGAATATGAGATGGGCGTTGAATAAGTTCTTCTATACCACCAAGAAGCACTCTCTCATGACTGCCTACACAATGATGCTCAAAGAAAAGTATTGTGATAGTTTGGGTGTACTGGCAGAAGAATATCCGTCCTTCCATCAGTTCAGGTACTTCTATCGTAAGACCAGGAGCCTACAGAACTTCTACATCTCCCGTGATGGGCTGAAAAACTACCAGAGGAACAACAGGCCCCTTGTGGGTGAGGGAGTACAGGAGTTTGCCCCTGCTGTCGGTACTGGGATGCTGGATGCTACTGTGTGTGACATTTATCTTATCAATGACACTGGAAGTCTGGTGGGCAGACCTATCTTGACAGCCTGTGTTGATACCTATAGTGGCCTGTGCTGTGGGTATTCGTTGTCGTGGGAAGGCGGTGTCTACAGTCTCCGGGGGCTGATGCTGAACATCATTGCAGACAAGGTTAGCTGGTGTAATAGGTTCGGTATCTCCATCCATCGTGAAGATTGGGACTGCAATACGCTCCCGGCTACGTTCATCACCGATATGGGCAGTGAGTACACGTCCGAGAACTTTGAACAAATCGCAGAGTTGGGGGTTACTGTAGTCAATCTCCCATCCTATCGTCCAGAGCTGAAGGGCCTGATTGAGAAATTCTTCGATTTGGTACAGGAGAGCTATAAGAAGCATTTGAAGGGCAAGGGTGTAATTGAGCCTGACTATCAGGAACGTGGTGCGCATGACTACCGGAAGGATGCTTGCCTGACTATGACCGACTTTGAGAAGATCGTCCTGCATTGCATCATCTACTATAACTCCCAGAGGATCATTGAGAGCTTTCCATATACCGAGGACATGATCGCAGCTCAGGTGAAGCCCTATGCCTCCCAAATCTGGAATTGGGGAAAATCCCAAATTGGGGCTAATCTTATTGAAATTGGGAAAAGAGAGCTGATGCTTACCCTTCTGCCCAGGACTACGGGAAGATTCAGTCGGTCGGGGTTGAAGGTAAACAAGCTGCGGTATCACTGTGAGGGGTACACGGAGCAATATCTATCCGGTGGTGATGTAATTGTAGCCTACAATCCAGAAGATGTGACCTCCGTATGGATACTCGAAGATGGAACCTATACAGAATTTACCATTATCGAATCCAGATATGAGGGTAAAGACCTGACTACGGTACAGGAGCTACAGGAGAGTCAGAGGGACATTGCCAGAGGTGCAGTCAGAGATAACCTACAGGCTCAAATCAATCTGGCCCAGCATATTGAGGCCATTGCTAGTAGCGGTGCTGGTAGCGGTGATGTCCGCATGAAGAATATCCGTAATACCAGGAGGCGGGAGCAGACCAAGAACCACCGTAACTACATGAAGGAATAACCGATTTAAGGTCATAGGACATTTACCAACGCCATCTTTTCAGAGCCTCGTTGACTTGCTCCAAGTCAAAAGGTTTCCACCCCATATCATCTGCCCAGTTTTTCATATCCTCGTACTCTTCATCCTGTGGGTTACTCAAAATGCGCCTCAGCTCAGCGAATCCAGTCTCACCGCCAACGTCTTCCGGTGGAGGCGTGCCAATTGCGGCAATGCAACGTGGCCACTTTGATTCAGCATCTATTGTTTCCTCGGTTAAGGTAATTTCATGCTGCCAGTCGTCTCCAAAATCATACGTGTAAATCAGTGTGTGGTACTGGGTAAATGCTTCCTGTAAAGAAACACATTGTTCAATTTTGGTGCAATCGCTTTCATCAAACTCGCCAGTCACAGCCAAATCAGCATATTCAGGGAACGCAATGTCAAGCGGCATACCGTCCGGGGTCCTGAACTCATGCAGATGGTAGCCTTGCCAATAGAACAGATGCTGAACGATCCTGTGCAGGTCAGCGAGAGTGAGGCCAGCTGGGATTTCCACTACACGGGAACAGGGAATGTCAAGCTGTAAGTTGACCATCAAGGTCAGTGTATGATGTTGAAAGACCTTATCTGTACCATAGTGGTCAGCGAAAGCGCGTTGGAGAAGATTGAGTGTCGTCTTATATTCACCATGGGAGCTGATTACGTCATCGCTCATCCAGCGCAGACAATGCTTTTGAATCGGCGGCCCCAAAACAAACTTGTCTGCCATCCGGTGAACCCGCTCATTGAACTTATTCATTCTGGCTACAGTGCTGCGATCCCTTGTTTTTGTAAAGGTAATTGTCTGTCCGCAGTCTTCCATATATCGGTCAATCAGATCAGGTGCGATTTCATCTGCGACCAACATTGTGCGGATACCATCCATAATCTGCTGTTCCAGATTTTTCATCGTTTTTGCGGCCACGCCATAGAGAACAAACCCACAACGGGTGCAGTCGTTTACAACCGAGACTGTCTTATGGCGATTGATGGTCAGCAGATCAGCGCTCCAGGAAAAGAAGGGGTCAGCTAATTGATCCGCCGGGGAGATGTCTCTCTTGAGGTAATCCTGTAGTTTTTTTGTACAGCCAAGTTGCATGGGAACTGCCTCCTTTGATATATTTTTGAAAGTGAGTGGTTTTGTGAACAGTTTATCCGAGATTATCAACGTCCTGCCCCACATGAAGTCGGGGAGCGAGTTGCGTTCTGCCCTGGAAGTGCTGCCGGAGTACGATGTTGCTATCTGTAATGCTGATGCTCCTGTACGGCTCATGGCTCTCTCTGACCTCTACCGGGTCTATGTTCCAAATCAAATGTCGTTGGAGATTTACAGCAAGCTCTATCTGGCGTTGATGCGGTCACTCCAGAAGAAGGGTACAAAGCTGGCGGTACAGCAGCAGAATCAGAACTTCAAGGCCATCATGCAGCAGGAGTACAGCGGCATCATGGGCGGCTCTGACAGCTTCACGATCATTGGGGCTTCTGGTATTGGGAAATCATCTGCCATCAGTCGGGCCATTACTCTGATTACCGAGAATCGTATCATTGAGGTAGAGAATCCTCACACCAAGATCATCCCCTGTATCTGCGTCCAGTGTCCCTTTGATTCCTCCGTTAAGGGGTTACTGTTGGAGGTGTTGCGAAAGGTAGATGAGGCCATTGACAGCAACTACTATCAGAACGCATTACGGGCCAGAGCTACCACGGATATGTTGATCGGGAGCGTCAGTCAGGTGGCGTTGAACCACATCGGTCTGTTAGTGGTGGACGAGATTCAGAACGTGTGCAACAGCAAGCACGGCAAGAGCCTTGTGGGGATGCTGACCCAGCTTATCAACAACAGTGGCATCTCAATCTGTATGGTAGGTACTCCTGAAAGTGCTGTGTTCTTTGAACAGGCTATGCAGCTTGCCCGGAGGTCATTGGGGCTACGGTACGATGTAATGAAGTATGGGGAGGACTTCAGGATGTTCTGCGAAGTCCTGTATTCCTACCAGTATGTGAAGCAGAGGACGGAGATCACCGATGCGGTCACAGAATGGCTCTATGAACACACCTCGGGGAACATATCGGTGGTGGTGTCCTTAATCCACGATGCACAGGAGATCGCCATTCTCAACAGTAGAGAAATATTGAATCTGGAATCACTGAACGAAGCCTACCAGCAGAGACTATCCCTGCTGCATGGGTTTATCCAGCCTCGGCAGAAGTGCCAGACCTCGAAAACCAAGAGAAAGGCTACCGTTCCCAAGGTTGATACTCATGTAGAAACGGATGGAGAGTTTACGATTGCTGGGTTGGTATCTCAGGCCAAGAGTGAGGGCGTTGACATCGTGGAGCTGTTGAAGAGTCATCTGCCAGTGGTGGAGGTGGCGGTATGATTGCCTACTTCCCGACTGCGTATCCTGATGAACTGCTCTACAGTCAGCTTGCCCGGTACTACACCAAATCAGGGTACATGGCCTATGCCTATGCCGCCGAGGAACTGTATGTATCAAAGATTGTACGGCCTGATATGGAGTTTGTCAATGTGTTTACCCCGGATGCCCTGCGGATGATTTCCAAAGATATGACGATGGAGGACGTGGTGATGAAGCACACCATGTTTCCCTACTACGGGAGATTCCTGCCCTTGGAGCGTCGGCAACGGGCTTTCCACGCCCTGGTGTCCATGCAGGGGAACTATCACAATCTGTTGCCGATACCCACTCGAAAAAGTAGTTCTGACAGGTGTTTGCGGTACTGTCCCGTGTGTGCCGAACAGGATAGGCAGGAGCATGGGGAAACCTACTGGCATCGTACCCACCAGATGATCGGGATGGTAGCTTGTTCGGTGCATGGTTGCTACCTGATGGACAGCAGCATTGTTATCAGCGGGAAGATGCCTCCCATGCTCAGGTCAGCAGAAGAAGTTATCCCTGCAACGGACATGGTGACAATGGCCTGTGAGATTGAACGCTGCCTTGCGGCCTACATGAGAGAAGTCTTTCAGGCCAACGTGGATATGCAGTCGGATGTTGCTGTGGGACAGTTCCTTCACTCCCGCATGGCGAACACGAAGTACCGCTCCATCCGGGGGGAGCAGAGGAATATCAAGCTGTTTCATTCTGACTTTGTGGACTTCTATAGGGAGCTGTCCGGCAACTGGTTCACAGAGCTGTGGCAGATACAAAAGGTGCTGGCAGGTGATCGAATAAACTTCTGTGAAGTCTGTATGCTGGCTATGTTCCTGGGTGTCCCTGTTGCAGAACTGGTCAACATGAATCTCCCGGAGAAGCCCCAGCAACAGTTATTCGATGAAGAGGTTTACAGGTTGCATGACAAAGGCTTGAAATACCCGGAGATAGCACAACGTCTCAATGCGTCCTACAATGTCGTCAAGGCTGTCGGTGAGCGGCGGTACGGAACGTATCACAAACCACCGAAGGTTCCCTTAAAGAGCGGAGCCAAGCCCCAGGACTGGGATCAAATTGACAACGATACTCTCCCTCTGGTGAAGGAAGCGATCAAACAGCTACAAGGTGATGGAACTACCAGACCAAGGCGGGTTACGGTGTTCGCTGTCGAGAAGATGCTACACCTCTCCAGCAAGAAGATCTCCCTGTACCTGCCACGATGCCTAGCTGAGATACGACGGCACGAGGAATCCCAGGAACAATACTGGGCCAGGGAAGTCGTGTGGGCTGCTAATCAGCTCAAGTCCGCTGGCTCTCCGTTGGTGTGGCGTAGGATACGGGAGCTGACCAATATGCGGCCAGAGAACTATAGGGCCTGCCTACCCTATGTTCCCAACTATGCTGATGAAGAGATGGTGGATCAACTAAATTCCATGGTGAGAAACGACATAATGAGGGAGTAGGGAAGGCCCCTACTCCCTCGTCGTTATCTCACTTTAGCTTGTCAAACTCTAAGAGCCTGTTTAAAATCTTTTGACAAAAGGAGGTGGGAGGCAGATAATAAAGAAA
>OFFL01000755.1_pt1 | contig 31648 bp, 24 predicted proteins | sample 1521391 | NCBI WGS metagenome assembly OFFL01 (sample SAMEA3504082, study PRJEB24116) | mouse gut metagenome | biome: mouse gut; feature: mouse-associated habitat; material: faeces | place: Denmark | collected 2011
AAGCCGCTGCGGCTGTATCCACGCAACCAATAAGCTGTATATGACTGCCGGGGCGGATTTGCGGCCAGAAATGCCGAGGCTTCCTCACGGAGTGCGACAAGGCGCTCTATGGCTTGAGAGGGCTGCACATTCTCCATGGCAAGCTCCTTCATCTCCACATGGCGCACTTCCGAAGTACCGAACAGGCGCTTGAAGAAATTGACATAAGCATCTTTATTGAACACAGCCGAATCCCTCATGGCCTTATAGGTGAAGAATATACCCAACGGCAATAGCACTGCCGAGCTGAGCCAGATGCCTTCTACCACCGGTATCTTACCGTCGCGGGCCATCTTATATCCTGAATTATCTATGATAAAGTAGAATATAAACAGGAATACAGATACCACCAGAGGCATGCCGAGACCACCTTTACGGATAATAGCTCCGAGCGGCGCCCCGATAAAGAAGAATATCAGACATGCAAAGGAGAGCGTTAACTTACGGTGCATCTCTATGGCATGACGGCGTATGGTATAACGGTCATCGTTAAGCATCATCCCCTTGAATTCATAATCCGCCTTCTGCTGGCGTGCACGGTTCAGGGCATGATTGACATAAGCCATGGCCATACCCGAATTCGAGCCCTTGAAGAGCGAATCGATATCCATAGGCTTTTTCATCGGAACATCAGCCGGATGCACACTTTTCATTTTGCCGTCGTCACCTCGTTCATGCCGGTAATAATCGAGTCCGAAGAATGACTGCTGCTTTGCCTGCTCTCCGTATGTGCGTCCTACTGAGTCGACACGTAGCCCTACAGAATCAATCGTAGCCTGCAACTGTGCGATATTCTTACCCACATACTGATTGCGCATGCCCTCTTCGTCCAATCTGTTGAAATTGGCGTCAAAGGTCAGCAAAATTTCCTTCAGGGTAAATGACTCGCGCCGATATGGGACATTTTTCATATTGGCACCGGCCTCACGGATATTTTCAAATGACTCACCCTGCCAGAGGCGCAGAAACAGATGCTGCTTATCCTCCATCATGGCCATTTTTCCTGAGTCAGCCATTATGATGCTTGCATTGTCAAAGCCGCGCGACACGTCGTATATCATCAGGTCATACAGCATGCCGTTGTCCTTGCCCTTCTCCTGTACATACAGATTGTAGCCCGGAATCTGGTCATAGAATACCCCTTCAGGGATCTCCAGTTCCGGCGATTTCTGTTTCATGGAGAACATCAGCGTCCACATCTTGGCCTGCGCTACAGGCAGCACATTGTTCTGAAAGAAAAACGCACCTATAGCTATCAGCACAATGAACACTATAAGCGGCCGCATGCACTTCAGGAGCGACACTCCGCTCGCTTTCATGGCTGTCAGCTCAAATTGCTCCCCTAAGTTGCCGAATGTCATCAGCGAGGCAAGCAGAATGGCCAGCGGCAGCGCCATAGGTATCATTGACAGCGCCGCATAGAAAAACAATTCGGCCAAAACGTCGAAGCTCAACCCCTTGCCCACCATTTCATCGATGTACTTCCACAGGAACTGCATCATGACGATGAACAGGCATATGAAGAATGTCATGACAAACAGGGGCACGAAGCTCCTGAGCATGAACAGATACAGACGTTTTATTCCTAACATTTATGTTATTTTGCTGAAGGTACAGCAGCAGTACCCAGTTCTATGATGGCGCCGGTCAGCGGATTAAGTATCGCCGATGCCGGGGCTTTCTTGTCAGTGAACAGATTGGGTTCAAGTCCGAATACAACCCCTGCCTGAGCCAACGGGATTGAACTCTTCGCCATAGTACGTCCATCAAAGCTTACGGCTACCGAAGCCATCCCGGGCACACGATAGGCAAATCCTCCTTTGGGGAAACGTTTTACCTCGCCTTTTTCATTCACAGGAAGCTGGCCGCGTTCAGTCACTTTCAGATCAATATAAATCGGAGCTCCCGACAGGTCGTCGGAATCAACCAGCCCGGCCACCGGCGACAGGCGTGCTATGACAGCGCGCTGAGAGTCAAGACTGTCAGGTAAGAAGCGGAATGTGGCTACCTCGGTTGACACCTGCTCCGTACCGGCAAACATAGCCGTCAGAGCCTCCTCCTGTTCATTGAGGGTAGAGAGAGCCAACTGCATGGCAGTACCGTCGGAAGGCATCTGCTCAGCCTGCCCTGACACCACTTCCGTACGATTCTGACGAAGCTCAAAAATACGGGCTGCAGCCAGTTCGGCACGCTTTACTGACGACGGACTCTGGAGCATCTCCTCAGTCATGGCTTTAGCCGCGGCCGGAGTCTGCAGGATGGTAGGCTTGGCTTCCACAGCTTCCGGTAATGGATTGACTGCCGGACGATACACATCCTCGGTATTGAGCGTGAGCGGGAAGTTATTCTCGTCAATTATCATGTAAGGGGTGCTTCCTGACTTGAACTGCACCAGATAACGCTGTGAGGCATCAGGTACAGAGGCAGGATTGATAATCACACGCTTTATCTTCCACTGCTCGCTCTTTTCGGTTATGGGATCAATGGAAAGGTACTTTTTCGCATAGCGGAAATACTCGCCGGGAGTCTTTACCGTGCGTTCCACCTCCACTGTCACATCCACCGCCGTGAGAGGCAGTGTGTACATCAGCCCGAACTCGTTGGTTTTGTTGGCTGAGAGCTTCTGTGTAGTCTGGGCCATCAGCGGCATAGCAAGCAGCAATGAGGCCAAAAGTGTGGTTATCTTATTCATATCTTCATTATTTCTTTAATAGCCATACCTACTGAAGAGGCAATATCTGTAGCTAACACACCGTACTGTCCGTTGGTACGTGAAGCGATGTCGCCGGCCAGTCCATGTATGTAGACCCCGAGCAGAGCGCTGACCTCAGGCTTGTAGCGCTGAGCCATGAAACCGGTTATGATACCGGTCAGCACATCGCCGCTTCCGGGAGTGGCAAGAGCCGGCGAACCTGACGAATTGAAATACACCTTACCGTCAGGACGCACCAATGATGTATAGTGCCCTTTGAGAATGATAAACAGATTATAGTGACGGCTCATTTCCACGGCCTTAAGCATACGGGCTTCATCGGACGGATGCTTGCCGAACAGACGGTCAAACTCGCCGGCATGCGGAGTAAGCACCGAGTACTCAGGAATATGATTGAGAAGCGCCGGACGCTTGCTTATGCAATTGAGAGCATCAGCATCAAGCACAAGAGGCTGAGAAGCCGTCTTCAGCAGTTTCTCAAGAGCGTCGACGGTAAGCGAATCAGTACCGATTCCGGGGCCTACCCCTACAGCATCATACTTACGGTCAAGAGTCATGTCCGTGATACACTCCTTCCCGTTGTCACAGCTGTACATGGCCTCAGGCATACGTGTCTGCACTACATCGCAACCGCACTGCGGGCCGCGGACTGTCACCTTTCCGGCTCCGCTGCGCAAGGCTCCTTCACAAGCCATTACGGCTGCACCCATCATTCCACGGCTTCCGGACACAATGGCTGCATGGCCGAAATCGGCCTTGGAGCTGAACGGATTGCGAGGGCGGAGCAGTCTCTTGACCTCGGCAAATTCCACAAGATGATAACGTGTGGCAGTATGATGCACAGCTTCGGCACTCAGCCCTATATCGATCAGCTTCCATTCACCGGTAAGCTGGAAATTCTCACGGAAGAAGAACGACGGATGAGGGAACTGCGGCGTAAGCGTCAGCCGGGCATGTATTATGTTACGGGCAATAGAATGCGGATTCCAGTCCGGGAACATGCCTGAAGGGATATCAAGCGATACTACCGTGGCTCCTGACTCATTGATGTTACGCACCAGCGCCTGAAATCCCCCCTCGAGAGGTTCGCGGAGTCCGGAACCGAACAAGCCGTCGATAACGAGGGTATCATCGGTAAGCTCCGGCATGCGGAACGACTCGACCACTTCCGTAAAATCAGCCTCCGGATACTGAGCAAGCAGTTCATCGCGGAAGCGCTTGCATACATCGTTGATCTTATGGCCGCTTATATTGAACAGATACACTGACGGACGAAAGCCCTGGTCCATCAGCAGACGTGTGGCGGCAAGCGCATCGGCGCCGTTATTGCCGGGGCCGGCAAAAACCACCATCCTGCGTGACGGGCGCCAACGCGAGGCTATCTCCCCTGATACCCCCTCGGCCATACGCATCACCAGCTCAGGCTCTCCGATAGCCTGGGTTTCAGCTGTCAGACGTTCTATGGACCTTATGTCATCTATAGTAAAAATCTTCATTTTCGTATTTCCAAAGTTATTTACAATCCGTAATTATACAGATATAGCCGCAGGGCCTATTGACACCACGGGCAGTATAACCGTCCACAAAATTACGAAATTCTTTTCTCTCTGTAGAGAAATTTCGTAAATTTGCATCAAATATTAGCGAATCCCATAAATATTTACCCAAATGCGACAAGTTACCTACAAGGGCCTCAGCTTCGTTCCGTACATTGAGAATGCCAGAATACAAGCACGAATTAAGGAGCTCGCCTCTCAGATTAAGACAGACTGCGGCGGCAAGCGCCCCCTGTTCATATGTGTTCTCAACGGAGCATTCCCTTTTGCATCCGACCTTTTCAGAGCTTTCGATGATGACGCTGAAATAGCTTTCATCCGCCTTAAAAGTTATGAGGGTACCGGCTCAACCGGCCGTGTACGTGAGATGTTCGGACTGACTGAAGATATCGAGGGGCGCACGGTAATAGTAGTTGAGGATATCGTCGATACAGGCAATACAATCGACAAGCTCCTGCGTGACCTCAAGGAAAAGAACCCGGCTGAAGTAAAAGTGGCAACACTTCTGTTCAAGCCCCAATCGCTGAAACTACCCGTGTCGCCTGACTATGTCGGATTTGAGATTCCCTCAAGCTTCATAATCGGTTACGGACTTGACCTTGACGGACTTGCCCGAAATCTTCCCGACATCTGGATTCTTAACGAAAAATACGATCAATAATAACTATCATTCCTATTCAAAGCCATGTTTAATTTAGTAGTTTTTGGCGCGCCAGGCAGTGGAAAAGGCACGCAAAGCGCGCGTCTTATCAACGAATATGGCCTGTACCATATATCAACCGGCGAACTGCTGCGCGAACATATAAAGCAGAACACCGAACTCGGTCGCGTGGCCGAATCATATATATCCAAAGGCAATCTTATCCCTGATGAACTCATGATCGAAATTCTCGAACATGAACTCGACAGCAATGAAGAGACCCGCGCCGGAGTGATATTTGACGGATTTCCCCGTACTATCGAACAGGCAAAGGCTCTCAACGTCATGATGAACCGCCGAGGCACAAAAGTCCACGCCGTGATAGGGCTTGATGTCGCCGACGAAGAGCTCATACAGCGTCTGCTTAAACGCGGCGAGGAAAGCGGCCGCTCTGACGACAATCTTGAGACAATCAACAGCCGACTCAAGGTGTACCATTCGGTAACGAAGCCTCTCCGCAAGTTCTACGAGGAAGAGGGGAAATACCTTGACATTCCCGGCACAGGCTCAGTGGAGGATATATTCCACACCATACGTCATGCACTTGAAGGTATAAATGCCGATTAAAAATACCGATAAATAAATACAGAACTCCGTGTTGAATTCAACACGGAGTTTTTTTTGTTTTTATTGCATCCTTTCCCTATATTCGCGGTATAATTTCAATACCATGGAAAAAAAACTTATAGAATGCGTACCTAACTTCAGCGAGGGACGCGACAAAGAGATTATAAAGTCCATTACTGATGCCATTGAGGCCGTGGAAGGCGTAAAACTTCTTGACGTCGATGCCGGCGAGGCAACAAACCGAACCGTAGTAACTTTTGTAGGCGAACCCGAAGCTGTGGTTGAAGCCGCATTCCGGGGTGTAAAACGCGCAGCCGAGCTTATTGACATGTCCAAGCACCACGGCGCACACCCGCGCATGGGAGCTACCGACGTGCTGCCGTTGATACCTGTAAGCGGCATAACGCTTGACGAATGCGCCGAACTTGCCCGCAACCTTGCCCGCCGCATATCAGAAGAACTCACCATCCCCACATACTGCTATGAAGCGGCGGCTTTCACTCCGGAAAGACGCAATCTGGCAGTGTGCCGTCAGGGTGAATACGAAGCTCTGCCCGAGAAGATGGGATCTGAGAAAGGCCCCGACTTCGGCAACCGCCCCTTTGACAGCCAGGTAGCACGCACAGGAGCCACTACCGTAGGCGCACGCGACTTCCTGATAGCCGTAAACTTCAACCTCAACACCACATCGACCCGGCGCGCCAATGCCATAGCATTTGACGTACGCGAAAAGGGGCGTCCGAAACGCGAGGGCGGCAAACCTAACGGAAAGCCGATGAAGGATGAGAACGGCAATACCATAATGCTTCCCGGAACACTGAAAGGCACAAAAGCAATAGGATGGTATATTGACGAATACGGCATAGCACAGGTGTCGATGAACATTACCGACATCAACACCACCCCACTCCACGTGGCGTTTGATGAAGTATGCCGGGCCGCACAGGCGCGTGGCATAAGAGTGACCGGCACCGAGATTGTCGGATTGGTACCCAAGAGGACTCTTATTGAAGCCGGCCGTCACTTCCTGCACCTCCAGCAGCGTTCGTCCGGACTGCCCGAAAATGAAATAATCCGCATAGCCGCCAAATCAATGGGGCTTGACGAGCTGACTCCGTTCCGTCCTGAAGAGAAGGTCATTGAATATATGATTGAGCCGGCCCATCAGCGCAATCTGACTGATCTGACTCTGAAAGAATTCACTTATCTCACCGCTTCGGAAGCTCCAGCGCCGGGTGGAGGCTCAATATCAGCAGCCATGGGGGCTCTGGCAGCCGCCCTCGGCACAATGGTGGCAAACCTGTCCGCCCACAAAGCCGGATGGGATGAACGCTGGGAGGAATTCTCCAACTATGCCGATGCAGGCCAGCTGCTTGTCGACCATCTGCTGGAACTCGTGGATGAAGATACCGCAGCATTCAACCGCATTATGGCGGCATTGCAGCTCCCCAAAGGCTCCGACGAAGAGAAAGCCGCCAGAGCGAAAGCCCTTGAGGAGGCCACGCTCTACGCCACACGCGTACCACTGAAAACAATGGAAGCTGCTATCGATGCGTTCCCACTGCTTGAGGCCATGGCTGAAAACGGCAATCCGGCCTCTGTAAGCGACGCCGGTGTAGGTGCTCTTGCCGCACGTGCCGCCGTAAGAGGAGCACGCCTGAATGTCCGCATCAACGCCGCTTCGCTGTCTGACCGTACAGCAGCTCAGGCTCTGATTGAACGTGCTGATGCCCTGGCTCTGAAAGCTGACGAAGCTGAACGCCATATCCTTGACATCGTTGAGACCAAAATCTGATCGACACACCTGAATATAATGCCAATATGACACATGAAGAATTTTGTGCCGACATCCGTGCCGGCATACCGGAGATATTGCCGGAACCGATACCGTATGATCCGAATGTAAATCATGCACCACGACGCAAACAGATACTGACACCCGAGCAGACGCATCTGGCTCTAAAAAATGCATTGAGATATTTCCCGGCCGAACAGCATGCAGAGCTGGCTCCTGAATTTGCCCGCGAACTGCATGACTATGGCCGTATATATATGTATCGGCTGCGTCCGCGCTACAAGATGTATGCGCGTCCCGTAGAGGAATATCCTGCCCGTTCACGTCAGGCAGCCGCTATCATGATGATGATACAGAACAATCTGGACGAGCGCGTGGCCCAGCATCCGCATGAACTTATCACCTACGGAGGCAATGGCGCTGTGTTCCAGAACTGGGCACAGTACCGTCTGGCTATGAAGTATCTCAGTGAGATGACTGACCGGCAGACACTTGTCATGTATTCGGGTCATCCGCTCGGGCTCTTCCCGTCGCACCCCGATGCACCGCGCGTAGTGGTGACCAACGGCATGGTTATCCCCAACTATTCCAAACCTGATGACTGGGAACGCTTCAACGCCCTCGGCGTATCGCAATACGGCCAGATGACCGCCGGCTCCTATATGTATATCGGTCCTCAGGGAATAGTCCACGGCACCACGATAACCGTGCTCAATGCCGGGCGCAAGCTACTGCCGGAAGGGAAAACCGACCTTGGCGGAATGCTGTTTGTGTCAGCCGGACTTGGCGGAATGTCAGGTGCACAGCCCAAAGCCGGCAATATAGCAGGAGTGGTAAGCGTTGTGGCTGAGATAAATCCGAAAGCTGTGGCCACCCGTAAGAATCAGGGATGGGTTGACGAAGTGTACACCTCCCTGCCGGAGCTGACCGAAAGAATTGCTGATGCACGGGCCAGGCATGAAGCTGTTTCGCTGGCATATCAGGGTAATGTAGTTGACCTCTGGGAATATCTTGCCGACCATAACATAGAGGTAAACCTCGGTTCTGACCAGACTTCGCTCCACAATCCATGGGCCGGAGGCTACTATCCCGCAGGCCTCAGCTTCGATGAAGCCAAGAGCATGATGGCCGACGACCCTGAGCAGTTCCGCCGTCTGGTACAGGAATCGCTGCGGCGTCAGGTTGACGCCATCAACCGGCTTGCTGACCGCGGGATGTACTTCTTCGATTATGGAAATGCATTTCTGCTCGAGGCCTCAAGAGCCGGAGCCGATATACTTAAAGAGGATGGCCGGTTCCGCTACCCATCGTACGTACAGGACATCATGGGCCCCGGATTCTTTGACTATGGGTTCGGCCCCTTCCGTTGGGTATGCGCATCCGGCAATCCTGACGATCTGGCAAAGACCGACCGTATAGCCGAGCGCGTGCTGACAGAAATGCTCACTGATGCTCCTGATGAAATCAAAGGACAGCTGCTCGACAATATCCACTGGATTCAGCAGGCAGGCCCAAACAACCTTGTGGTCGGATCGCAGGCCCGCATACTATATGCCGACTCCGAAGGGCGCACACGCATAGCGCAGGCCTTCAACGATGCCATTGCCTCGGGTGAGATATCAGGTCCCATAGTGCTCGGCCGTGACCATCATGACGTATCGGGCACCGATTCCCCCTACCGTGAGACATCGAACATATACGACGGCTCACAGTTCACAGCCGACATGGCCGTCCATAACGTGATTGGCGATTCATTCCGCGGCGCCACATGGGTGTCCATCCATAACGGCGGCGGAGTAGGATGGGGCGAAGTGATAAACGGAGGCTTCGGAATGGTAATCGACGGCTCGGAGGATGCCCGCCGGCATATCGACGAAATGCTTTTGTGGGATGTCAACAACGGAATAGCACGCCGCAGCTGGGCCCGCAACCAGGGCGCTATCAACGCCATACGCCGGCAGATGCATCTGACCGTAACCCTTCCGAACATCGCCGACGATCAACTGATAGCTGACACATTGAAAAACGTTTAAGACACATTAAATATTTACCATGATACACCATATAAGCCCCAAGCATCTGACACTGGATCGCATTGGGGAAATAATTGACGGGGGCTGGAAAATTGAACTCAGCCCTGAAGCAGTGGCACGCATAGAACGCTGCCGCAATCTTGACGACAAGATAAAGGAATGTGACCACCCTATATATGGCATAACCACCGGATTCGGCTCGCTGTGCAATATCTCAATCGGCGCCGACGACCTGTCGAAGCTACAGCAGAACCTTGTCATGTCACACGCCTGCGGATGTGGCGAAGAGGTTGACAGCCGTATTGTGAAGATAATGCTGCTCACAAAAATCATGTCGCTGTCATTCGGCAACTCCGGCGTTCAGCTCTCCACCGTACGCCGCATGATTGACTTCTTCAACAACGATATCATTCCTGTTGTCTACCGGCAGGGCTCGCTAGGCGCATCGGGCGACCTTGCTCCGCTCGCCAACATGTGCCTGCCGCTTCTCGGGCTTGGCGAAGCCTACTTCCGTGGCGAGCGCCGCAATGCCGCCGACATCCTGCGTGAAATGGGCTGGGAACCTCTCACACTCGTGTCAAAAGAGGGACTCGCGCTTCTCAACGGCACCCAGTTCATGTCATCACACGCAGTAAATGCCATACTCAAGGCACGCCGTCTTGTCCGACAGGCTGATAAAATCGGAGCGCTTTCGCTCGACGTTTTCGACGGCCGCATAGAGCCGTTCGGCGATGAAGTGAATGCCGTGCGCCCCCACCCGGGCCAGCTGCTCACGGCCCGCGCCGTACGCCGTCATCTGGAAGGTAGTGAGATTATATGCCGCCCCAAGAAGCATGTGCAGGACCCCTATTCATTCCGGTGCATGCCTCAGGTCCACGGTGCGGTGAAGGACACACTCGCTTATGTAGGTTCCGTGATAGAGACAGAGGTCAACTCCCCTACCGATAACCCCACCATTTTCCCCGAGGAAGACCTGATAGTGTCCGCCGGAAATTTCCACGGCGAACCGATAGCGTTGGCCATGGACTTCCTGACTTTGGCCATGTCGGAGCTGTCAAGCATATCCGAGCGGCGCATCTACCGCCTTATCTCAGGCGGACGTGGGCTACCCTCATTCCTTGTAGCCAAGCCGGGACTTAACAGCGGCTTCATGATTCCGCAATATGCCGCCGCATCCATAGTCAATCAGTCAAAGGGGCTGTGCTGGCCCACAAGTTGCGATTCAATCCCGTCATCGCAGGATCAGGAGGACCACGTGTCGATGGGTGGCAATTCAGCCACAAAACTGAATCAGGTAGTTGACAATACCGAACGTGTGCTTGCCATTGAGCTGTTCAACGCCGCCCAGGCACTTGATCTGCGCCGGCCGCTCCGCACATCGCCCGAACTCGAGCAGTGGCACAGCGAGTACCGCCGTCAGGTACCGTATATCGACAATGACACCGTCATGTCGCCACTTATAGCTGAATCAGTCAAATTCCTATCCTCTGATAAATAAACATAGAGATGCTTATCACAAATATCGGACTGCTGGCGGGTATCGACACCCGCCACAGTCTATATCTCCGCGGACACGACATGCGTTCGCTTGAAATGATTGACAACGCATGGCTGCTTGTCCGCGATGGGAAATTCGAGGATTGGGGCTCCATGCGCTCCGTTCCGGAAGCGTATGCCCAGGAGCCGTCGGCAGATGCCGGAGGTGGGACCGTGATACCAGCCTTTTGCGATTCGCACACACATATAGTATATGCCGGCAGCCGTGAGCGCGAGTTTATTGACAAAATCAACGGACTGAGCTATGAAGAGATCGCCCGCCGCGGAGGTGGCATACTCAATTCTGCCGACCGGTTGGCGCACACCTCGGAAGCCGACCTGTTTGCCCAGGCCATGGAGCGGGCCGACGAAGTGATGCATGAAGGCACAGGAGCCATAGAAATAAAGAGCGGCTACGGTCTTACCGTCAAGGACGAACTCAAGATGCTGCGCGTCATAGCCCGCATAGCCGATTCAGTCCCGATGGCTGTGAAATCCACATTCCTCGGTGCTCATGCTGTGGGCCGGGCATATACCGGACGCGATGATGAATATGTGGCTATGGTTTGCAACGACATGCTTCCGGCAGTAGCAGCCGAGGGGCTTGCCGAATATGTCGATGTGTTCTGCGACCGTGGATTCTTCACCGTGGAGCAGACTGACCGCATACTTGAAGCTGCAGCGAAGTACGGTCTGCGGCCGAAGATACACGCCAATGAGCTGGACGTGTCCGGAGGTGTACAGGTCGGATTAAGACATAACGCCCTTTCTGTTGACCATCTTGAGCGTGCCGGAAGAGAGGAAATTGAGCTGCTGTCACAATCAGAAACTTCGGCCACCATGCTCCCCGGAGCTTCATTTTTCCTCGGAATGCCGTATGCACCCGCCCGCGAGGCTGTTGACGCCGGCGCTATCGTGACTCTCGCATCAGACTATAATCCCGGCTCTTCACCCTCAGGCTCTATGCGGTTCATCATGTCGCTCGGATGTATAAAGATGAAACTTACCCCGGCCGAGGCTCTTGCCGCCACCACGATCAACGGCGCCTATGCCATGGGCATCTCTGAGTGTTACGGCTCTATAACCAAAGGGAAAGTAGCCAATTTCATCATCACACGCCCGCTACCGTCGTTCGGCTATCTGCCATACGCCTACACCTCACCTCTTATAAAGGATATCTACCTGCAGGGTGCAAAGCTTTAGAGCTTTGTACCCCAGGTATAATTTTCATTACGCTGACGGCGGCTTCTGATACGGCAAGCCATGTTGGCAAACGGGTGCCAGAGCATAAGCAGAGGCTGCGACAGACATACCTGACGCAGTCCCAACGCCCGGGCCGAACGCTTCCACGCGAATGCAATAGGAAGCCATACAGCGGGCAGGAGCACCAACAGAATCGCTGCCGCAGGCACTACTGAGGGAAGCGCAAGCACCGCTGCGGCCACGCCACACAGAATCATCAGCCAGTTAAGCAGGCTGAACAGCCCCATGACCAGATACGGGCCCTTGGGAAGAAAGGCTGAGGTGAACATACGGCGCAGACGCATGACACGCGACATGGCCGCAGGATTCGGGTCAAGCACATCCACCTGCGAGTCAGGCGAAAGCTCCACTGCAGTATTGGCCTTTGTAGTCACTTCATTGACAAATATATCATCATCGCCATACTGTAGATTCAGATTGCTTGAAAAACCTTTGTTGGCAAAAAACAACTGCTTCTTATAAGCCAGATTTGCGGCATCGCCCATAAACGGATGTCCGGCAAGTGCGGCACCGAATCCACGCACGGCGTCCCATTCAGTGTTGAATGACCGGGAGCGGCTCTGCTCGGCCCGGATATCATCAAGCGGTTCGGTAGGACGCAGACGCGAAGTACCCAGCACCACTTCATAGCCTTCAATAAAGTGCCGCATCATCAGGCGGAGCCAGATATTCGATTCGATACGGCAATTACCGCATGTGAGCATCACTACCGGATAACGAGCAGCCTTCAGGCCCAGCGTGACGCTCAGCTTCTTCCGGCTCAGATTGCGCGAACGCTCAGGTGCGAACGTCATGTACAGATTACGGTATTTCAGCTCAAGCGCGCTTACCACCTCCTCCGTAGAATCGGCATTTTCATCATTCACTACGATGACCTCCATCGGAGCCGGATAGTCCTGATCAAGTATCTGCTCCAGAAGAGTGCGCAGATTCCAGCCATCGGCCTGCGAATAGACTATCACCGACACCGCCGGATAACCGTCGGTAGGGATCGGGGCCTCGTCATCATGACGCGATTTACGGGATATGCGCGACACACGCGGCAGCATCACTGCAAGCAGAATAATGCCGCATATAGCCGCCGCCGCAAGCAATCCCCACACCAACGGACTGTATGACAAGGATATGAGGTAAATATAATCAGCCATTTTGAAATATGTTTGTTCTATTAATTTACAAAAATAGACAAAATCCATGAAAATTCTTAGCGGGTGAAACGATTTATTAATCATAATTAAGAGGTAAGCCTTGCGGCAATGTCGCCAATATCTATTACCTTTGCGCTCCAATTGATACGCTGCGGCGCATCATCAGAGTGCTTGCTACCTCGTTAAAAACAAGAAAACATGACATCCAAAAATCTATTTTCACCCCTTTTTCTGCTTTTGGCCGTGCTCTTCTGCGTGTGCCTGATAGTGTCAAACCTCATGGAAATCAAGACAGTGGCCGTCGGGCCGCTGGTCATCACCGCCGGTGTGGTGGTATTTCCCATAAGTTATGTGATAAATGACTGCATTGTGGAAATCTACGGATTTGCACGTGCGAGGCTCACGATATGGCTCGGGTTCGCCATGAATCTGCTCGTATCGCTGCTGCTTCAGTTAGGCATCCTTCTTCCCGGCGCCGATTCATGGCACGGACAGGAAGCCATGGAGATGATTTTTGGCGCCGTGCCCCGTATTTTTGCCGCCAGTTTCGCGGCATTCCTGTGTGGCTCCATGGTCAATGCCTACGTGATGAGCCGCATGAAACGTGCCTCGCAGCAAGGACGCGGATTCTCTCTTCGCGCCATTGTCAGTACCATATGGGGCGAGGGAGTTGACTCCATAGTGTTTTTCCCCATAGCCTTCGGCGGGATTCTGTCGTGGCAGGAAATCGGCCTGCTCACAGTGACTCAGGTTATAATAAAGACCCTGTATGAAATCATAGCTCTGCCGGTCACAATCCGGCTTGTGCGCAAACTGAAGAGCATCGAGGGCGATGTGACTGACGGAGATATTTCCTATAAATGGTGGCGTGTAAATGAAATTTGAGAATTCCGACATACGTGTAGTGTGGATTGATCTTGACGATACCCTCGTGGACTTCCGCACAAATTCACGCCGTGCGCTGCGGCGGCTGTTCGATACGCAGAATCTTGCTCCACTGTTCGGCACCCCCGGGCATTGGACAGAATGCTACGAAACATACAATCACGCTCTTTGGGATAAGTACAACCGTGCGCTTATCACACGCGAGCAGCTGCGGACCGACCGCTTTGCCATGCCGCTGCAGGAGGCAGGCGTCCCTGAGATGGAAGCTATTGAACTGTCAGCACGTTTCGACCCGCTGTACCTCGACTTCCTGGCCCGGGAGAAAGCGCTCGTACCCGGAGCCATCGAGCTTCTCGAACGGCTTCGGACGGAAGGGGTCACCATAGGCATTCTCAGCAACGGATTCAAGGAAGTCCAGTTCAAGAAACTGGACAACACCGGACTGATGCCATATATTGACATAGTGGTGCTGAGCGACGATATCGGAGTCAACAAACCTGATATACGCCTGTACCGTCATGCGATGGAACGCACAGGCATATCTGACCCGGAGGCCCATCTGATGATAGGCGACAACCCATCGACAGATATTGCCGGAGCTCTCGCCGCCGGATGGCATGCCATGCTTCTATCCGACACTCCGGCTCCGGCACAGCCATGCTTCACGGCCCCGACACTGCACGAAATAATGCTTAAAATAGTGCGGGAGTGACATTTATTTCAAATTTTTAGCTGTCAATAGCTTCTATTTGAAAAAAAAATACGATATTTGCACTTGCAAAAAAGCACACGGTACCGCCTGTAGGCGTATAACTATGTGCAAACCAACGATTTTATTAAACAAATCATAAACATTTTTAGAAAAATGACCAAAGCTGACATTGTTAACGAAATTGCCAAAACCACAGGCATCGAAAAAGCTAACGTACTGGCTACAATCGAAAAGTTCATGGAAGTGGTTAAGGACTCTCTTGCTCATGATGAAAACGTATATCTGCGTGGATTCGGCAGCTTCATTGTAAAAGTTCGCTCTGAGAAAACCGCCCGTAACATCTCCAAGAATACTACTATCATAATCCCCGAACACAAAATCCCCGCTTTCAAGCCCGCGAAAGTGTTCATGGAAGAGGTTAAATAATATACCTCAACAGTATACCGACCTATAAAATCTATATATTATTAATAATTTAATTCAAGCGTAAAATGCCCAGCGGAAAGAAAAGAAAGGGCCACAAGATGGCTACTCACAAGCGCAAAAAACGTCTCAGAAAGAACCGTCACAAGAAGAAATAAGCAGTTCTGAACTCTGATAACAATCACTGATTAGAAACGCTTATATGTGTGATGAGTCAACTGACTGACACATAAAAACGCAATACGGAGAACAAACTTGATGCGCCGGCAACGTAAACCCCGTTTGCAGATGCTGCATCTGAGTTTGTTCTTTGTGTTTTTTCTATCAACCTGTATTTTTTAATCCATCAAGTAAATGCAAAGCGAACTTATAGTCGATGTGCAGTCCAAAGAGGTGTCCATTGCGCTCCTCGAGGATTCAAGGCTTGTAAGCCTCCAGAAGGAGGCCCGCAACATAGCCTATGCCGTGGGCGACATTTACCTGGCTAAAGTCAAGAAACTGATGCCCGGGCTGAATGCCGCATTCGTCAACGTAGGCTTCGAAAAGGACGCTTTCCTCCATTACTTGGATCTTGGCTCGCAATTTTCCTCTTACTCAAAGTTTCTCACAGAGCTCCTTGACAAAAAGCAGAAGCAGCTACCCCAGATATCCAAAATGCAGCTGCTCCCTGACATTGACAAGCATGGATCTATATCCGACGTGCTTACTCAGGGAAAGGAACTGATGGTACAGATCGTGAAGGAACCCATATCATCAAAGGGTCCACGCCTTACCACAGAGATAACCCTTACCGGACGCTACATGGTGCTCATACCTTTCTGCGACAAAGTATCAATATCGCAAAAAATCAAGACTTCGGAAGAGAAAGTGCGTCTACGGCAGCTCATTGAGAGCATCCGTCCTAAAAACTTCGGCGTGATAATCCGCACCTCTGCAGAAGGAAAGCGGGTAGCCGAACTGAATCATGAGATGAAAACTCTCGTGAAATACTGGGAAGAATCCACCGCCAAAGCACGTACGGCCCAGGCTCCGGCACTGATCTTTCAGGAAGAGAGCCGTATAGTAAGCGTGCTGCGCGACGTGTTCAGCCCCAGCTTTGAGAGCGTATGGGTAAACGATGAAGAGACATACCGTCAGATTTACCAATACGTCGAACTGATAGCTCCTGACCGGAAGGATATTGTAAAACTTTACAAGAAAGATGAACCGATATTTGACCATTTCAATATCACCAAACAGATAAAGTCATCTTTCGGCAAGACTGTATCATTCAAGAGCGGCGCATACATCATCATAGAACATACGGAAGCCCTGCATGTAATAGACGTAAACTCCGGCAACCGCTCAAAAGCGGCTAACGACCAGGAGAGCAACGCCCTGGAAGTAAACATGCGCGCAGCTGATGAGATAGCCCGTCAGCTCAGGCTCCGCGACATGGGTGGCATCATAGTCATCGACTTCATCGACATGGCTAAGGTGGAACACCGCCAGAAGCTCTACGAGCACATGCGCGAAATAATGGCTAATGACCGTGCACGCCACAACATCCTGCCCCTTAGCAAATTCGGGCTGATGCAGATCACACGCCAGCGCGTACGACCCGCCCTTGACGTAGTAACAGCCGAGACATGTCCGTCATGCTACGGCAAAGGTCAGGTACAACCCTCGCTACTATTCACTGACACCCTGCGTGAAAAGCTTGAATATCTGGTCAACGACCTCAACCAATCAGGCTTCACCATGTATATCCACCCCTTTGTGGACGCATATATCAAGAAAGGCTTAGTGTCAACCTACCGTAAATGGCGCATGGAGCTCGGACGCAAATTCAAAATTCTACCGGACCAGTCACTCGCATATCTGCAGTACAAGGTACTCGACAAGGACCGTAACGAAATTGACCTGAAGGAGGAGAAGGATATTGATTCATCCGCCACCAAAAACAAAAACAAAGCCAAGAACCGCAGTAAGGAGGTACAAGCGCAGGAAAGCTCCGCTTCCTGACCTTGAAAAGCCTGCCTGTCACTGATGAAAAAAAACGAAAGATGCTGTCTGATAATTCATATCAGACAGCATCTATTTTATAACCTGAGACAGGATATTACTTCTTGACCTCGGTCAGATAACGTTTATGGTAATCCTCAAGGATATTGCGGATAGCGGTACCAATCTTCAGGTAATCCGATTCGTTAAGATTGGCGAGCGATGCACGCACTGACCATGCCGGTCCGTCAAAACCGTCGCCGTTTAGCAGCACTACGGCTGTCTCATTGGCCAGACGGATCACAAAGTCAAGCGGCTCATAAGTGTCCTGCATGTACTTGGCAAAATCATCGCCGTAGAACTTGCGGGCCCATATCATGATATCTATCTCCGAGTAGTAGCCGGCTCTCAACGGGTCGACCAGGAGAGTGAATCCGGTAGTTGACCACAATGCCTCCAGACGGTCATTGATAGTATGACGCATGGTGTCCTGATATGTATTGCCCTCGGCTGTATTGCGGATAGCGAATGCCGACATCAGCGCCATCTGCATCTGCTGCGGAGTGGAAAGACCTGCGGTATGGTTCAGAGCCACGAGTCGGCTGTCGGCCACCATACGGTCAATAAACTTGATATTGCGCGGAGTCAGCGTAAGCGAACCGTAGCGTTTGTCAAGAGCCGCCTGCTTGTCTTCGGGGAGCTGCTTGATGAGAGCATCGAACACATTGTCCTGACGTATTGCACATACGGCGAGTCGCCATCCTGTAGCTCCGAAATATTTTGAATATGAATACACACACATGGTGTTGTACGGCAGCTTATACATCAGCGAATGGAAATCCTTCACAAAAGTACCGTACACGTCATCCGTCACTATCATCAGATTAGGATTATCAGTCTTCACGATATCCACAAGCTGCTCCAGCACTTCAGGCGCAAGGGTGTAGCTTGGCGGATTGCTCGGGTTGGTTATACACAGCAGTTTTATTGAAGGGTCACGCAGCTTGTCAATCTCTTCGGGCGGATATTGCCATGTATGATAGCCGTCATACTGTACCTTGTCGGCATTGATGTTCACCACATCGAAATCAAAACGCGCGAGCTGGGGAATCTCGATATACGGAGTGAATGCCGGAACCATCAGTGCCATCTTGTCGCCCTTGTTAATCAGGAAGTTTTCCTGAATCGAGTCAAAAGCGTAGCACATACCTGCGGTGCCACCTTCGGTAGCAAACATATCGTATACAGCCTTGTCGCTGCCGCCGCCCATGGCTATGCGCAGATAGTCCTGCACAAGCGATTCGGTGGTATGAAGTATGCGGTCAGGCGTGGGATACTGGTCGCCTATGATAGCTTCGGCAAATTCATGAGCCACGGTATCGGCATCATAATCATGCTTTGTGATAAGATAGTCAAAAGTCCAGCGCAGCAGATCAGCACCGCTTTCATCCTTATTGTCATCCAGAAACTTTCTGAACCGTTCGGCACATCCTTTCTGTTCCGGGATACCGGCTATGCCAACTTCATTGTCAGCCACTCGGCGGCACTCCTGCAGTCCGAACTTACCAAGCAGGAAGAAAGCCTCGCGCGGATATGTAGCAATCCAGTTGGGATTACCTCGGCCGGCATTCAGGTAAGTGGCTGTCGACTCACGTGCATCGGCCTGCGCCATCTCTATCAGTTTGTTTTTTATTTCAAAAGGACTCATCTGCGACAACTGCTTCTCATATTCGCGGTTGTCCGGATTTTTAGGTGTTGTATTCATATCGTATTTTATTTTTGAGGTATTTGTTTCTATATATGTTTCATCAAGCCATCATCAATACAAGGGCCACACCCATAAGGATAAGCATCGTATTGCCCACGGCATAAGTCACTGTATAGCCCATGGCCGGAAGAGTGCTGCCCAATGCATCCTGGATAGCACCGAGCGAGGCTGTGGTGGTACGGCCACCGGCACAGCAACCAAGGTTTATGGCCGGACGGAACTTGAACACTTTCGCGCCTATGATCACTCCAAGTATCAACGGAAGTGAAGTACATACCACTCCCGAGAGGAACATGGCGAATCCTACCTCCTTGATACCGCTTACAAACGACGGACCTGCCGTTATGCCGATCACAGCGATAAACATGTTCAGGCCAAGGTTATTCATCACCCATACAGCCTCCTTAGGCACACGTCCGAATGTCGGGGGCTTCGAACGGAGCCAACCGCATATCAAGCCCGATATCAAGGCACCGCCACTGGTGCTCAGGCTTATTGGGATATCACCGATATGGAGTGTAAGCACGCCTATCAGACAGCCTATGAATATACCGAGACCTACGAGTATAAGGTCTGACTTTGTGGTAGGACGGTCAACATAACCGATTTTCGGAGCCGCCACATTAACATCCTGCGCCAGTCCGAGCAGCGTAAGTGAATCGCCTGCCTGAAGCACAGTCTTTGCAAACACAGGAATCTCAACTCCGCTGCGGTCAATTGATTTTATTGACACCCCATACATATATTTCTGTGAACGGAGCTGGTCGACAGTCATACCGGCCACAGTCTTTTTCGTAACCATGACGGGAATCTGCTCCACGGGGAAATTAAGCAGATCGGCATCAACCACTTCGGGACCAATCCAGCTTTCATCGCCCACTATAAACTCGCGGCGTCCGCTAAGCACTATCTCATCATTCATATTGATGGCCAGTTCAGGAGCAGTCTCCAGAATCTTTCCATCCTTGCGCACACGCTCCACAAACAGGCGGCGTCCGTTTTTCAGGAGATACTCCTCCACCTCCTGCACCGTGCGTGCAGTGGCAAAGAAATCGGCAGTCACCTTATAGGCACGGAATGCTACCGGACGGTTAGCTTCGATATAAGCGGGATCTGATGTGATGGAGCTTTCATTCATCTCCTTTTCAAGAGCTACGGTATCAGCTTTTACCTTCTTGAGTCCGCCGAGCAGTACCGGTCCGAGGTTAGCCAGCAGATATGCCGAGCCTATGGTACCGAACACGTAACATACAGCATAAGCCACCGGTATTATATCAAGCCACTCTTTCTTCTGGGCTGCTGACACACCAAGTGTGCCCATCGTATCTGTTCCCACACCGATTACAGCCGATATTGTCTGCGCGCCGGAGAAAAGCCCTATGGCCTCGCCTACATTGTAGCCCATCACCTTGGCTGTGCCCCAGGTGCTAAACAGACAGAGCAGACATATCACCACGGCAAACAGCACCTGCTTTATCCCGTCGCCCTTGAGCGAGCGGAAGAACTGCGGGCCTACACTGTAGCCTATGGCGAAGAGAAACAGAAGGAAAAACACATTTTTAATAGGACCGGGGATGGAGATATCCATCTGTCCCACTACCACCCCGACAAGGAGCACGGAGGTAACGGTGCCGAGCGAAAATGTCTTGTACTTGAGAGAACCCAGCCAGAATCCCAATCCGATGGTCAGGAACAGCGGAATGGAAGGGTTATCGCGGCACACCTGCACGAACCAGTTGAAAAGTTCCATAGAATAGTTGATTTTTAGATTTTATATATACAAACTGATACTGACCGGCATCGACTCCGCCGGTAGTGGAATGTATATAAAAAACATAGGCTGCCCCCTATTTGTTCGGGACAGCCTATGCTATGTTATCTTCTATTCCTAATGGAACCGCATAGTTTTTCAGCGGCGGCGATAATGCCGTACCCAGTCAATCTCCATCTCCACAGGCAGGTCGGCCGGATCCACTTTTCCTACCCATGAGCCACCCAGCTGCATATCCATAAGCAGGTACATAGGTATGTTGTACGGAAACTGGCCCGGTTTGTCCGTCGCTACACGCGGGTAGGTAAGCGTGTGCTTGCCGTTGATGTCAAACACCACGCTGTCAGGATAAATCTCCACTGCGTATACATTGAATTCCTCCGGATTGATACGTCCGGTGCCCCCTTTGGGCGGATTCTGCTGCCCGAGCGTGTATGTATAGTAGGAATGTACCGTCTGATACGCGAAGTTGTCGTAGTTCAGACGCTCCATTATATCTATCTCACCCCCGGTTGGCCACGGGAAACGTTTGTGGTCATACGGCAGGAGCCACAGTGCCGGCCATGCACCGCGGGCACCATGCAGACGTGCACGTATCTCTATTCGCCCCGGCTCAAATGCCTTCCGGTCCTTGGTCCATACTCCCCCGGTAAGATACTCTACGGTGTCAACCGAACGGTCAGGATTGCTTATCCCGCGCAGTATCAGGCATCCGTCACGCAGCCCTACAAGGTCCTCGCGGTCAGAAAGAGTGTTGCACCAGTCAGCATTGCCTCGGGTACAACGCCCCCATACCGCAGTATCAAGCTCCGTGCTGTTGAAATTATCCTCCCAGTCAAGTTTCCATTCCGAAGCGGCTTTCAAGGATGCGACCTTCGATGTCGACGTGCATCCTCCACTTATAAGCGACAGACCGATTACAGCCTGCACTGCTATGACAAACAATGAACCTTTCATATCACAAATATTCGCATTTTTATAAATAGCGATACGGAACCGGCCATTCATCAACACCCGTCCCGCAATGCAACTACAAATTTACGAAATTTTTCATACTTTTGTCGACATGACACAATCACTACTTATCATGGCTTCATTGACAGGCTCCGTGGAATTCTACGTTATAGCGGCGTTTGTAGCAACTGCCATTGTGGCACTGTGCGTACGCCCGTCAGGCCGGGGCGAGGCCATAACGGAATTTATCACCTCACGGCTATCGGCCGATGGCTACACGGATGCATGTATAGAAGTGACTGTCGACGATGCGTTGCGCGTTCATATCATACGCCACGGACTCACTGACATCCGCTCAGGGGCATCCGTAGCTCTGGCATTGACGCGCATAGGCTTCGACATATCCATAGAGGAACGCGTGGCTGCGTCGCCTGACGGCTATATGGTGGATTCCGCCGAATTTGTCATTGACAATCTTGGCCCGGAACGCTACCACATAAAGTACAACAGCTCCGAGTCAGGCCGCTTTGCCGCGTTCACCCTGACCGTAAAGCCGGGAATACACATCATCAAGCCAATGATGTGAGCAGCATGGTGCTGATTGACATATATATCACCATGCCTATGATGTCGTTCGTAATGGATATGAACGGCCCCGTGGCGAGAGCCGGGTCAATCTTCAGACGTTCGAGCGTAAGCGGAACAAACGTTCCGAACACCGAAGCGAACAGCACCACAGCCAGAAGCGACAGCGACACTGACACCGTGGTCACCTGTGCTCCTCCAAGCTTGAAATAGTTATACACAAACACCAGCAGCGATATTATGGCACCGTTTATCAATCCTACGCCAAGCTCCTTCATAAGCTGCGTGAATGAATTGCGTATATCCATCGAGCCGTTGGCCAATCCCTGAACCACGATAGCGCTTGACTGCGTACCGACATTTCCGCCCGTACCGCCTATAAGCGGTATGAACAGAGCGAGTGTGGGATCTGCCGTGAAGCCCGATTCGAAATTACCGAGAATCACCGAATTGCATATACCGCCCACCATACCGATAAGCAGCCACGGCAGTCGGGCTTTTGTCTGGGTAAACAGCGTGTCATCGCTCTCCACATCGCTTGACAGACCTGATGCCAGCTGATAGTCACGTTCGGTCGATTCGCGCACCTGGTCCATCACGTCGTCCACAGTAATGCGCCCGAGCAGGCGTCCTATGGAGTCAACCACCGGCATAGCCACAAGGTCATACTTCTCAAAGTCGAGCGCCACATCATCAATAGGCGTCTCAGCCTTGACTGACACCGGGTCGGCCTCCATGACATGCTTTATTTTCGATACCGACGGATGGGTGATCAGCTCCTTCAGCGGAAGCACTCCGCGCAGGCGGTAGTCATTGTCCACCACATACACGTAGTATATCTCATCCATATCCTCAGCCTGCATACGCATCTGCTTGATACACTCCGGCATGCTCCAGTTTTCATTGACCACTATCATCTCCGTGCCCATAAGGCCGCCGGCCGTATCCTCGTCATACTTCAGAAGGTCAATGATATCGCCGGCCTGCTCTACATCGTCGATATGCGACAGAATCTTATCACGGTCCTCTTCATCGAGCTCCTGAATGATATCAACGGCATCGTCCGTCTCAAGATGGTCAATAAACTGCTTGGCTATCTTCTCAGCCGGCATGTCATGCAGCAGCTTGCGGCGGTCATCCTCGTCAAGCTCCATCAGCACGTCGGCCGCCGTGTCATCGTCAAGGAGCTGATACAGGTACTCGGCCTCTTCAAGGTCCAGATCCTTGTACAGTTCGGCTATATCGGCCGGATGCAGGTCGGCCAGTTCACGGTGGGCCGCATCATCCTCACGCGCCGCAATGATGGCACGGATATTGTCAAGATATTCCTCAGTGAATTCCTTCATCAGTCATTAAGCTTGATTACGGTATGACGATATAAGATTGGTAAGTTCTATGAATTGCTCCACGCTGAGCTGCTCCGGACGGAGCCCCATCAGCGGACTGTCGGGCACTCCCGCACCGGCAGGAAGCAGTCCGCGCACAGAATTGCGTATCGTTTTGCGGCGCTGGCCAAACGAAGTCTTCACCACCGTACGGAACAATTTTTCATCACAGCCCAGCTCCGTAACGGCGTTGCGTGTAAGGCGTATGACACCGCTCTTCACCTTTGGAGGCGGATTGAACACATGCTCCGAAACCGTGAACAGATACTCCACGTCGTACCATGCCTGAAGCAGCACGCTGAGAATCCCGCGCGCTTTCGTCCCGGCAGGAGCCGCGATACGCTCGGCCACCTCACGCTGAAGCATGCCTGAACAGCAGATCACCAGATCACGGCTTTCAAGCACATGAAAGAATATCTGCGACGATATATTGTAGGGGTAGTTACCGATTACGCATATTTTGTCAGCACCACTGAACACGCCCGATAAATCGAGCTTCAGAAAGTCGCAGTTAAGGATATTCTCCTGAGGAAGCCCGGGGAAATTAGCTTTCAGCCATTCTATGCTCTCCCCGTCAATCTCAGCCACCTTCACCGTATGTCCGGCATCAATCAGAAACTGCGTGAGCACACCCATTCCCGGGCCAACCTCAAGCACCGGAGTGCCACGATATCCGTCGAGAGTCGATGCTATACGCTCGGCAATACTCATGTCGGTAAGAAAATGCTGGCCAAGAGCCTTTTTGGGTCGTACTTTCTGCATTTTTGTTCTATGAAACGGTTCTTTATATAACAAAAGTACTCTTTATCGGTGATTTTGCCAAATATGACGGTATTTAATAAGTCAAAAAATAACACGCTTTATTGCTGTTATACCGAAAAAAGAAGTTATCTTTGCACCGTACAAAGCTTCAAAAACACCTTATGCGACAGTAGCTCAGTTGGTAGAGCATCAGCTTCCCAAGCTGAGGGTCGCGGGTTCGAGCCCCGTTTGTCGCTCCTTTGTACAGCATGACGCCTGCCCCAAAAGGACAGACGTCATTTTTATTTCTACCGATAGCTACCATGACCTTAAAAAACTATAGAACTCCAACTGAGCTGAATCGGACCGATTTTATGTTATACTACCTTGAAAAGTAGGCTAATACGCTGATATGTTCGATTTTTAATATATCTTTGTATTTGAAATCAAACGTTTATCTCCAAATGGCAAAAATCACAGTTCAAAACACTCCTATTACTGTTCTCAACATTGAGGAGCAGGACTATATCTCTCTTACGGACATGGCAAATGCCAAAGATGGAGATAGCAGGGCTGCGGATGTTATCAAGAACTGGATCAGGAATAGATATACCATTGAGTTTCTCGGCACGTGGGAACTTATCCACAACCCTGATTTCAAAGTGGTCGAATTCGACCACTTTAGAATGAGTGCCGGTTTGCCATCTTTTGTATTGAGTGCTTCGGAATGGATAGAGAGAACCGGTGCAATAGGATTGGTAGTCAAAAAAGGGCGTTACGGAGGGACTTATGCCCACAAGGACATCGCATTTGAATTTGGATCTGCGATAAGCGTGCCGTTCAAACTCTATCTGATAGAGGAATTCCAGCGGTTGAAAGCCGAAGAGCAGAGGTTGATCGGCTGGTCGGCGAAGCGTGAGTTGTCGAAAATCAACTACCGCATACATACCGATGCTATCAAGCAGAACCTTATTCCGGCCGAGGTCACAAAAGCACAGGCAAGCATCATCTATGCCAATGAAGCCGATGTGTTGAACGTGGCAATGTTCGGCATTACATCGAAACAGTGGCGAGAGACTAATCCCGATTTGAAAGGGAATATCCGCGACTATGCCTCTGTGAACGAACTTATCTGCCTATCTAATATGGAAAGCCTCAATGCTGTATTCATAGAGCAAGGACTGCCACAATCAGAGCGACTTATAAAACTTAACCAAATCGCCATCCATCAAATGAGCGTGCTGGAATGTGAAGACAACGACCGAAAACTTTTGAAATAAACCACGCGACAACAAAGTATGTCAAGAATGATAACATATTGAGCATCGACAACCTAAGCGATTACATCTGTCCCGAAGCGATGGACAAGGGAATTAAACCACCAACACCGGCCTATAATCAACGGCAAGAATATTTTCAGTAGTTCAAAGACCTGTGACAATCATTGAAGCAGACCATAAGACGATAAATACGCCGTCAACGATTCAGCCCGACGAGAGATTTTTTTCTTTCGCCGGGCTGATACATACGTTTGAAAATTAGTTGGTCGCTGTTAGCTCTCGGAAATCCTTGATTTTCTTAGGCAACATTATAGCTCCGATAATAACGCTTACCAATAATGCACCTGAAACAAGCCAGAAAGTGTAAGAACCAAGTGTCCATAGATTACCGAGGAAGATGGTAAAAAATACAGCAAGTACGATTGCAAGCACAATCTCAGTGGTAAGAGTGTACAGCCTAAGGCTTGAAACCTGCTTCATCACCATCATTGGCGTTTCTGATGTAATTTGTATCTTTTTAATCATACGATAGAGAACGGCATACATCATTGCTGCTACTGCCATATAGATTCCGAGAAAACCTTTCATGGCGACGGGGAATGTAGGATTATCTATTCCACTGAGCCACAGCACGATGAACACCACTACAAGAACAGTACACATCTGAATGTTCTTACGATATTGTTTGGCGACACGTTTCTGCGCGCTATTGCAAGCCGCACTGTTGAAATTGATATTTTCGCCGCTCTTTTCTGCGAGTACATCATCAAGAGTTGACATGCTTTTTTTGAGTTCGTCCAGATTCATATTATTTAGATTTTGAGATGAGTTTGTTTTTAATCCTGTGAAGTTTGGTCGCCACGTTATTCCGTTCTATGCCGATTATCTCTGCGATCTCCTCGTAGGAGTATTCATCGAGCCATAAAAGAATGATAGCTTTATCAATCGGGAGAAGCTGATTTATCAGTTCATGGAGCGCTGCAAGCTGTTGAGCTTTGTTGTCATCGGCCTCCGAGGAAATATCGGCGCCGCTGATTTCAAAAGGAAGTGTTTCTACTTTCGGCTTATAATTGCGTATTGCCATCAGTGCCGAATTGACTGCTACGCGATAAACCCATGTTGATATCTTGCTCGCTCCCCGGAACTGCTCTAAACCCAACCAAAGGTTGGTAAGTATTTCCTGACGCAAATCCTCGTAGGGCACTTTCGGGGTTGCATAGGCCCAGCAGATCTTGTTGATGATTCGGGAATGTTCTTTGACGAAAGAAGCAAATTCCCTGCTTGTTTTCGGTGGACTTTCCATTGTTATTGATTATTTTTTTGTAACGTTAGGTGCAGAATTGCGTCCAAAAGTTACACTCATCCCTAAAATTTTTTATTAGGCACTGAATTGCACAAAGTTAGCAAATCAACTGTAATCAATAGCCACTTCCGATATGCACCGGCAATGTATCTGCACTCCCACTATCCCCGGCACTCATCCGGACTCATCTCCACCTGCTAAAAAAAACGATGCGCGGATTGTCGCCTCGACAGTCCACGCATCCTGGTCATTATTGGTCTCTTAATTACTATGTTGCAAATATCTTTTTTCAGGTATTGACTTTATTCGGGTCTATTATCTAAACGAGAATGAAAACAAACGATTTTTTTCTACACCGCAAATATAGCCCCAACAAATTACATATTGGAGTCAATCGTGTTACAATTATGCAACACAACGCATCATGCACCTAAAATTAACTTCATTTAACCTTTCTGTTCTTTTTCCACTTTTCAAGCGTGAACAGAAACTCCAATCCGCCCGTAGGCCGGTTGCGCACCGATATGGTGCCTCCGAGCGCCTCTACGGTATTCTTGACAATAGGCAGGCCGAGTCCGGTGCCACCCACCTTACGCGAACGCCCGGCGTCAACACGGTAGAACCGCTCGAACAGATGGATCAGATGCTCGTCAGGCACCCCGACACCATTGTCATAGAACGAGAAGGTGTAATACTTGTCGCTTTCCACTATGTAATTCAGCCCTACCTCAGTACCGTGTGAATACTGCACAGCGTTGCGGATCAGGTTGGTTATCATACCCGTCAGCAGGTTGACATTGCCCTTCACATAGCAGTCAACCGGCACATCGAAGCTAAACGTCATATCGCCAAGCATACCTGAGGCATTGACATCGTTCTCCACTCCGAAAAGCATATCGTGGAAGTCGACCTCCACCGTCGGGATATTTCCACCCCCCTCTTCAAGACGCGTCATTGTCGACACATCCGAAAGCAGGCTGCACAGACGCGTGACGTTGCTCTGGGCGCGAAGCAGAAACTGGGTGCGCGTGCGATCGTCCATCTCAGGCGATGACAGCACCGTGTCAAGATAACCGCGTATCACACCTACAGGCGTCTTGATTTCATGATTGATATTGTTGGTGAGCTGACGCTTTATTCGCGACTTCTCCTCTACGGCATACATGGCCACTTCATGCTCACGCTTGCTCTGCTCCATGGCCTTCTCCATGGCACGGTATATCTTCACTATCTCACGCGATATATCGCCAAGCTCATCATGCGAGAACTTCGATTCGTCAAACACCGCATTCTTCTCAGCCGTGGCAGCCGCAAACTTACGCAGCAGCTGGATATTCCTCGTAAGGAAGCCGGTGGACAGATACGCCAGCACGAAGCAAATGGCAAACAGGGCTATCAGCACAATCCAGAAATCAGGTCCGGCCCGAAGCGAATCCATAAGCCCTACGGAAAAAGGCATCGCTGTCTTTACCAGAATCTCACCGTTGCTGCTCTGCTGCGAGGTGACATAAAACAGCCGGTGCGACTCCGCGCCATCCTCAGCATCGTCTACCTCCTTCAGTCCGTCATCATCGTTATATTCAGCCGGGATAGGAGCACCTATTGAGTAGAGCAGATTACCATCCTGATTATAGACACTCACCATCACCTGGTCGTAAATCGAATTGTCAAAAAACTGACTTACAAACGACAGGAACGGCGTCAGACTCACATCACGTTCATACGCATCAAGAATACGCGCATTCAGTACATTGAGCTGACGTTCGATAGTCTGCTTCCGGTACTCACGCTCGTGATAATTCTGATATCCCATCAGCACCCCCACTATGAGCCACATCATGCCCAGCATGGGGATAAACAGACGCCACCGGTAGCTAAACCGTCTCTTTGAAGCCATAGCCAAATCCGAGTCTGGTTACAATATTGTTGCCATACTCGCCTATCTTTTTACGAAGGCGGGCTATGTTGGTATCAATAGTTCTGTTAGTCACCACTACATCGCTGGACCACACCGAACGGATTATCTCCTCACGCGAGTATATGCGGTTGCGGTGCGTAAGAAGGAACAGAAGGATATCAAACTCCGTCTTGGTCAGATTCACCTCCTGCCCTCCGAGGAAGCACTGCTTGACGTTGCGGTCAATACGCAGCGAATGGAATGTGATATCAGGTTCATAGATGCTCTTCGACACATTGTACTGCCACTGACGCGTAGCCTGGCTGCGGCGCAGCACGGCACGCACACGGGCACGCACTTCATTTATCACAAACGGCTTCGTGATATAATCATCGGCACCGATATTCAGCCCCATCACGGTATCATCCTCGCCGTCAAGAGCCGAGCAGAATATTATAGGAGTATTCTCTATCTCACTCATATTCCGCACACGTTTGGCAAAATCAAAACCGCTCAGACGTTCCATCATGATATCGACAATGAAAAGCGAATAGCCTGATAAATCCATCTCAAGAGCCTCCTCGGCGCTATAGGCGCAATCTACCTCATAGCCCTCCTTTTCAAGGTTGAACTTAAGAATCTCACACAGCGACTCTTCATCGTCAATAACCAATATCTTAATTCTCATTGGATTATTCTATTCAATAAAATGATTCCCGACCATTCGGGGTTGTAAAGATAGAAAATTTGGCGCTTTCGCGCAGGTTAATGAATGTTAATTTCTTCATTTCCTTGAACCATCCCCCCACCACAGCGTTTAATAGTTGAAATTACTATATTTGCACTGTGTTTTTTTCATGGTATTAGATTTAAGGTTAAAAGAATTGTCGGCTGTCGGGATGACAGCCGATTTTTCTGTTTTATCACCCCGAAATAGCTAATATCGCACCAAAAATTATTGCAATTCTGAAAATTATGCCTAATTTTGGGGCGATGAGCCGCCGTGGTCAACACTTTCGCTGACCTACCCACGGCTCCGAACCATGTAATAAACCCACCAAATTCTTGATTATGGAATTCCTTGAAGAGTCCGTTGCACAAGAGATAACGGACCGTACCACCACTGAGCCCGCAGAAACTCCCACAACTGCCGAACCCGAAACCGCACCCGGCAAAGAGCTCCTGCTTGAAGAACTACGGAAAATCAACCTCCTTGACGAAGAGCAGATTGACCTTGAAGAAGTAGCACGTCTGAAACGCCAGTTCTACATCCGGCACAACGAGGAATCCCAAGCTAAATATCAGGAATACATAGCACAGGGAGGCAACGCCGAGGACTACGTGGCCGACCCCGACACCTGCGAAGCCGAATTCAAGGAACTGCTCGCCACCCTACGCGACAAAAAGCAGGCCCTCCGCCGCCGCATAGCCGAACAGCAGCTCCAGAACAGCCAGCGCAAAAGCGCCATAATCGACGAACTCAAAGCCATCAGCGCCGACACCGACAACGTCAACCGCCAGTACCAGCGCGTCAAAGAACTACAGGCCGAGTTCAAAACCATAGGCGACGTACCGCAGGAACACGCCACCGAACTATGGAAATCCTACACCGCAGCCATCGAACTCTTCTACGACCAGTGGAAAGTCAACAAAGAACTCCGCGACTACGACTTCCGTAAAAACCTTGCCGAAAAACAGCTCCTGCTCGACGAAGCCGTGCGCCTCGGCGAAGAAGCCGACGTAATCACCGCATTCCACCGCCTCCAGGAGCTCCATCAGAAATGGCGCGAGACAGGCCCTGTAGCCAAAGAACTACGCGACGAGATATGGGACCGCTTCAAAGACGCATCAGCCACCGTCAACAAACGCTATCAGGCCCACTTCGAAGAACGCAAAGCCAAAGAACGCGAAAACGAACAAGCCAAGACACAGCTCTGCGAACGCATCGAAGCCATTGACCTGACCGAACCCGCATCATACGCACGCTGGAACGAACTCACCAAACTGATAATCGACACCCAGGAAGAGTGGAAAAAACTCGGCTTCGCCTCACGCAAGACCAACAACGCCCTCTTCACACGCTTCCGCGCCGCCTGCGACGCTTTCTTCACCGCCAAAGCCGCATTCTTCAAAGAAATCAAGACCAATCTGGCCGAAAACCTCGAAAAGAAAACACGCCTTTGCGAACAAGCCGAAGCACTCAAGGACAGCACCGAATGGCGCAAGACAACCGACGCACTCGTAGAGCTCCAGAAACAATGGAAATCCATCGGCGCCGTGCCCAAGAAACACAGCGATGCCATCTGGCGCCGCTTCATGGACGCATGTGACCACTTCTTCGAACAGAAAAAGAAATCCACATCAGCCGTACGCCGCACCGAGCACGAAAACCTCAAGACAAAACAAGCCATCGTGGCACGCCTCACCGAGCTCAACGCCCCTGACTGCGCAGCCGACCGCGCCGAAGCCATAGCCGAAATCAACCAGCTACGCACACGCTGGCAGGAGACCGGCCACGTACCCTTCCGCGACAAAGACAAACTCCACGACGCCTACCGCACCACCGTAGGCGAGCTCTTCGAAAAATACGACATCCGCGAAAACCGCGCAC
>OFFL01000757.1_pt1 | contig 31621 bp, 27 predicted proteins | sample 1521391 | NCBI WGS metagenome assembly OFFL01 (sample SAMEA3504082, study PRJEB24116) | mouse gut metagenome | biome: mouse gut; feature: mouse-associated habitat; material: faeces | place: Denmark | collected 2011
TTTAGTTTTTTGTACAAATCGGCTTAATGAACAAAGAAAAAATATAAGAAAATTAATAAAATTCGATAAAAAAATAATTGTTTTTACACAAAGCACATTTGATTTATAATTTTTTGTAATAGGAATGTAAAAATTTTATATATCCAAATTTTCATAACCATAGTTAGTCTAATTTAGGCATGAACAAATATTCTTTAAAACTATTTATAATGCAATAAATTTAAGTATAGGAAAGATTATATTTGGTTGACGATAATAGGTAATGATTATGTTTTAATGAATGAGTATTAAAAAGGGGATGAATTGAAATATAGCCCTATATAAAAGCGAAATTTAATGATTCTAGTTTATTATCTTAATAAATTGCAATAAAATATAAAAAATCTTCTTTTTTCTATTGTTTTTTTATTTTTAGCGTGTTATAATATAATTATAATAAAATTAATGTGCGTACGTACGCGTGCACGCACGCGTGTGTGAAAATAAAAGCCGCGCTAATTAATAGTATTTATTAATGTACGATTTTTTAAAGGAGTTATTTATGAGCGAGCAAAGAAATTATGACCAATCTGCTATCCAAGTGCTTGAAGGGTTAGAGCCGGTTCGTAAAAGACCGGGTATGTATATTGGGTCTACGGATGAGCGTGGTTTACACCATTTAGTAATCGAAGTTGTGGATAACAGTATTGACGAGGCAATGGCGGGCTATTGCGATTTGATTAATGTCGAAATAACTAAGGAGGGTGCTATTTCCGTTGAGGATAATGGTAGAGGTATTCCTACAGGTATTATAGAAAAGGAGGGCAAATCTGCTGTAGAAGTAGTTTTGACCAAGTTGCACGCAGGCGGTAAGTTCGGCGGTGGCGGATACAAATTTTCTGGCGGCTTACACGGAGTAGGTATTTCTGCAGTAAACGCACTTTCCGAATGGCTAGACGTTACCGTTTGTCAAAATGGTAAAGTATTTAGCCAAACATATAACCGCGGTGTGGCACAAACAGCATTAAAGGTTGTGGGCGATACTGACAAAACGGGTACGAAAATAGTATTTATGCCCGACGACACGATTTTTGAAACTGTAGAATTCCAATATTCCAGATTGTTACATAGATTAAAAGAGCTTGCTTTTTTAAATAAAGGCTTAAAAATTACCTTAAAAGACAGCCGAGAGGGCAAAGAGCAAGAGGATTTTATACATTACGAGGGCGGTATTAAGGAATATGTCAACGAGCTTAATAAAAAAGACGCTTTGCTTGCAGAGCCTTATTATATGAGCACGGAGGCTGATAATTATCAAGTGGAAATCGCTTTGCAATATAATGATTCTTATAGCGAAAATATATATTCTTATGCAAACAATATCCATACCGAAGAGGGTGGAACTCACGTTGACGGTTTTAAAAATACTATTACCAAGTTGTTTAATGATTACGGTAAAAGTATGAATATCCTTAAAAATGACGAAAAGTTGAGCGGTGACGACTGCCGTGAGGGATTGGTTGCCGTTGTAAGCGTTAAATTGACTGACCCACAATTTGAGGGACAAACAAAAACAAAATTGGGAAACAGCTTTATGCGCAAAGTAGTGGCAGATGCAGTAAACGAATATTTTGGCTCATTCTTGGAAGAAAACCCTAAGATAACCAAAGATTTGGTACTTCGCTCAATCACTGCAAAAAAGGCAAGAGAGGCAGCGAGAAACGCAAGAGACCTTACAAAGCGTAAATCTTTTTTGGAATCAACAACTCTTCCCGGTAAACTTGCCGATTGTACGGAAAAAAACAGCAAGCTTTGCGAAGTATACCTTGTTGAGGGCGACTCTGCAGGCGGTACCGCTAAGCAAGGTAGGGATAGAAGATTCCAAGCAATTATGCCGCTTAGAGGTAAAATTTTAAATGTAGAAAAAGTAAGATTGAACAAAGTATTGGAGAGCGAGGAAATCAAAAATATGATAACGGCATTCGGTTGCGGTATATTGGAAGATTGCGATGTCTCCAAACTAAGATATGACAGAATAATATGTATGACCGATGCCGATGTAGACGGTAGCCATATAAGAATATTGCTTTTGACATTCTTTTATAGATATATGCGTCCTGTATTGGAGCAAGGCCATGTGTATGCAGCACAGCCACCGCTATATAAAGTATCAAGGGGCGGTAAAAACGAAAAATATTTTTACGATGCCGAGTCGTTGGAAGAATATATGCAAAGCATCGACCGTAAAGGCGAACTTCAAAGATACAAAGGTCTTGGTGAAATGAATGCGGAACAGTTGTGGGACACTACAATGAATCCCGAGACAAGAACATTGTTGCAAGTAAGTATGGAAGAGGCTAAAAATGCAGACGAAGTATTTACAATGCTTATGGGCGACGAGCCTGAGCTAAGAAGACAGTTTATCGAACAAAATGCAACACTAGCCGGCGAGCTTGATGTATAAGGGGGTTACCATGGCAGAAAAAGAGAAGGAAAAACAAGCGCAAGAATTGGAAGAAATTCTTGACAAATCAAATATAAAAAAGATAAATATAGAGCACGAAATGAAAAAGTCATTTATCGCTTACGCAATGGCGGTAAATGTATCGCGTGCAATACCGGATGTACGTGACGGCTTAAAACCTGTTCACAGACGTATTTTGTACGCTATGAGCGAGTTAGGGTTGACATCGGATAAACCTTATCGTAAGTGTGCCCGTATCGTCGGCGACGTGCTTGGTAAATATCATCCTCACGGCGATAGTGCGGTTTACGAGGCATTGGTACGTCTTGCACAAGACTTTTCCATCCGTTGTCCATTGGTAGACGGTCACGGTAACTTTGGTAGTGTGGATGGCGACCCTCCTGCGGCACAACGTTATACCGAGGCAAGAATGAGCAAAATCGCTGCGGAAATGATTAGGGATATCGATAAAAAGACTGTTGACTATTACCCTAACTTTGATGATACATTAATGCAACCGGTTGTTTTGCCATCAAGATATCCTAACCTTTTGGTAAATGGTAGTGATGGTATTGCGGTTGGTATGGCAACCTCTATCCCTCCGCACAACTTGGGCGAAGTTATAGATGGTACAATAGCTTTAATGGAAAACCCAGAAATGGATATTGAGGAACTTATCGAATTGATACCTGCACCCGACTATCCTACAGGTGCTTTGATAATGGGCAGAAGCGGCATAAAAAAGGCGTACAGAACGGGTAAAGGTAGTGCTATAATTCGTGCAAGGGCAGAAATAGAAGACTTTAATAACGGCACAAGACAGCGTATTGTAATCACAGAGCTGCCTTATCAAGTAAACAAAGCAAAATTGATAGAAACTATTGCCGATTACGTAAAGCAAAAGAAAATAGAGGGAATAAGCGATATTCAAGAGCAATCCGACCGTGACGGTATGAGGATTGTTATCGATGTCAAAAAGGATGCTCAAGCACAAGTTGTGTTAAATATGCTTTACAAGCACACAAGTTTGCAAATAAGCAACAGCATTATTTTGCTTGCATTGATTGACGGAACTCCTAAAGTTATGAATCTAAAGGAGATTTTGTCTGCGTATATCGACCACCAAAAACAAGTTATCGTAAGGCGCACTCAATACGATTTGGAAAAAGCTTTGGAAAGAGAGCATATCCTAAAAGGTTTGGTAATTGCTTTAAATAACATTGACGAAGTTGTGGCTATAATCAAAAAGTCAGACGATAAAGTGGATGCAACCAACAAATTGATGGAGGCGTTTGCATTGTCAGACAAGCAAGCTAACGCTATTTTGGAAATGAGGTTACAAAGACTTACTCATTTGGAAATTGATAAGTTGGAACAAAATCTTTCACAGCTTGAAAAAGACATCGCAGAATATCAAGACATTTTGGCAAAGCCGCACAGGGTTGAGGAGATTATCAAAACCGAAATGCTTGAAATAAAAGACAAGTATAACTCTCCAAGACGCAGTGAGTTAAGCTATGACTATAACGACATCGATATTGAGGATTTGATAGAGCAGGAAGATATTGTAATAAGCTTGACACATCAAGGATATATAAAGAGGATGGCAACTGACGAATACAAGGCACAACGTCGTGGCGGTGTAGGCGTTACAGCACACAAGGCAAAGGATGAGGACTTTGTGGAAAATGTATTCAATTCTAACACTCACGAGCCAATATTATTCTTCTCTAACTTTGGTAAAGTTTACAGACTAAAGGCTTATATGATACCTGAGGGCTCAAAAACAGCCAAAGGAAGAGCAATGGTTAACTTGTTGAACTTGGCTGACGGCGAAAGAATAAATGCCATTTTACCGCTTGCAACAGGCAATATGGGATACTTGGTACTTGCAACCAAAAACGGTTTGATTAAAAAGACAGACCTTGCGGAGTTTGAAAGAATACAAAGCAATGGTAAAATTGCTATCAGATTACAAGAGGGCGACGAACTTATCGGAGCAATGCACACAGACGGCGATAACGAGATTATCATTGCATCTACAGGCGGCAAATGTATTAGATTCCACGAGCAAGATATACGTGACACAGGACGTTCGTCTATGGGCGTAAAATCAATAAGTTTGGATAAGGGCGAAAGAGTAGTCGATGCTACAATAGTTCGTGAAAATACCGACGTTTTGACTATCACGGAAAATGGATACGGTAAAAGGACAGATATTGACGAATACAGATTCCAAGCCCGTGGAGGTAAAGGCATTAAGGTCGGCGTGCTTAACGAAAAGACAGGTAACGTTGTAAACCTAAAACTTGTATCCACCGAAGAAGACGTAATGATTCTTGCTGATAACGGAGTAGTAATAAGACTTAATGCAGATTCGATAAGCAAAATCGGCAGAAACACCCAAGGTGTTAAACTTATGAGGTTAAAGGACGAAGGAAGCAAAGTGGTTTCCTTTACAATAGTTCCTCGTAGCGATGAAGAGCCGGCAGAAGATGCGTTGGAAGTTGCGGACGGAGCAGGTAGCGCACAAGAAAACCAAACCTCCGAAATGGAAAACACAGCTCAAAATCAAGATTAATACAAATTAAAGGTTGCGTTTATCGCAACCTTTTTTGTAAATATTCGCGTGAAAATCGGTATTATTTTAAGGTTTTAATAAAAATAAAGTTTTATATTTAAAAAATAACGGAAAAATATAAAAAAAAGATAACAAATTAAAAATATTGTGTTAAAATGTAATATATAAAAGTATTTTAAAGGCTGTAAGGTGATTTATGGAAAATACAAAAGTACTATTACAAGGCGTGGCAGGGTCATATTCGCATATTTTTGCAAAAAGCTTGGGATATACAGATATAGATTTTGTAAAAACTTTTGACGAGGTAGTATATAAAATTCAAAACGGCGATTATGAGTATGGTATTTTGCCTATCGAAAACTCAACCGCGGGCGACGTTAGGGAAACTATAGATTTGCTTGATAAAAGCAATGTTTACTATGTTGCTGTGGGAGATATAAAAATAAGTCATTGCTTATTGGGAGCAAAGGGCAGTACGCTTAAGGATATAAAAAAAGTATCCTCTCATCCACAAGCGTTGATGCAATGCGATAAGTTTTTAGAAAATGGCGGATATGAGATATATAACGAGTTTAACACTGCCATAGCGAGCAAGAGATTGGCGGAAGAGGGCGACAAGTCACATGCCGTTATAGCATCGCATTTGGCAGGGGAAATTTATGGGCTTGAAGTGCTTAAAGAGAATATTCAAAATGCGGAAAATAATTACACAAAATTTATACTGCTTACCAACAATTTGGAAAAAGTGAAACAAAACAAAATAATAAGTATAGCTTTGGAGCTTAAGGACAAGCCTAATGTACTTGGCGAACTGCTTAATATTTTTAGCGAGTACAACATAAATTTGACAAGAATCCAATCACGAAATATCCCTAATACTTGCTTTAAAATAAGATTTTATATCGATTTCGAGGGAAGTATTAAAGATGGTAAAATAAGTGAAATGCTTACAAAAATCGCTACTAAATGCTTAAAAGTAAAAGTTCGCGGGGTATATTGATATTTTACGGCTTTGCACTTTGCAATATATTGGGTATTTAGCTTATAAAAAGAATTTTACAAACTATTTTATATATAATAATTAATCAATAGCAAATTTTTTTCATACTGAAATATTATTGCGGTTAAAAAGTTTTATGAAAAAGTTTATTAACTTAATATTAAAAAAAGTCATTCGGTTTACCGAATGACTTTTTTGTTTGTTTAGTTTTTTAAGGTAGAATAGGAGATACAGGCATATCTTTTACCAACATACCGATACCCTTATTATCAGTGTTACCACGGGCACTTGTTAGGGTAAATTCATTGAACAAATCACTTAATCGGAATATAATTGCATTACCATCTCCGTCATTTAGTCCGTCGATAGTAAATGTAGAACCTATTGCACTTGCAAGTAAATCGTCAAGTTTTTTACCGATATTATTTGCTGCTGTTTGGTCGGTGCTTTCTCCTAACATTAATCTATTAATATAGTCTAATTCTTGAGCATTTAGATTGTTGATAAATGTTATAGGCTCTTTATAGCCGCTTGCGCTGCTATCCAAGTAAGCTGTCAAATCAACAAACGCTCCGCAATAGATGTAGTTAGGAAGAATGGTGTTTACCATAGCGTTTCCGCCTATTTCGGAACCAGCAATTCTGAAATGCAAGAACATTACACCTTTATCGCCCGCATTTGATACCAAATCACTTGGAACAAGACTTTCAATACCCAAGCTACCATCGGATTCATTATCTATGAAGGTTTCGTATGTAGCGTTGTTTTGGTTAGAGAAGATAGCGAACTTAATTAGATTCATAGTTGAGTTATCTACAGCTGCTTTAATTTGTTGACCGATATAGTTATCAAATATCTTTAATTGATTTTTGTTTGCATCGGTATCTGTTTCCAACAAGCTGATTTCTCTTGTGCTGCCATCTGTTTCGGTTATAGTATATTTACCGTCTGCATCAAATACTCCGTCGCCGTCTGCATCTTTGAATTTAAGTGGGTCAAACACTCTTTCGGTAAATGTTTCCAAGTGACCCGTAGAGTCATTTATTTGACCATGTAAGTTATTTAATTTATAAATAACGCTTCTTAGCAATTCGTCATCGCCGTCTTTGCGGTTATCTGCATTTGTAATTGATTTTTCGTTTACTAGTTTGTAAATATTTGTGCTTGTAAAGCCATCTGTCCTGTTATTAGATACAGGGTTTTCTACAACTTTATCGCCAGCAATTAAAGGTAAGCCTTGAGTCTCAAACTCGTCAAAAGCCGACTTGATGGCCTCGCTAACATTTGATGCAACGCCGCTAGCATCAAAGCTGTTGTCCGAAGAGCCTGTAAGTTTATTAACTATTTTTAACAAAGTGTTAATATTTTCGTCATTAGCGTTATTGATTTTGATTGTTGTAGTATAGTCGCTTAGGTTTACATCGGCTTGAACTACCAAGTAATCTGCTGCAAAGTTTTCAATTTTAATACCATTGCCTGTTGCTTGATTTTTGTTTAATTCAGCAGCCATTACCAACGATAATTTATTAGTTTGGGCATTTACGCGAATATCCACAAAAGTAAAACCTGTATAGCAACCTATATCTTTAATACCATTTAGCTTATTGCTTTGAATAATCAAATGAGCAAGTTCCAATGAAGTTATTGCCAAATTCATTTTATCGGCAGAAATAGTATTGTTTTGGAAATCTTTGATATTGATAGCTGTTTTAATATTAGCAGGGTCCAAATTATTTGCAATACCTTTTAAGGTGTCAAATACCGAGTTTTCGTTAATATCGCCTGCAATAAAGAACTTGCCTTTCAATTCATGATTGATAAATGGTTGTAAGCTTGTTTCTTCAACATTGTTTATGATTTTACCGGTAACTTCGTCAAATTTTGTTGTTTCGCTGTCGTAAGTGTAGTAGCTAGCCATTGTTTGTTGGATAGTTTCTGCAGAAAGTTTATCCGACTCGCTTGCGCCGTCATTGATAGTTGTAGCCAAAACTTCAAAGATTGTAGGAAGTTGAATTTTACCTTCTTTAAATTCGATTGTTATTTTGGAGTCCGCACCTTTCAAACTTTCCAAAGTAGGGTAGATAGCGTTATCAAATTTGCTCAAAATATTGTTTTTGTCAAACTTGTTTGCTGCTGTTTCGCCGTTAATACTAGCCATTAGCTTAGCAATAGTCTCAAACATTTTGTCGCTTTCTTCTTTAGAACTATCGTCTTTGGTGTAGTTAAATATCATGTCGCACGATACACCCTCGGCCTTTCTTTCATAAGGGATTATAACCTTAATAAACATATTTTTAGGGAAGATGGAAAGTATCATCGGTTTAATGGTGCCAAACTTATCTCCAAGTTCCTTATCTATTAAGGAGTTTACGTCTACTTGAGCGATTATGTCCATAGAAGTAGCATTCATTGTAAGCTCTTTAATTTCCATTTTAAAGCTATCGCCAAGTTGCGCTGCAACCATTTTATTCATAATTTGTGCCAAAGCATTATCGGTCAAACAAGAATAATTTTTAAGAACTTCGTTTTCCATTGTGTATAAATATTCTTTTCCGATTTTAGCATCTTTGATATTTATAAGTTCAGGAATAGTACTTATTTTATCAATAAAGTTATCCGGAGTAATATCCTCTACCTTATCGCTGGAAATGCCATAAGAGGCAAATAAATCGTTTTTGGAATTTACAAAATCTTCCGGTTTTGTCAAGTTTTCGTCTGCAATATTAGCATCTATGTAATCTTGAATATTATCGTATTTGTAATCCAAGCTATGTAAGTGTTTAATCATTAGTAGGAAATCGCTTGAAGTAACATTTTGTACTTTCATAGCTCTCATAGCGGTTTGCAAAATGTCAAATTTGATTTTGCCTTCGCCGTTAATATCGTCGAACTCTGATGGAGCCATTTCCAAACAATCTGCACCTACGATTTCGGTAATTTTGTTAAATGCACTGAAAATAGTATTTCCTACTTTATTGAAAATTTCTTCGATTTTACCATTAGCAGCTTTTGCATCCACAGTTGTAAGTAAAGTTTGCAATAGGTTATTGTCGATAGAGTTAATGCCTAAAACAGGTTTTTTGTCAATTTGCGGTGTTGTAACGGCATTGACATAAATATCTTGAGGTAATGCCAAAGGCACAATGGATTTTACAAAATCAAAATTGCCTAAATCCAAGCCTTTTAAAATGCCTTCAACCAAAGTTTTTGCTTTAACTTGAAGAGTAAGTTGCATTGTAGTTTCGCCATTTTGATTTTTCCTAATCAAACATTGTCTTACAATAAAGCTGTTTTTAATTGAAATGTTATATTTAGAAATCATCTCTTTTAACTGAGGTATTGATTCCGCATTCATAATAACTTGTTGCATAACAGCAGCAACCATTTTGTCGGAAACTTCCCACATTTTTTTGCTTCCGTCATAATTTTTCAATGAAGAGAAATCAAATTTTGTTTCAGATAAAAGCTCATCCAAATAAGCATTGCCTGTTAAGCTGGAAGAAGTATTTTCATCTGCAACAGGTTCTTTTGCCATATCAAGCAAATCGGATGCAGAGGCATTTTCGTCGCCTGTGCCGCCAGCACTTGTAGGAATCAAATGTAATAAATCATCCAAAGTAAAGGCTTTGTCCAAATACAAACTTTCTTGCAAAGTAGCAAAGAACTTGTCGCTGTCAGCTACAGGGTCAAAGACTTGTGTAATACTTTTCTCCGCCTCTTTTGAGTTGTAAATACCGCCAACAATGTCGGTAAGCTCAAACAAAGTAACCCCTGTATAAGGTTGAACAATAAAATGGTATCCTCCGAATACAGCAGTACAAGCAAGCACTACAACTACGACAAAAGCAGTCAAGCAGCACTTAAAAGCAGTATGATTGCTCGACAAATCCCTGTGACGGTAGTTATATAGCTTTTTGTATTTTTTATTAAGCTTTTTAAGTTCCTTACTTTCTTTTTTAGATAAAGGAGCCTTAAGAGCACTGTTTTCAAGTTCGATAATACGACGTTTGTATTTAAGCTCTTTTTTAGTAGGCTTCGGAACATGTTTTTCAATCCATTCGTCTTCTTTAATGGCTTTTAATTCCTTTTCGTTCAAAATCTCTTCATCGCAAAGCGAAGCGTCGTTGTTTTTATCCCAACCTTTGTTATTACGCTTTTTTTTCAAATTAGAAGGATTTTGTTCAAAGTTACCCTTATTAAATTGACCACTCATATTTTAACTCTCCTTTTCGTTATCGTTATTCTCTTTGCCGAACAAAGATAGTGAGTTTTCAGTATTGTTTTTTATCCTTTTGAAATTTGCTCTGTGTGTCCAAAAAATCAAAGCCCACCAAATCACAAGCAAAACCAAACAAATATAGTAGTATTCCTGCCTTTGAATGCTATTGCGAACTATATTGGTAATAACCAAAACGCTGATTGCGAACAAAGACCCGATAAAGCCTTTTTTGGAAAAAGCCAAATAAATTATCATCAATGTAAAAGCTACCGCAAAAGCAATAGGGGTTATAACTGCAAATGCACCCAAGCTTGTAGCAACACCTTTGCCGCCTTTAAACTTGGAAAAGCAAGAAAAGATATGTCCAAGCACAACCGACAACCCAAGAACATGCATTGCAAGATTGCTGTTTTTAAAAACAAACATACCAATTAAAGCAAAACTTATACCTTTTGCACAGTCGAGTACGAAAGTCAAACAGCCCCAAAATTTGCCGACAGAGCGGAGCATATTCATAGTGCCAGGGTTGCCGGAACCCATTTTTTTAATATCTTTGTTTTTAATTTTTGCAATTATGGTTGCGAAATTTATACTGCCGATGATATAGCTGACGGGAACAAATATTAAATATAAATATAAATCGTTCATAAATTTCTCATAATTTTATTTTATTATTTATAATAATCTACGATAAGTATAGCACATTAATTATAAGATTGTCAACGACTGAATAGTTGATAAACGAATTTTTTGTAAATGAAATGGAAAATTTTGTTTTTTAAGCGGATAAAAATATAATTACACATAAATTTTACATAATTTTTTAAAAAAAATTGTCTCCTAGTGCCGAAATTTGTCAGCTCAGCATAAAATTGGCTAATTTTGGTAATTGCAAAATGGTAGGATATATATAATTTTTACAAGGAAACAGCGCTTTTCAACAGGAAAGCAGTTTATATCAAAGTTTGTTAATAAAAAGAAAAAATCGCTTTAATAGCGATTTTTGTAGGTTTTTTATTTAATTTACTAATAGCTTATTTTAGCATTATGCCTATTATTGAGGAGATTGGTATGGCACCGTAATTTCTGCCGTCAATACTATTATTAAAATTATCCCCTATTGTAAAAACTTCCCCTTTTTGAACTTGTATTGTTCTGCCGTAAGTTTGCTTTAAAAACAAATATTGTGACAAAGATAGGGCATACTCGGTTTCTTCAGGGGCGTTTACTTTGGTCATAACATATATATGGTTTAGGTTTTCGCCGATTAAAAAAACATCTCCCGCAACGCCTATAACACGTTTTATTACCCTTGTATTGTTGTCATCGGGTTTTTTATAAACGATAATATCTCCCAAATCAGGCGATTTGTGTATTTTGGAAATCATTATGATTTCGCCGTCCTCTAAACTTGGGCTCATAGAGTCTCCGTTTATAACTACAGGAGCACAAATAAAAGTAAATGTAATCAAAATTATTATCAATACAATTAAGATGCTTACTAAAACAGCAAAGATAGTATTTTGTTTTTTATTAAATTTTTTTGATTTATTTTCTTCTTGAATTATTTGCAAATCTTCCATTTCAATCTTCTTTTGGCAAATATTTTTTTACTATGGACGGAAATTTAACCAAATCTATCATAGTAGTATGCCCGCATTTATCGCATTTGATTTTTATGTCACAGCCTGTACGGACTATTGTCCATACATTTCCACCGCAAGGATGGACTTTTTTTGTTATTACTTTATCTCCGATATTGTATTGCATATTATATCCAAATTATGTTGTTTATTAAAACTTTTTCCGCAGCAGAGAAAATGAGCGATTTTACAGTATTCCAAGTTTTAATTGGGTAAAGTTTATTGCTCACAAACATAGTACGCGGAATTTTAATGCTTTGCCACTCGTTTGATGCAGGTAGCTCAAGTTTTGCATAATAAGATTTCAAATTGACATCTTCTATTTCCACAACGATTTTACGTGGTTTGGTAGTAAAATAATCAAACTGTAACATTACTTCGTTGTTAGTAATATATTTGCCGTCAATATTGTAACAAACAAAATCTCCTCTGTCGGTAGTAATTCCTTCCAATCCCAAAGCGCCTGTTTCAAAATGTATGTTTGCTTTGTCTGCAAAAAACGCGGTTTCGCGAGGATAAAAGGCATTTGTGCCGAAATCTTTGTCAAAAATCATTCTGCTGTTACGAGCGTTTGTTTTTATATCTTCTCCCAAAGAGTTTGGTTTTATTGTAAGCAGTGGGGAAGTATACATAGAGCCATTGCGGTAAAAAACCGAACAAATAAGGCTTATTTCTTCATTCAAATCGTAAACTTTGATTTTTTGGCTTGCCGTACCTACTAAGTCGGCATGAACGGTGTATCCTATCCAATTTCGAACGCCCTCTACCTCTTTGCCGTATGTTACATGTATTTTTACATCCACAATGCTATCGTAATCCATATCAAAGTCGGCATAAACCCAAAGCCTGTTTTCAAGTACTACAAACCTGCCTTTTGGAGGAATTACCGTTTTTTTGTTGTTGGAAATATCGTCTATCCAATTAAATGCAGTGTAAAGAGCTTGCTTATACAAATTGTTTGAGCAACCTACGGAAACACATTCATAGTGAGTTATATCCTCGGGTATTAGCTTTAATGTGTCCGATAGAGAGGAATAGCTGTAATTTCTATTGTTGGACGAGCCAAGGAAAAGTACAGGACAATTTATAAACTTTGCATAAGACGGAGCAGCGCAGCATAATGACCAAACATTTCTTTCCGCAAGCTCGGATAAAGGGATGTCCTCCGTTCCCAAATTGCTGTTAAAATCGTCATATCCTGTATTATTGATAGGAATAATGCCGTCCAACCTGTCATCCACACCTGCCACTTGCCATAAAATATTTGCACCGCTGTTTTGAGCGGTCATAAGCACTTTTGACGGTGTAAGTGACGGCGAAAAATTTTTGACAAAACTTATAACTTGTCTTGTAATTTTACACCAATTAAAAAGACATGTGTTTTCCGCACCGAAATTGCATGTGTTCAAATGTTCGCCGCTGTAAGCGTAATTACAAAACGCCAAACTCTTAGGGTAACGAGTAAAATGTTTTGTATTGTTTAGCCCGGCAATATCAAAAGTAACAACATTAAAGCCCGCCTGAACATAATAGGATATATAATTGATATCCACCATTTTATTAAATTCGGGTACCATTATAACTACGGCGTCTGATGCCGGATTTTTAGGAAAATAAACTTGAGTGTAAACTCGAACATCGCCGTCCTGTTCTCTCAAGGCGGTGAAATATAATTCGCAAACGCTCATATAGCCAAGGGACTTGTAACTTACAATGTTAGTATTAAAGTCCGAAGTAGTTGGCTGAAATTTTTTCCATAATTGTACGGGTGTTAAAATGTTTTTTTTCATAGTGCATTTAATTTTTTGCACGATATTAAGTGCATATACTATTTTTATTTTAGCATTTATATAAAAAATAATCAAGTGTTTAACCAAAATTACTGCTAGGCTGTATATCAATAATTATTTAGGATTGAAAATAAAGCAAATAAAACAAAAAATACTATTGTTTTTTATAAAAATCAAAAAAAGTGTTGAAATTTTATCAAAATGCTGTATAATAAAAATATGGTTACGTTTGATAGAAAAAGTTTGATAGAATCTCAAAACAACAGATTTTCACATTTATATAACGATATCAACTTTTACGTGTTGTTGGGGTTTACGCTTACTACTGTAGTGGTTATAGTAGTAACTTATTTCTTTTCAATTTTGATTGGACTTTGGATAGAGGCGATTATGGTGTTTGCCTGTGCTATGTATTATATGCTTATGTCATTTACAAAGGAAAAAATGTATTTGGGCTATTATCAACAAGCGACAGAGATTTCCGTTGCCGTTGCGGAAAACGGATTGGTCATAGACGAAGTTACTAAATTGCAGGAAGAAAACAACTATTTGATTAGCTATAAAAACATATATAGAGTTATTGAATACAATAAATATTTTATTATAATGATGAAAAACGAGGGGCGTATACTTTTGCCTAACGTTGTTGGAACAGAGGAGTTAAAAGAGTGCCTAAAAACCAAGTTAGGCAAGGACTATCGTGTGGTAGACAGATAAAAACTATTCAAAAATCGGTACTAATTTATGAAAAACGAATTTATACAAGACATAACAAATAAAAACTATGTATTAAAAAGTGCTTGCAATGTATGCCCAAGAGGATGCAATGTAAGCCGTTTTTCACATTTAGGGTATTGCAAAAGCAAAGGTCTTAGGATAGCAAGATATGGCTTGCATTATTGGGAAGAGCCTTGTATAAGCGGCAATAACGGCTCGGGTACAATATTTTTCAGCGGTTGCTCGCTAAGGTGCATATACTGCCAAAACTACGAGGTATCGCAACTTTCCAAAGGATACGATATTTCGGTAGTAAAATTAGCGGATATTTTCAAACAGCTCGAGGCTATGGGTGCGCATAATATAAATTTGGTAACTCCGACACATTATATCGACTATATTTTAGCAGCTTTGGATATTTATCGCCCTGACATACCAATTTGCTATAACACAGGCGGATATGAAAGTGTGGAAAGTATAAAAAGGCTAGCAAACTATATAGACATATTTTTAACGGATTTTAAATATACAGACGGCGATTTGGCGGAAGAGTTATCTAAAGCAAGCAACTATCCCGAGATTGCAAAGCAAGCATTGTTGGAAATGAAAAAAATTATTCCGCAAAATAAGTATTACAAAAATGGTATAATGAAAAAGGGTATAATAGTAAGGCACTTGGTTTTGCCGCAATATATCCAAAACTCCAAGGATGTGTTAAGTTGGGTGGCGGAAAATATAGGTACAGATACAGTTGTTTCCATAATGAATCAATATACTCCGTTTGGACAGGCAATTAAGCATAATGCCATAGGAAGAAAATTAAAACCTATAGAGTATAAGATTGTGGTAAATCACGCTTTAAAATTAGGCTTGACAAATGCTTATGTGCAAGATGATGACAGTGCAAACGAATGTTATATACCTAAGTTTGAGGGCGAGCCGCTTGAAAATCAATGTAATAAAAGTTAAATGTTTAATTTTTATTCAAAAGCGTATATTATGAATATAATTAATAAAAAGTCTTGACAAAATTGTCAAAAAATGTTAGTATACTAACAGTTAGTGTGCTAACATTTTGTTTATAAAAGGTGAATTATGTTGTTGGAAATTATTTATACGGTAATAAGTATAAACGGGGACTACGCTTATTGCATGAGTGATAACGGCAGTTACACAAACATTGCTCTTGCATTGTTGCCAGATGATATAGACGAGGGAGATAAGGTAAGGTTTTATAATTTCAGTTACGAAAAAATTTAAAGCCAAAAGAAAATAGCTTTATCTATAGTGATATTAATGATATTTAGTATTATAATATATATAATATAATTAAATAAAAGTAAAATCGACAAAGAATTGGTAAAAAATATTTATAAATCCGTCCTAAATGCGCCTAATTTTGTGTATAATAAATAGAAAAGACCAAAATTTTGCAAAAAAATATAAATATTTTAATAAAGTAGTGGTAAAAAATTCCAATTTATGTTAAAATAAAGTTTAGAATGAAAAAATAATAAAAAATGCAATCTTTTGTTTACCTTGTAAATTGCATTGGAGATATAAAGGCTACGGCCTTTTGTGGAGGTAAAATTTGAACAAAAAAAGTGGAAAAATTATAAAAATAGTTTTGATAACGGCGTTAATCGTGGCACTAATTGTGTTAACGGCTTCGCTTTTGTCAAGTCAAAACAAACCGCAGGAAATCAAATACAGCGATTTGAGCGAAAAGATTTTGAACGGCGAAATTGCACAAGTGACTTATGTAGGAACAAACAACATAAGGATTTTGTACACAAACAGCAAAATCGAGGCCAAAAACTTCCCTAAGCAATATGATGCGGTGTCGTATGGTGTCGGCAGGGGCGATTTGACAGCGCTTATCGAAAAAGTAAAAGGCTTGCGTAATACATTGTTGGCTATAAAAGGCAACAGCGATATGACAGGTGTGGATATTAAAACCGAACTTTATAAGCAAAGGGATGACGGCACATTTGTGTATCAAGAAATGGTTGAGTTTATTCCAAACGGCGGCAAAAACTTTGATGTCGATAAGTTTTTGGGTGCGCAAGTTACCTTTAGCAATGACGATTTAAACGGCGATACAAGTTGGGTATCAATGATATTCCCTATTGTAGCTACTATTGTAATGGGTATTTTGTTGTTTATTATGTTCCGTCAAATGGCAGGCTCAAACGGCAAAGCAATGAACTTTGGTAAAAACAAAGCAAAGCTAATGACAAATGTTAAGGTTAGATTTAGCGACGTAGCCGGTGCAGAGGAAGAAAAAGAGGAATTGCAAGAAGTTGTGGAGTTCCTTAAAAATCCAAAGAAATTCAGCGAGCTTGGTGCAAGAATACCAAAAGGAGTGTTGCTTGTAGGCCCTCCGGGAACAGGTAAAACATTGTTTGCAAAAGCAGTAGCAGGTGAGGCGGGCGTTCCGTTCTTTAGTATGTCGGGCTCTGACTTTGTGGAAATGTTTGTAGGTACAGGTGCTGCGAGAGTTCGTGACTTGTTTGCCGAGGCAGAAAAAAATATGCCATGTATAGTATTTATTGACGAGATAGATGCCGTAGGTAGACAAAGGGGTGCAGGCTTAGGCGGCGGCAATGACGAAAGAGAGCAAACGCTAAACCAATTACTTGTACAAATGGATGGTTTCGAAAAAAATGAGGGCATTATCATTATGGCTGCAACCAATAGAGCGGATGTACTTGACCCTGCACTTTTAAGACCGGGCAGATTTGATAGACAAATTTATGTTAATATTCCTGACGTTAAAGGAAGAGAAGAGATATTTAAAGTTCACAGCCGTAACAAACCGTTAGGCCCTGACGTAAGCTTTAAAGTTTTGGCAAGAATGACAAGCGGTTTCAGTGGTGCGGATATTGAAAATCTTTTGAACGAGGCTGCAATTTTGGCAGCTCGTGCAAATAGAAGAGTGATAATAATGGAAGATATTTTAGAAGGTATCAACAAAGTTATCGCAGGTCCGCAAAAGAAATCACGTACCATTACCGAGACAGATAAGAGAATCACTGCTTATCACGAGGCAGGACACGCAATCATTGCAAGGGTTTTGCCGGGTTGTGACGAAGTTCAAGAAGTCAGCATTATACCACGTGGTATGGCAGCAGGTTATACTTTGACAAGACCTGTTAACGATGATAGTCATGTTACTAAAAACAAGCTTAACGATATGGTAAGTATGATGCTTGGCGGTAGAGCGGCAGAGCAAATTGTAATTCACGATATTTCTACAGGTGCATCAAACGATATCGAGCGTGCAAGCGGTATAGCAAGAAAAATGGTTACCGAATGGGGTATGAGCGAAAAGCTTGGCAATATGTTCCTTGGCGGCTCGGGCGAAGTATTCCTTGGTCGTGATTACTCTCAACACACAGCTTATTCCGAGGCTATAGCAGGGCAAATCGATGAGGAAGTTAAATCAATCATTGACGAAAACTATCAAAGAGCTTTGCAAATACTAAAGGATAACAGAAGTATACTTGACAATATGGTAAAAGTATTGTATGAGAAAAATACAATTTATACCGAGGAAGTTGATATGTTGTTTGACGGCAAATCGGCGGAAGATATTATCAAGAGTATTGACGAAAAAATGGCAAAACGCGAGGAGTACAAAAAGACCGCTCCTACTGAGGAAGTAAGTGAAATTTCTCAATATAAAAATCAATTTGACAAAGCTGTTGACAATGTGAAAGAAGGAAAGGACAAAACAGAAGAAAACAGCAACGACAAATTACCATTTTAGTAAATTTTTATCTTAAAACTTATAAAAAGCGATACAATTAAGTATCGCTTTTTTTGTTAAAAATTTAATAAAATCAAAATGATTAGTATTATAATCTATATTTTTTTGCTGCTTAAAACGTTTGCCAACAATTTTCGGTCATAAAATCTTTTATTTTTTGAGTGTCTTTATTTTCATAAAAATCAATTAAAAGTTTTTTAAACTTCCCAACATGTTTTTCAGGTATTACAAGTAGCCCTGCACCTTGACTTATTAGGTAATGATTTGCAAAAATTACGGAGGCTCGTTTGTTGCCGTCGTTAAAAATTTGAGTTTTCATACAGTATAGGCATAAATCAATAGCTATTTGTATAGGCGGTTTTTGACTTGCCAAAATGTCTTGAATATTTTCTTTAACTATGCTTTCAATAGGGATTGGCGGAGTATAACTTGAGCCACCTATTGCAACAGGGACACTCCTTATTTGACCGCCATTGCTATAAAACCCTTCATTTACAAGCTTTGCAATATTACAAAGTATATAATAAGATGTTGCACAAGATAATACATCTCTATCTAATATAAATTCCCAAGAATGTTTCAAATTCAATATTTTTTGAATGTCGGTGGCGGTCATATCATAAACTTTACCATTATCTAAGATAGTTTCAGTTTGAGGGAAAGTTGTAGCAACCCCTTCCAAAACCGCTTGGTCGTAAATACACGATTTCATGTTAATGCGAGCAAAAATCAGGTTTTGTTCTACTTGCGGAGAAAGATTGCTTGGCGAGTAACCTAAAGATATCAATTTTTTGTCAAGCAATTTTATTTGTTTTTTCAACTCCCTTGCGTCTTTTGAAGTTTTTAATAGTAATTGATATAATTCTTCGGAATATTTATCAACATACTCAGACTTAAGTTTGCCAAGTTCACGTTTTCGCATATAAAGATATTTACCGCTTTGGTTTTCTTTAATTTCGGGAGTGCCGCTATACGGCAATAGATTAAGACGTGCAAAAAGCTCTGCCCGTTGTCGTAACAAATCTTGAACAATCTCAAAAGTTTTTTCCATATTCAACTCCTTTTAATTAAAATAACAAACATTATTTAGGGAACTTTTTATATTGTTATTATAGCATTTTGTTCCCTAAAATGCAATGGGTTAAACTTTAATTTTTAAAAATTATTTGTTTAATAACTCCAAAAAATGCAAAATATGCAATAAAAAAGTGCAAAAATTGCACTTTTTTATTGCATATTATAAAAAGTTAAAAAGTTAAAATAAAATTTAATTATATTTTGCTTTTTTGCAATTAATATCGATTTTTGCATTATTTTTATATTCTGCCTAACATTTTATCTATTGACCCGCCAAGTTCATAGGCTATTGCGATTAGCACTTCGAATTTAGGCAGACTGCCTTTTTTCCACAGGCTTAAACTTGTTTCAGTTACAATATTTAATTTAGATAATTGAAAGTGATTGGTATGGTTTAATTTTAAAAGTCTTTCATACTCGGGATAAAAGCAAGATTGATTAAAGCCTTTTTTTAAATTAGGATAGTTAAAGTCATTTGACAAGCCGGTTATAAAATCAATAGAGCAGTTAAAATAATCGCAAATTTTTACCACATTACTTGTAATAGGTATTGTCCCATTCAAATAGGGCTCAATTTGTGAGTGTTTTAGACCTACATTATTGGCAAATTCGGTTTTGCTGGCTCCTGTTTTTATAAATAAATCTGTAAAGTTTTCGGTAAATGTTTCAATGTTTTTAGTTATATTAATCATTTATATGTTTCCTTGTATTTGTCAAGATGGTATTCTTCCCAACATTCTATCTATTGACCCGCTAAGTTCGTAGGCTATAGCTATTAAAACTTCAAACTTAGGTAAACCGCCTTGTTTCCATAAACTTAAACTGCTCTCAGTTACTAAATTATTTTTTGCTAATTTAAAATGGTTGGTGTGGTTAGCTTTTAATAGATTAGAATATTCTGGATAAAAGCTATTTCTGGAAAAACCTTTAGTTAAATTTGGATAACAAAACATATTGGAGAGCCCAACTATATAATCGATAGAGCAATTAAAATAATCACAAATCTTGACTACACTATTAGTTGTAGGTATGGTACCATTTAAATAATGTTCAATTTGAGAATGTTTAAGACCTACTTGGTTAGCAAATTTGGTTTTTCCTAAACCCGTACTGATGAATAAATCTGTAAAATTTTCAGTAAAAATATAGATATTCTCTATTTCGTTAATCATTTTTTATCCCCATTTAAGTTTTTTAAAAACAGTTTTTTTGTCATAAAATATAGTTTTATGGAATATGCAAAGTGATTTTTGACAAAAATCAAAAAAATTAGACAAAAAAACCAAAAAAATAGTATTATAATAAACTTTAAAATACTTGATTAGCCAACGCGCCTAGGTTATAATATATATACAAACCCATTATAAAAATTTTATTTTATTATTTTGAAATTTACGTTGTTAGCCCGTTGGTCTAAGTAATTTTTACAATAACGTTAGTTTAATGGGAAATATTTATAGGAGGTGGTAATATGGAGCATTTTAAAACTATATATTATCTTATTTTGAGTGGCTTACGAAACGAAATTTCAAACGAATATAAATTGCAAAATTATGAAATATTTATAAAACTTGCAGATAATTCGATTGCAAAGCTTAGTTTAAAACGCCGTTAGCTAATTTATACAAACGAAAAAAATAATAAATACAAATGTAAATATAATAAATGAATAATAAAGGAGACAGTATAAATGAATGATTACATAAAAAACCATAATTTCGGTTATGGTACTTGTGAACAAGGAAATTCCGATAGCACAATTATCAAATTAGAGCTTAGGAATATTAAAGATTTGAAATGCTATTTAAAAGACTTGATAACAAGTCAAGACGAAAATGCCAAAGTTATAAATAACAAGGTAAAGAAAAAAGGTTTTTCGGATATTAAAATTCAAATCAAAAAGCAGAAAATCCATTTTTAAATATTTAGTGTTATAAGCAAGGGTTAAGAAATATAAAAAAATATCTTAGGGGAAAGTTGTTAAAAAATACTTGCTTAAACCCTTAGTTTATAGTAAAATATTAATAGATAATCAATGGAGGTATATATCCTATGAAAATGGTATATAAAGGCAAAACAAAAGATGTTTATTCACTAGAAAACGGTAATTACCTTTTGAAGTTCAAAGACGATGCTACCGGCGAAAACGGTGTGTTTGACCCAGGTGCTAACACTGTTGGTGTAACTATCGAGGGTTTGGGTATGGATGCTCTTAAACTTACAACATATTTTTATACTATGCTTAATGATATGGGTGTTGTTAATCACTTTGTAAAATCAAACTTGGAAGATGGCACTATGGAAGTTAAGCCTGCTAAAAAATTTGGTAAAGGATTGGAAGTTATCTGCCGTCTAAAAGCTGTAGGCTCTTTCTTTAGAAGATACGGCGATTACTGCGAAAATGGTCAACCTCTTGACTATTTTGTAGAGGTAACTTTGAAAGACGATGACAGATGTGACCCACCTATTACAAAGGATGCTTTGGATATGCTTGGCATTTTGTCAAAAGAGCAATACGAAGTTTTGAAAGCCGATACTATTAAAATTACAAAAATCGTTCAAGACGTTTTGGCAAAGAAAGGTGCTACTTTATACGATATTAAATTTGAGTTTGGTATTGTTGATGGTAAAGTTATTCTTATTGACGAAATCAGCGGCGGTAATATGAGAGCAATGAAAGACGGCAAATTCCTAGAGCCGCTTGAATATGCACCATTAATCTTAGGATAATAAATAAAAGAAAAAGAGCTTTTCAAAAAGCTCTTTTTTAATTATTTAGTTGTTGAAAAGTAAAATGTAACGAGGGAAAGAGGTAATCTAAATGTTACAATCAATTAATTAAAAACAAAACCCCCTGCTGTTAAAGCAGGGGAAATTTTAATCTTAAATAAATATAGTTTGTTTAGTCCTTTTTGCGGCTTGCCATTACAATCAGCAATATTCTTGCAAACTGAATTAATGTGATTACAAAAGATGCAACATAAGTCATAGCTGCGGTGCGTAAAACTCGGGAAACACCGCGAATTTCGTTGTCGTCAAGTATCGCCATATCATCCAAAATTTCTTTAGCACGATTGCTTGCATTAAACTCTACAGGCAAAGTAACCAAAGCAAACAAAAGGTTTAGACCAAACACCGCCAAAAGTACATAGTAGATTGCCATAGGTACAGGGCTTGATGCAGGAAGAAAAATTGTTAACAAAATATTAATTATAAGTACCGGTATAAGCAATTTTGAACTTAAGTTTAGTACAGGAACCAAAGCACCGCGAATTTTAACAGGTGCATAGTTTTTTGCATGTTGGATAGCATGTCCCACTTCGTGAGCCGCAACACCGATTGCCGCTATTGCAGAAGAGTTGTATACGGAATCGGATAACACAACAGTTTTGGAACGTGGGTCATAGTGGTCGGAAAGTGAGCCACTGCATCTGCCGATTTGCACATCAGTCAAACCTTCGCTGTCAAGTATTTGTCTTGCTACCATATAGGCAGGTATGCCTTTTTTACTGTTGACTTGATTATATCTATTAAAAACAATTTTAACTTTTATGGAAACATATAATGCCCATAAAACCGCAGGAATAAAACAAAGAGCGATTATGTATAGAATATTTAACGTCAAATCGTATGCTGAGCTAGATACAGCACAAAATAGTGTATTCATATTTTTACCTTCTTTTTTTATTTTCAGATTTTATACGCTTTAATCTGCTTATTACCATTATGCACAAAATTTTATAAAATGTCTATACTTTCAATGTAAATATAGTGTAAATTTTGTTAAAAATTAACTTTTTCAAGCTTATTTTCTTTTATAGAATAAGTGCATTTTTTGACATTATCTTTGAAAACCAAAAACATATAGTTGTCATTTATCGGGCAGTTTGGGATGATAATATCCGTTAAATCTTCAAACATTTGCATAAAATCGTCAATAGATTGCGGGCAAGTTGGGGATAATAGTTCTTTACAGTAGTCGTAATCCTCGGCAAGTATTGCTTGCAAAAAATCATAAGCTATTAGTTTTTCGTGGCAATGGTGTTTGTTTGTGTAGTCAAAATATTCGTTGTCGGCAGTGTATTCTTTGCCGTCAAAGGTTAAATGACAGTTGTAAACTCTGCCTTGATTGTCGGCGAGCGATATTTTAAATGAAATACCGTTATCGTCAAAGGTATAGCTTTCACATTCCTTATCTATCAAGACAGAGTAATCGTTGTAGTCGTAAAACACAACGCACAAATAATGCGGGCACAAAATATAAAACAATACCCCGCTGTCAAGCACTGCTTCCTGCATTTTTTCGGGATATTCTGGGATAGGGACGGAAATAAAATTGCTGCTGTTTTCTATAAGCAGTTTGGGGATATTGTCCGTATAAACGGTTATTGTATGTTCGCCGAACTCCCGTTGCATTTCTACTTGAGGATTGCTTGGCGGTATGTACGGAGCAAATTTGGGTATTAAATAGTACATATTAATATCCAATTTTACATTAGGGATATTGCATATCAGTTTACCGCCGACAATTTTTGCGGTAGAACTTATTGGCAAAAACAAAGTTTTATCGTATATAGGCAGAAGGGTAAGAATATAGTTTCTTTCAGCATCCAACTCTATCATACCGCTTGTATTTTGCGTGCCGTCTACCAAAATTACAAATTGACTGTTATCATAAAATATTTTATACATATTAAAAGGTATTCCTCCAATAAATAAAGTATGCAAATTTTGAAAAAAAGATAAGAATATTTTTGGTATATTGGCAAAAACTAATTGCAAGGAGGAAATTTATGGCTGGAATTGTCAGAAGAATAGACGAGCTTGGCAGAATAGTTATTCCCAAGGAGTTAAGAAGAACAATGCGTATTCGCGACGGGGAAGAGTTGGAAATGAACCAAGTTTCGGACAACGAAATAATTATAAAAAAATTCAGTCAAATGCAAGCGTTACAAGCTTTGGCGGAAGGTTATTCTAAAGTACTGTTTGATTTGTGCGGTGTGCAAATCATGATTGTGGATAAAAGTAAAGTTTTAACACACGAGGGAGGTAAGGAAAGTAAGGAGGGAGAACTTATTTCCAATACTTTGTTTAGTGTGTTGCAGGATAGAAAGCAAACATTAGCAAACGAAAATATCCGTATAACCAAAAACGATAGCGGATATTCGGAAGATGTTTATATTCATCCTATACTTGCAGGTGGCGATTTGTATGGTGGTATTATTGCTGTAGGTGCAATAACAAATGACATTAAGTCCAACATAAAAGTTGCGGGATATTGCTTGGCAAGTCAGCTTGAATAGTTTTGAGTGAATTAGTAACAGCGACAAAACCCCGTCAAAAATCGAGGTTAAACAGTTATACTGCGGGCGCAATGCTACTTGCTGCGTCAGGTATGATTGCAAAAATACTAGGGGCTATTTACCGCATACCTTTAACCAATCTGCTTGGTGCAGAGGGTATAGGTATGTATCAACTAGTATTTCCCGTTTATGCGTTGATGTTGACCATTTCGTCCGGTGGCATACCTACTGCCATAAGTAGGCTGGTCAGCGAAAACAAAACGATAGGAGACGGCGATAAGGTTGCTAAAATTATGAAATCTGCGTTTGTTTTGCTTTTCGGATTGGGTGCGGTCAGCATGCTTATTATGTTTTTGATTTCCGCTCCACTTGCCACATTGCAAAACAATTACAGTATTCGGTATGCTTATTATGTGGTTGCTCCCGCTATTTTAATTGTGGCGATTTCCGCATATTTTAAAGGTTGGTTTCAAGGTAATATGAATATGTTGCCGACTGCTATTTCGCAGATTGCGGAGCAAGCCTTTAAAATGATATTCGGCTTGCTTTTCGCATATTTGTTATTGCCTCAAGGTGTGATAAATGCGGTTGTGGGGGCTTTGATTGGACTTACACTTGCGGAATTCCTTTCCATGCTTATAATGGCGTTACTATTTATAGCAAATAAAGGTAAAGCTATCCCAAAGGTTAGCTTGGATTTGGAGAATACCAAAAATATAGTAAAGGTAAGTTTGCCTATTATGGCGAGTGGACTTATCTTTCCGATAGTTCAGTTTGTGGATAGTTTGTTAATTGTAAATTTGCTTGTTGGCAGGGGGTTGGCAAGGGATGTTGCAGTAGGGCAATATGGTATTTTATCCGCACCTGTAAATACGCTTATAAATATGCCGATTGTTATTACTTTGGCATTTGCGGTTGCCATTGTGCCTATTATAAGCTCCAAAAGGGCGCTGAGAGATGCTGTCAGCATAAAGGACAAATCCGCTTTGGCAGTAAAAATGTCTTTTTTGATAGGAGCACCATGCTTTATAGCAATTTTGATTTTGGCAAAGCCGTTAATGATGATTTTATATCCATCGCTTGACAGCAGCAGTATAGAGCTTGCGGCATCACTGCTTATGGTATCATCCGTATCGGTAATATTGCTTACTTTATCACAAGTTTTCACATCTTTAATGCAGGCACTCGGAAAAACAGTCAGACCTGTTTTAATACTTTTAATGACGGCAGTCACAAAAATAGTTTTGGATATTATTTTGATTATGCACTTGGGGATTATGGGTGCGGCACTGTCAAGTGTCATAGCGTATTTTTTTTGCGTGCTTGTGGGTTGGGTAACAATGTCAAAACTTTTGGGCAATAATGAAAAACTAGTCAAAAATATTAGCAAAATTTTTATAATTAGTGTTATAATAGGATTGATAATATACGGATTGACATTTTTATTGTCAAAGTGGTGGCTTGTACTTGCAAGTGTTGCTATCACGCCGATTGTATATTTTATTTTGGTTTTGTTTTTTAAAGTGTTTACTAACGACGAGCTGTATTCTTTTCCATTTGGGGAAAAACTTGCAAAACTAGATGACAAAATACACAAAAAAAGTGAGGGTTTATGATAAAAGTTGTTGGGCTTGGCCTAAAAGACGGAGATTTATCTTTAAAAGGTGCAGTTGCGATTGATAATGCCGATAAGGTAATTGTCAAAACCGCACTCACTGATACATATAAGTTTTTTACGGAAGAAAATATTCCGCACGAAACATTGGACGGTTTTTATGAAAGTTCGGAAGACTTTGACGATTTGGACAGCAATATCGCAAAGTTTCTTTTGTCGTTAAAGGACAAAAATATAGTTTATTGCGTTAATGGCAATGGGGCGGATGACAGGTCGGTTATCAAGCTAAAAGAGTGTTGCGAGGTGGAAATAATCGCAGGTGTATCTAGGGAGCTTAGCGTTTTGGAAAGACATCCTCACACAAGCATTGTCAAAGTATCCGCTTATGACATTGCGGGGGACAGGGCTTTTAGTTATGACAAGACTTTGCCGCTTGTAATTTGCGATATCGATAACGCTTATATCGCAAGTGAAGTAAAGGAAATTTTGGCTCGCGTTGTAGGGGAAGAGTGCGATATAACTTTTTTTAAGGGCGAGCAAGAAATTGTAATTCCTGCCTATGAGCTTGACAGGCAAGTTGATTTTAATTACGAATGTGGCGTATATGTTTCTCCATTTGTAATTACTGACAAACAAGAATATAATTTTTGTGATTTGCTAAGGATAATGTTCAAGCTACGCGGCAAAAACGGCTGTGAGTGGGATAAGGCTCAAACACACGAAAGTATACGCAAAAATTTGATTGAGGAAGCCTATGAACTTGTTGAAGCTATTGATAATCAAGATATCGATAATATTATCGAAGAGGCGGGAGATGTGATTTTGCAAGGCGTTTTCCATGCCGTAATCGGGGAGGATGAAGGGGAGTTTAACAGTAACGAAGTGTTGACTCATTTGTGCAATAAGCTTGTAACAAGGCATACTCACATTTTCGGAGATGTGGTTGCAAACAATGCCGACGAAGCACTTATGGCTTGGGAGGCGGCTAAAGCAAAGGAAAAAAGCCAAAGCGATTTAGTTAGCAAAATAGAGGGTGTGGCAAAAGCACTTCCAAGCTTGCAAAAAGCGGCAAAATACCAAAAATACCTTGCGAAAATCGGTATGGATTTTGAAAATATCTCTCAAATTAAGGATAAAATAGCGGAAGAGTTGCAGGAAGTTTTGAGTGCGAATACGGACAATATTGAAATGGAATGTGGAGATTTGTTGTTTGCAGTGGTTAACCTGCTTAGATTTTTAAAAGTGGATGGAGAGGTTGCATTAAACAAATCGTGTGCTAAGTTTGAGTGCAGGGTTAAGTATATGCAAAAAAAGTGTGACGAAAACAATCTTAAATTAAATGAGCTTACGGCTGAGCAACAAGAAAGTTTATGGCAAGAGGCAAAAGAAAATGAAGATTGCAGGTATTGAGTTGAAAGGAGATGCCTTACTTGCTCCCATTGCAGGTTTTACCGATGTGGGGTTTAGGGATATTGCGGCAAGATACGGGGCAAGCCTTACTTATACCGAAATGATAAGTTGCAAAGGTATGGTGTATGGCAGCGAAAAAACAAAGGAATTGCTTGCAACAACGGATAACGAAAGAGTAAAAGCAGTACAAATTTTTGGTGCTGACCCGCAAATTATGGCAAAGGCCTGCAGTATGCAGGAAATGCAAAAATTTGACATTATAGATATAAATATGGGGTGTCCCGTGCCAAAAATTGTTAATAACGGAGAGGGCAGCGCGTTGCTAAACAATCCCAAACTTGCAGCGGAAATAGTAAAAAGTGTTGTTAAATATACGGGTAAGGTTGTTACAGTTAAATTCCGCAAAGGCTTTAAACGAGGGGAGAATGTGGCTGTAGATTTTTCAAGATATATGCAAGATGCAGGTGCAAGTGCCATAACCGTACACGGCAGAACAAGGGAAGACTATTATATGGGTAATGCCGATTGGGATACTATTGCAAAAGTGGTGGAAAGCGTTCAAATTCCTGTAATTGCAAACGGCGATGTGACGGACGTAACATCATATTTAAGGATAAAAGACCATACCAAAGCAAGCGGTGTTATGATTGCAAGAGGGGCATTGGGCAACCCACAGATTTTTAAAGAAATCGCGGATAATTGTTTGAAAATCGATACTATTTTTGGAAAAGTCGATAAAAAAAGAGATATTCTGTTGCAAATCGATACACTAAAAAATTATTATTCGGATAGATACATTTATTCCAATATGAAAAAACAAATTTGTTATTATCTTAAAGGTATGTCCAATAGCAAACAACTAAAAGATAAAGTTTGTCATGTGGAAAGTGTAAGTGCATTGGTAGACATTGTAAATAGTATAGATTTTGAATAAAACTAAATTTACAATAAAATAATTTTGTTGTAAAGTAGTAAAAGCTAAAAATGAGGAGATAAAAATGATACATATAGTTTTGTTAGAGCCGGAGATACCTCAAAATACAGGGAATATTGTAAGGACATGTGCCGCAACGGGTGCAAAATTGCATTTGATAGAGCCGTTCGGTTTTACTTTTGAAGATAAGTATTTAAAAAGAGCAGGTTTGGATTATTGGGATTTGGCGGATATTTGCACATATAAAAATTATCAAGAGTTTTTGCAAAGGAACAGGGCAAATATCAAACAAATTTTTTATGCATCCACAAAGTCACAGCATAATCATACGGAAGTAAAGTATGAGGAAGATGTTTATGTTATGTTCGGTAAAGAGTCCAAAGGAATACCCGAGGAAATCTTGCACGATAACTATGACAAGTGCATAAGAATTCCTATGAAAGGGGATATCCGTTCGTTAAATCTTGCAAACTCGGTAGCGATAATTTGCTACGAATATCACAGGCAACATAACTTTGAACAGTTAAATCAAACAGGTCATTTGACGAAATTTTAAACTTTTTAGGAAAAACTATTGTTTTTTTGACAAAAATTTTGTTAAATTTAGCGTTAAGAATAAAAAAATATCTTGCAAAAATTACCAAATAGTGATATAATACTACTATTGATTATAAAACTTATAGTTAATATTAAAAATTAAAAATAAATTATAGGCAAGGAGAACCTAATAATGAATAAAAAATCAATAAAAGATGTAAATGTTTCCGGCAAAAAATGTCTTGTAAGAGTGGACTTCAACGTTCCTATGAAAGACGGCGTAATCACTGACGAAAACCGTATAAACGGTGCGCTTCCTACTATCCAATATTTGATGGATAACGGTGCAAAAGTTATACTTTGCTCACACATGGGTAAACCTCACAGCATTTTCAGTGAAAAAATCAAGTTAACTAAGAAAGAGAAAAAGGCTGTAGAAGCTCTTCCTGAGGCAGAAAGAGAGTCTGCAACAAAAGCATATATCGATAAAGCGCTTAAGAGCGACCCTGTAAAATTGACTTTAAAACCTGTTGCTGACAGATTGAATGAGTTGCTTGGCGGTAAAGTTACTTTCGCAACAGACGTTGTTGGACCTGATGCAAAAGCAAAAGTTGCTGCTTTAAAGAGTGGTGAGTGTGTATTGCTTGAAAACTTAAGATTCCATGCAGAGGAAGAGGGTAGAGACGAAAATTTCTGCAAACAACTTGCAGAGTATTGCGATATTTATGTAAATGACGCATTTGGTACTGCTCACAGGTCTCACGCATCTACTGCAGGTATTGCAGAGTATGGTTTTGTTAAAGAGTGTGTTTGCGGTTTCTTGATTGAAAAAGAGCTTAACGTTATGGCAAAATCACTTGAGGCGCCTGTTCGTCCGTTTGTTGCTGTTTTAGGTGGCGCAAAAGTTGCAGACAAATTGAAAGTTATCGATAACTTGTTGGAAAAGTGCGATACATTAATTATAGGCGGCGGCATGGCTTATACTTTCATTAAAGCTCAAGGTGGTAATGTAGGTAATTCATTAGTTGATGACGAGAAGATTGATTATTGTAAAGAGATGCTTGCAAAAGCTGACAAACTTGGCAAAAAGATTTATCTTCCAATAGATACTGTTGCAGCAAAATCTTTCCCTAACCCAATCGATAGCGAAATCGAAGTAAAGACAGTTGAAGCTATGAATATCCCAAGCGATATGATGGGCTTGGATATTGGCGAAAAATCTGCCGAAATGTTTGCCGATGCTATCAAATCTGCTAAAACAGTTGTATGGAATGGTCCTATGGGTGTGTTTGAAAATCCTATCCTTGCAAAAGGAACAATCGCAGTTGCAAAAGCAATGGCAGATGCAGTCGATTGCACAACTATTATCGGTGGCGGCGACTCTGCAGCAGCAGTTGCTCAACTTGGATTTGCAGATAAAATGAGTCACATTTCTACAGGTGGCGGTGCATCTTTGGAATTGTTTGAGGGTAAAATTCTTCCGGGGATTGCTTGTCTTAATGACAAAAAATAATCGGTACACAACCAATTAAACACAAAAAACCTGCCGAAAACCGTTACTAAAAGCTAATATGGCATTAAAAGTTTGGTATAGGCAAAAATAAAATCAAATGCAAGATATGGGTGTATCCCTTATCTTGCAAAAATAAAAAAAATCATATTTTAGGAGAAATTGAAAATGAGACAACCTATTATTGCAGGAAATTGGAAAATGAACAATACAATCAAGGACACTAAGGCATTGCTTACAGACCTTATTCCTTTGGTAGCTGATAGCAAAGCAGAGTGCGTTGTTTGCGTACCTTATACAAACATTCAAACTGCCGGCGAAATGATTAAAGGCACAAATATCAAATTGGGTGCAGAAAATGTTCATTGGGCAGATAAAGGTGCTTTTACAGGCGAAATAAGTGCAGATATGCTTTTGGAGCTAGGCGTTGAGTATGTTATTATCGGTCACAGCGAACGCCGTCAATATTTTGGCGAGACAGATGAGACTGTTAACAAGAGAGTTTTGCAAGCTTTGAAGAAAGGTTTAAAACCTATTATTTGTGTAGGCGAGTCTTTGGAAGAGAGAGAGTCCGGTGTTTACAAAACATTGCTAGAGACTCAAACTGAAAAAGCTTTGGCAGGTGTTACTTCTGACGAGCTTGACAAAGTTGTTATCGCTTACGAGCCTATTTGGGCAATCGGTACAGGCAAAACTGCTACTGCACAAGAGGCAAACGATACAATCGCTATTATCAGAAACAAAGTTGCAGAGTTATATTGCAAAAATTGTGCACAAAACAAACTTCGTATTCAATACGGCGGTTCTATGAATCCTAAAAATGCAAGCGAGCTTATGGCTATGCCTGAAATTGACGGCGGTCTAATCGGCGGTGCAAGCTTAAAGGCAGAAGATTTCTCTAAGGTGGTTAAATACTAATATGAATAAATTTACCGGTCTGATTATTTTGGATGGTTACGGACTTAATAAAGAGGGGGAAAACAATGCAATTTCCGCAAAAACTTCCCCTTATGTCCTTGACCTTATGAAAAAATACCCAACTACAAGCTTAGATGCAAGCGGTATGGCGG
>OFFL01000764.1_pt1 | contig 31223 bp, 23 predicted proteins | sample 1521391 | NCBI WGS metagenome assembly OFFL01 (sample SAMEA3504082, study PRJEB24116) | mouse gut metagenome | biome: mouse gut; feature: mouse-associated habitat; material: faeces | place: Denmark | collected 2011
AGAGTATCAACAAACTGCAAAATTCGATTTGACATTAAAACTTGCTTTGGGCGTAAATAGAGAAAAACGAAATATTTATATCGATACTAAAGAAAATATTTGCGAAATGATAAATGTTATATCAAAACAAAAAGCATATATTCGCATTTTAGACAATGATATTTATAGCTATTTGGACGAAAATTGCAATCTGCACACACAAATTTACGCCGATTTCGAGCAGGGCGAAAGTAAACAAATATACCTTATATTGTCACAAGATAAAGAAAGTATTTTAAGTTACAACAAAGACAATATCGGAGATAAAATTAAGGTTACTTTAGACAACTTTGATAATTTGAATAAAATAAAAATAATAACCGAAAACAAAGAACTTGATTGTTTGTTTAATAATTGGCTTATGTATCAAACTTATTCTGCAAGGTTATGCGGTAAATGCGGGTATTATCAAGTAGGTGGTGCAATAGGTTTTAGAGACCAACTACAAGACTGTCTTGCTTATCTTTATACCAATCCGGAATATGTAAAAAATCACATTCTTCTATCTGCGGAAAGGCAGTTTATTGAGGGAGACGTACTGCATTGGTGGCACGGATATGCCGAGGGTGTAAGGACAAAAATAAGCGACGATAAATTATTTTTACCTTTTGTTGTAACCGAATATATCAAATTTACAGGCGATAAGGATATTCTTGATATCACTGTACCATATTTGAAAAGTGAAAAAATACCTGCAAATCAACGAGATTTATACAAATCTTTTGAGCGTGGCAGTAAAAAAGAAACACTTTATATGCATTGCTTAAGAGCGTTTGAAAATGCTTTGAAATACGGCGAAAACGAATTGCTTATGATTGGAGAGGGCGATTGGAATGACGCGCTTAACAACATAGGTAACGACAAAAAAGGGGAAAGCGTATGGCTTAGTATGTTCTGCTATTATGCAATCAATCAATTTAGCGATTATTTTAAAAATGAAGATAAGGAATTTTATAGCGAAAATCTTTTGAAGTTGAAAAAAGGAATTGATAAAGCATACAATGGAAATTGGTATAACAGAGCATTTACTAAGGACGGCGAATGGCTTGGAAATGAAGACTGCGACTCTTGCAAAATAGATTTGATAAGCCAGGCTTTTGCAGCTATTTGTGACGGATGTGATAAAGAAAAAGCAGCAAAATCACTTGTATTTGCAATGACGCTTGCCGATAAGGACAATAATCTTGTCAAACTGTTAGCACCGCCATTCAATGACAAAAAGTACTATGGATATATTTCCAACTATCCTGAGGGAGTGCGAGAAAACGGCGGTCAATACACCCATTCGGTAGCATGGTTTATAAAGGCTCTTGCAAAATACGATATGGAAAAAGCTATCGAAATTTTAAACTTAATCAACCCAATCAATATTTCCAAAACAAGCTTAAAATACAAAAACGAACCATTTGTGTTAAGCGGCGATGTATATATGACCGGAGAGGGTGGTTGGAGTTGGTATTCGGGTAGCAGTTCATGGATGTATAAAGTTATACTGAATGATATTTTGGGTATTAATTTTAACAACAATAAGTTGATAATCAAACCGAATAAATTGCTAAACGACTATAAAGTACAACTAAAATTTGATAATTTCAGTGCTAATATAAAAATAGTTATTTCGGATAATGACAGTTTTATCGTAGATAATAAAGCTATAAATTTTACCGATAATTTATATTTTGTAGATTTAGCGGATAACCAACACTATGAAGTAATCATAAATGTTAAAAAACAATAATAAATATCCCGTCAGATTATTTGACGGGATATATTTTATTAATCTTGCTCAAATTCCACCACATATTGATGGTTTTTAAATATATTGTCCTTTTTTATAATTAACCGTACAATTTCTCCGTTGCAAATTACGCTATTTATCAATACTTTTTCCTCATTATCTTGGGTATAAATATTGTATTTTGCATTATTAACGCCGCTAAATTCAATAATATCTTCAAATAATGAATGTTTTACATCAAATTCTACATTGTAAGTTGTCATTTTTGGCAAATTATTTTTTGAGAATATCGATGTAATTGTGTTGCCTTCAAAATTATCGGGGACAGCTACTACAAGATGTTCGTTTATCAATTTGTCATAATCTATTTTTATATCAACAATATCGCTAGGCCGTTCAAAATTGTTTGGGGGCGATTGATATGCAAAATTCATATATTCTTTTATACTCATTGTAGGAAAACCGCTACCTGTATGCTTTTTCTCCAAAAATTCACCCTTTTTAGCTCCATCCCAAGCTATAAAAGTATCTTTTGAAGTTATTGCACAACACCAACTATCGGTATTATTGCCGTCACTTGTTGCAACCGTACCTGTTTTGCAAGCTATATCAAAAGGAAAATCTTTTAACTTACTACCTGTACCATATTTCGCGCTACCTTTTAAATTATCAAGTATTAAATAATTTATATCGCTGTCAATCACTTTAGCAAAATTTGTTTTTCTGGAATAAATTATTTTACCCTCATTATCAATAATTTGCTTGACAAACCTACATTCTCCAAAATTACCGTCATTTGCGATAGCAGAGTAGCAGGCTGCAATTTGTAAAGGCGAAACGGAATTTGCTCCAAGTGCAAGAGTCAAGTTTTTGGAATTATCGCTTACGTTTATATTAAATCGTGACAAAAAATCAACGCTTGTATCAATACCCAACTCATTTAAAAGTTTTACGGCAGGTATATTATACGAATGTGCAACCGCATCCTTAACGCTTACGTATCCGTGATATACATTATTGTAGTTTGACGGAGAGTAACCGTTAAAATCGACTTTTTCATCCAAAATAGGTGTTAAACTATTTATCAATTTATTTTCATAAGCGGGCAGATAAACACTAAACGGTTTCATGATAGACCCAGCCTGACGTTTTATATCGCTGTCAACTTGAGATAAATTTGAAATATAAGAAGTAACTCCTAATACGCTGTTATCTATACTAGCTCTTACATAATTATAATTTTTATCGTAGCTATTAATTTCGTTATACATTTTGTTTTGCAATTCGCTATCCAAATAGGTCACTATTTTAAAGCCACTGTTTGCGATTTCTTTTTCGTCCATACCTAGCAATAAAGTACTCTCAAAAATAGTGTTATTTATAAAAGATTTATACATTTTATTATGAATTAAGCCGTTTTTTAGAGTAATTTGAGTATTTTGAGCATTTTGTATTGTATTTTCGTCAAATGTATTATTGTTTTTTAAAACGGAAAAAATTACTTTTTGGCGGTCATAAGCACCTTGCAAATTCGTAATAGGAGAATTTTTTGCAGGGTTTTTTACAACACCGACAAGCATTGCTGCCTCACTCAAATTTACGTCCTTAGGTAATTTATTAAAAAATGCCAAACATGCGTCATGTACGCCATATATACCACTACCAAAATACAAATTGTTTAGATATTTTTCAATTATTTGTTCTTTTGATAGTTGTTTTTCAAGTTTTAAAGCAAGCTTAATTTCACTTAGCTTTCGTTTAAAGGTTTTGTCATTAGTCAAATGCGTATTCTTTATAAGTTGTTGTGTTATGGTAGACGCACCCTCTTTAAAGCTTTTACTCCCTATATTTTTAAGTGCAGCCGACATCATTCGCATAACATCTATTCCGTTATGTTTGAAAAAGCGTTTATCTTCAACGCTTACAAATGTATCGATAATATACGGAGAAACTTCGGAAATATCAGAGTAATTGTTATTTTTAAGCATAATTTGATTATTTTTATTGTCGTATATTTGAATATTACTATAATTTCCGTCAAGTTTATCCAAATCCAATTTTACATCCTTTGTCGAAATAAAAAAATAGGATAATCCGGCTATCGTTAAAATTATTATTAATCCAACAATAACGGCAAATACAACTGTAGTTATTTTAAATGCTTTTTTCATAATAAACCTCTTTAATATTTTGTGTTTATTTTTTTTATTTATTATAAATAATATAAATCGCTTGAAAAAAGATTTGTTTTATAGTATTATATAAATTGGAATTTGATAATTTCATTTATACTGTTGGAGAAATAGATGCATTATAAAATAAACACTTACGGCTGTCAAATGAATGTGCATGAATCGGAAAGAATCGCACATTCTCTTGAAAAACTAGGATATACCGAAACTAAAGAGGATAATTTTGATATTATCGTCTTTAACACTTGTTGTATAAGAGACACTGCCGAGCAAAAAATCTTGGGACATATAGGAAAATTAAAAAAAATAAAAAGAGCAAATCCAAAGCTGATTATAGCTATAGTTGGCTGTATGAGTAGTCAAAAAGGCAAGGCAGAGGAATTGCGTAGCAAATACCCATACATAGATATTATTTTGGGGGCAAACAATCTTGAAGATTTGGAAAATGCGATATTAAATTTGCAAAATAATCATAAAAAGACTTTTCTTACCCCAGATGACGATAAACCGCAAGTTATCGAAGACGTGGAATATACAAGGACATCCATGCCTAATGCTTGGGTTAACATAATGTATGGTTGCAACAATTTTTGCACTTACTGCATTGTACCTTATGTTAGAGGACGAGAGAGGAGCCGAAAACCCGAGTCTATAATTGCAGAATGCACAGAACTTATTAATCAAGGATATAAGGAAATTACTTTGCTTGGACAAAATGTCAATTCCTACGGCAATGATTTTGAAGATAAACGTATTGATTTTGCAGGTTTGCTTGAAAGACTTGCACAAATACCGGGCGATCATAGGATAAGATTTATGACTTCTCATCCAAAAGATTTAAACGAGAAAGTAATTGATATTATAGCAAAATACGATACATTATGCAAAAATATACATTTGCCTATTCAATCGGGAAGTAACAATATTTTAACCGCTATGAACAGGCACTATACAAGAGATAAATATCTTGAAATAGTAAATAAAATAAGAGAAAAAATGCCGTTATGTGGCATAACAACAGATATAATGGTCGGTTTTCCGGGCGAGAGCGAAGGGGATTTTGAGGATACTTTGGATATTGTAAAACAAGTTAAATTCAGCGGTGCTTTTACTTATATTTATTCTCCGCGAAAAGGTACGCCTGCAAGTATAATGGAACAAATACCTTACGAAATCAAATCTAAAAGAATACAAAAGCTTATCAAAACTCAAAATCAAATAACAAAAGAATTAAGCAAAAACTACGAAGGCAAAATATACAGGGTGCTTGTAGAGGATACCAAGGATGACGGTAAACTTTGCGGTAGAACAGATTGTGGTAGGCTAGTTACTTTTTCAGGAGATAAAAGTTTAATAGGCAGTTTTAAAAATATTTTGATAACAAAATCACAATCTGCATCACTGTTTGGCGAAATTACGGAGGGAAAATAATGGCAAAAAAACTTTCACCAATGATGTCTTTTTATCTTGATTTAAAGGAGAATTATAAGGACGCAATAGTTTTATTTCGCCTTGGCGATTTTTACGAAATGTTTTTTGACGATGCGATAAAAGCATCTAGAATTTTGGATATTACTTTAACGGGAAGAGATTGCGGACTTGAAAAACGTGCCCCTATGTGCGGTGTACCTTACCATGCAGTAGATAGTTATATTGCAAAATTAATCGCAGCGGGCGAAAAAGTAGCCATTTGTGAACAACTATCCGACCCCAAAACTACAAAAGGAATGGTTGACAGAGATGTTATAAGGGTAATTACACCCGGCACGGTTATTGAAGACAATATTTTGGACGAAAAGAAAAACAATTATATTGCAAGCATTTATATCGATAATAATTGCGCCGCTATTGCTTGGGCAGATGTTTCAACAGGCGAGTTTAACTGCTTTGAATTATCTAGCAATAAAGTACTTATAGAAGATATGCTTGTAACTATTAATCCTGCCGAAATAATAACAAATTCGATAAGTTTTCCTATTGTTTCCGAAATTCCGTCAATACGTATGGGCAGACTTCCAAAGCCTTATAATTATATTGACAGTGCATACAACTATGGCAACGCTTATAAAAAATTGCTTGACAGTTTTAAAACTCAATCATTACAAATTTTTGAATGTGAGGGTAACAAACCTATAGTTTCGGTTGCAGGCAGTTTGATGGAATACATTAGTGACACTCAAAAAAGAGCATTATGTCATATAAACGGATTAAAACTGATTAAAAACAACAATTTTATGTTTTTAGACACTGCTACTAGGCGTAATTTGGAGATAACACAAAACTCTCGAGACAGCAAGAGATATGGCTCGCTTTTGTGGGTAATCGATAAAACAAAAACCTCTATGGGTGCAAGAATGTTAAGAAATTGGATGGACCAACCATTGATTAACAGCAAAAAAATAAATGCCCGACTTGACGGAGTGGAAAGTTTGATAAACAACAATCCACTAAGAACCGAACTTGTGGAATCACTGAAACAAATTAAGGATATCGAAAGAATCGTCAGTAAAGTCGCATATAAATCCGTTAATCCAAAGGAACTAAGAACACTTGGCGAAAGTCTGGCGATTTTACCTCAAATAAAAGCCGCATTAAAAACGGAAAACAGCACAATTCTTACAAAAATATATAATAATATAGACGAAATGCGTGATGTTTCCGAACTTTTGCTTAAAGCGATAAAATCCGATTGCAAAACTTTATTACGCGAGGGCGATTTTATTGCAGACGGCTTTAATGTCGACTTAGATAATCTTAGAAATGCAAGAGCAAACGGTCGTGAAATACTTGCAAAAATCGAAGCGGAAGAAAAGGCATCTACAGGCATTAAAAACTTAAAAGTCGGTTACAATAAGGTATTTGGTTATTATATCGAAGTTACAAATAATTCAAAGGAAAAAGTGCCTTACAGATATGTTAGAAAACAAACATTGGCTAATGCAGAAAGATACATAACCGAAGAGTTAAAGCAAGTGGAAGATATGGTGCTTGGCGCAGACGAAAAAGCACTTGCATTGGAACTTAAAATTTTTGACGAAATAATAGCCGTAATCAAGGAAAATACATCCGCTTTAAAAATTTCCGCAAACGCAGTAGCTCAACTTGACACATTAATTTCCTTTGCGGAAGTTTCACTTGAAAACAACTATTGCAAACCTATTATAAGTACTGACTTGGATAGCATTAGCATTATCAAAGGCAGACACCCTGTGGTGGAAAAAATCATCGGTTTAAATCAATTTGTACCTAACGATTTTATTATAGACAAAAAAGAAAACCGCACAATGATTATTACAGGTCCTAATATGGCGGGTAAAAGTACTTATATGCGTAGCGTTGCAATTATAACATTGCTTGCGCATATCGGTTGTTATGTCCCTGCGGAAAGTGCCGAAATAGAAGTAACCGATAGGATTTTTACTAGAATCGGTGCAAGTGACGACTTGGTATTTGGACAAAGTACATTTATGATGGAAATGACGGAAGTTGCAACTATTTTAAAAAATGCTACTGATAAATCACTGCTTATTTTGGACGAGATTGGTCGTGGAACTTCAACTTGCGATGGTTTGTCTATCGCTTGGGCAGTTATAGAATATGTGACAAATAACTTTAAAACAAAAACATTATTCAGCACACACTATCACGAACTTACCGAGCTAGAGGGTATGCTTGACGGCGTTAAAAACTACAAAATAATGGTAAGGGAAATTGACGGACAAGTTATTTTTACTCATAAAATAACACGTGGCGGTGCAAACAAAAGCTTTGGTATAGAGGTTGCAAAGCTTGCTGGGATTCCTCAAACAGTACTTGATAGAGCGACAACAATATCAAAAAAATTGGAACAAAACGAAATTTTAAAAGATACTAATTCAATTTTGCTTGACAGCAAAAATATTTTTGAAAAAGACGATATAAAACAACTTTCTTTCTTTGAAAATTCTATAAGCGACGAAATAATCGATATTTTAAAAAATATAGATACCGATAATATCACGCCAATGCAAGCGTTAAGAGAATTATCCGATTTGAAAGAAAAAGTGCGTAAAATCAATAAGTAACATAGGCAGGGAGGTAATTATGCAAAAAATCAACTTATTACCAAGTGAAATATACAATAAAATATCCGCGGGAGAAGTTGTGGAAAATCCTGCAAGTATTGTCAAAGAACTTGTAGAAAACTCCATAGATGCAGGCAGCAATAATATTGTTGTCGAGATTGTAGACGGAGGAATAACAAGCGTAATTGTAAGTGATAATGGTCATGGTATAAGCAAAGAGTATATAAAGCAAGCATTTTTACCTCACGCAACTTCCAAAATCTCCACAAGCGAAGATTTGGAAAATATCGCAACTTTAGGTTTTAGGGGCGAGGCATTGCCATCTATAGCAGCTATCAGCACTGTACAAATCAAAACAAAAGCAACCGATGAAAATATAGGCGTACAATATACGATAAAAGGCGGTATAGGCGGGGAAGTGGTTGATATTGATTGCAATCCTGGCACAACGATAGATGTGCGAAATATATTTTTTAATACACCTGCAAGACAAAAGTTTTTGAAAAAGCCTAAAAGCGAAGAGCACGAGATAACTTCAATAATTCAAGGATTGATTTTGGCTAATCCTAATATAGCAATAAAATATGTTGCAGATGGCAAAGTGATTTTTCAATCAAACGGAAAAGGACTTGAAAATGCTTTATATTCTATTTATCCATCTTCCATAACAAAAGAAATGGTATATTTGGAAAGCGAAAAATACAACATCCAAGTAAGAGGATATATTGGACTTCCTACACTAACCAAACCTAACAGGAATTATCAAACCACTATTGTAAACGGAAGATTAATTTCAAACAGTACAATTTCCACCGCAGTAAGGGAAGCGTACGGAAATACTTTAATGAAAAGGAATTTTCCTGTGTTTTGTTTGGAGATTATAATGCCATTTGATATGTTAGACGTAAATGTAACACCAAGCAAAACCGATGTACGATTTGCTGACAGTCGCAGCGTTTTCAGCAGTGTTTATAGAGCTGTCCAAAATGCGTTATCTTCAAATCGCAAAATATTTTCTTCAAACAATAGCGAAGCCTATGAAATCATAAAAAATGAAATTGCTGCTGACGAAATTGCACAAAATTGTTCTAAAAATATGCCTAATTTAGAACAAAATAGCAATATTAATTATAAATTAGACCAAAAACAAGAGGTAAAACCCGATTTATCACAAATAATTACTAAATTAGCAGAAAAGGAAAATACCGAAGAAAAAGAGCCTGAAAAACAAAATTCACAGCCAAAAAGTAATGATTTGTTAGAAAAATTCAGTCAAATTAAATCAGATAAAAAATTTGAATTTCCAAATAATTCGTCAATATTCAAAGCGGGAGAATCAACAAGTACAATAAATTTCAATAAAAAACCGCCTATTGTTAAAAGCAATTTATTTGACGAAATCGAGGAAGAGTTTTCGGTAACGCATCAAATTATCGGCCAGATATTTAATTGTTATTTAATTGTTGCAAAAGGCAATGAAGTTTATTTAATTGACCAGCACGCAGCTCACGAAAGGCTTATTTACGATAAATTGATAATGCAAATAGAAGAAAAAAATATCGCCACACAGCCTTTACTTACACCTCAAGTTATCGAAGTTTCGGCTAAAGATAGTACTCTAATTGAAAATTTGCTTGAAGATATACGTAAAATCGGTTTTGATATAGAGGAGTTTGGCAATTTTACATTTAAAATTAATAGTATTCCGATTATTTTCCCTACTTTTAATGGTAGTAAGTTTATAAATGAGCTGTTACAAGAGCGTAATTCGTTAAAAAATATAGATTTAAAAGATGTCTTACATAGTGAAATCGCAAAAAAAGCTTGTAAATCGGCAATAAAAGCAGTACAAAAACTTAAAGATATGGAAATTCGCGACTTGATTGAAAAAATCGAACAAAACAAACCTATTCAATGTCCTCATGGTAGACCTACTATAATTAAATTTACCAAAAAAGATATTGACAAATTATTTAAAAGGATATTATAGTATGCAAAAACTATTAGCTATTGCCGGTCCTACCGCAAGCGGAAAAAGTTCCGTTGCCGTTAAACTTGCAAAAAAACTAAACGGCGAGATAATTTCAATGGATTCCATGCAAATATATAAAGGTATGGATATAGGAACTGCTAAAGTTTCGCAAGAAGAAATGGAAAATATCCCTCATCATTTAATAGATATTGTTGAGCCAAACGTACCATTTAGTGTGTCAGATTTTGTTTTGCTTGCAAAAAATGCTATAGATGATATTTCAAATCGTGGCAAATTACCAATTTTAGTAGGTGGCACAGGGCTTTATTACGAATGTTTGATTTATCCGTTTACTTTTGGAAGTGCAAAATCAGACGATACAATCAAACAAAAACTTTATGAGGAATTGGAAAAATACGGTCCTAATTACTTACATGACAAATTAAAACAAATCGACCCTGTTGATGCACAAAAAATACATCCTAACAATACAAAAAGGCTTATTCGAGCGTTGGAAATTTATAAAATAACAGGCAATAGCAAAACGGAAAGTGCAAAAAGTGATAAAATACTGCAATATGATATTGATTTTTACGTTTTGGATAATGACAGACAAGTATTGTATGAAAATATAGCAAAACGTGTTAATATTATGATGGATTTTGGGCTTGAGAAAGAAGTCAAATTTTTATTAGACAGCGGTTGTGATTTTAATATGCAAAGTATGCAAGGCATAGGATATAAGGAATTTAAAGGATATTTTGACGGAAAAATTACCTTAGAGCAAGTAAAAAATGAGATTATTTTAAATTCTAGACATTATGCAAAAAGGCAAATTACTTGGTTTAAAAGATACGAATTTGCAAAGAATCTAACAAAAGACCAACTAATTGAAAAATTTAATTTATAAGATATATTTTAGGAGAAAATATGAATTTTGATTCAAAAATTTTAAAAATAGTAAATGATGCAGAGGAAAAATTGAAAGATTTTTTTGCAGAACTTGAAAATGTTGCATTTTTAAATCAAAAAAAAGTTTTGGAAGCTTTTCAAAACAATAACGTTGCATTAAGACATTTTTCCGCTACAACAGGATATGGTTATGATGACATTGGCAGAGATACATTGTGCAAAATTTTTGCCGATATTTTTCATACCGAGGCTGCTATTGTGTCGCCTCTTATTGCATCAGGAACTCATGCTTTGACACTTGCTTTGTTTGGTGTTTTGCGTCCTAACGACAAAATGCTTGCAATATCCGGAGCACCTTACGATACTTTAATGTCTGTAATTCAAGGAGAAAATATCGGCTCATTAAAAGATTTTGGTGTAACTTATGAGCAAATTGCTTTAAAAAACAACGATTTCGATTTTGATGCGATAAATAAATCCATCGAAACCGAAAAACCTAAATTGATTTTTATTGGTCGCTCCAGAGGTTACGAATGGAGAGATGCTTTATCGGTTGAAAAAATCGGAAAAGCTATTAAATACATTAAAGATATAGATAAAAATATTACTATAATGGTTGATAATTGCTATGGCGAATTTATGGATATAATTGAGCCAAGCGATGTTAACGCCGATATTATGGTGGGCTCTTTGATAAAAAATCCGGGCGGCGGACTTGCTCCTACAGGCGGATATATTGCAGGAAAAGAAAATGTAATATCTCAAATTGCCTACAGATTGACATCGCCGTCAATAGGCATGGAAATTGGGTCTTATACAGGCGGCTATCAACAGTTTTATCAAGGTATTTTTTTAGCTCCGCACACTACAATGAATGCTACCAAAGGAAGTGCTTTATTTGGTCAAGTATTTAGCGATTTAGGATATCAGGTATGCCCAAATCCAACTGCAAAATGTAATGATACTGTGCGTTCAATTAAATTTAATACTAAAGATGAATTAATAAGTTTTATTCAAATGATTCAAAAAGCATCACCAATAGATAGCAATGTTTTGCCTTTGCCTTGGGATATGCCAGGCTATGACAATCAAGTAATTATGGCTGCCGGTACTTTTGTTGCCGGAAGCAGTATCGAATTATCTGCGGATTCGCCTATAAAAGAACCATATATAGCTTACGTTCAAGGCGGTTTAACTTATGAACATGTAAAAATTGCTGTCATAATGTGTGTGTCAGAATTACTTAAAAATAAAAAATTATAAAAATTATTTATAATTAAAATAAAAGATAAAACGAACCAAAAGCAACTTGGTTCGTTTTTTACAAGTATATTTATAAATAAAAAAATGTTTATAAATTTTATACTATAAATTTTTATTTAATTATTGAATACATTTTTGCATCATATAGACTACCATCTCTTCTACAATCATATTTTCTTAATATGCCTTCATATTGCATTCCAATCTTTTCCATAACTTTGATACTTGCAACATTTTCAACATTGGCAAAAGCTTCAATTCTTTCAAAACCTATATTTTGCAAAAATTTAACAACAGATGTTCCTGCTTCAGTCATAAAGCCATTACATCTAACGTTTGGGATAATATACCAAACTAAATTAGCCATCCTACGATAATCATCAAGTTTATAAACAGATATTCTTCCAATGAGTTTATGTGTTTTTATATCTTCAATACCCCAGTCATAATAATCTTTTTTCATATAACTATTTGACAATATATTGCAAATATAGTTTTCAGCCATTTTTAATGTATAGTTTTCAGGTATACCTGCAAGAAATTTTTGCACTTTTTCATCATTTAGAAGTTCACAAAGGTCTTGAGAATCTTTAATTTCAATTTTTCGTAAAATCAACCTATTTGTTTCTATTTTTTGTGTTCCTAAATGTTCCATATAATTCTCCTTATTAAAATCATATCGTATATTTTCTAAACTTGTATCAAATAAATATTCTGTTTGTTTCAAAATAAGTTAACTAAAAATCCTTTTTATACTAATGTATAAATAATACTTTAAAAAAATCAAATTTAAAAAAATTTGGCTTTAAAATTCAGATTCAAATATCAATTTTAAAGCCACAAAAACCGATATAAAAAGTTAAAATTTAACTTTTAAAAATGTATACATAAGTTATAAAATTTATGCAAAAAAATCAATACTAAAAAACATGTTAAAAATCAATATTAATAAATTAAAATTATTCATCAAATTTCGTAGGATTTTCACGAATACTAACTTGTTTACAAGCTTCTTTCTTTATTTCTTCGCTAATATCAGCATAATGTTTTTTAGTTACATTTACATCTTTATGTCCTAAAAGTTCTGCAACAACATAAATATCTTTTGTTGTACGATAAAGGTTAGTACCAAAAGTGCTACGTAATTTATGAGGCGTAATATTTTTTAAAGGGGATACAATTTTTGCATATTTTTTTACAAGTAATTCAACGCTACGCACACTTATTCGCTTGTTTTGCATACTTAAAAAGAAAGCTTTTTCGTCATTTGGCACAGCATTAAGTTGCTGCCTTTTTTCATAATATTCCAATAATGCAAGCGAAACATCGTCATTAAAATACAATATGGATTGATTTCCACCTTTTCGAGTCACTTTAAAAGAATTGGTATAAAAGTCAATATCGTCAATATCAATGCCTACTAATTCGCTTATACGAATACCTGTACCTAAAAACAATGATAAAATCGCGATATCACGCAAGCGATTTAACTCATGATAAACTTTTTGCTTAGGGGATAGAGAAGTTCCGTTATCAGCAATATCCAAAATATCAAAAACTTCTTGTTGCTCAAGCCTAATTATAGGTTTTTCGTGCAATTTTGGCATATCGACTTTGGATGCAACATTGCCGTCAATCAAATCTTTATTATACATATATTTAAAAAAACTACGTATAGAAGCAAGTTTTCTTGATTTTGCAGATAGGGAATTAGTATATTCCTTACCATTGTAAATGTAATGAGTAAGGTAAGAAATAAATTTTTCAATATCAAAAGCTTCAACTTTATTTAAATGTGACAGAGTAAAGCTATCTTTATCCAAGCCATAAAATTTACGTGAATTTGTGTATAGATAATCAAAAAAAATCAACAAATCACGAGCATATCCCAAACGAGTTAAAGGCGAGGTTGTAGTTTCTATTCCAACAAAAAAGTCCTCCGCAAATTCAGGGAGTTCAAAAAGTAATTGTCTTATTTTATTTTCACTATCAAGCCTACGTTCGTCAAAATAACTTTTTTCCATAGATTTATTGTAACATAATTAAAAAAATATTACAATACTTTTCGCAAAACAAAAGTATTTTTATGCAAATAATGATTAATTTAAGATAGAGTACAACACAAAGATTATAAAAACAGCTTGATTAAAATCAAATATTAAATGCAAAAAATATGTGAAACGTTGATAATAAATATTAAAAATTTAAATTTGATGTATTTATTGAGTTTACTAATTATTAACTTTAAATGTTCATTAGTTTTAGTTGTATATTCAAAATAAAGAAATCTGATTGTGTTTTTGAAAAATAAAACCTATTTACAATTTGCATTTAAAATTAGATAAATAAATAATACGCACATAACATAATTAATTTTAAATAAATTATAATTTTATATTTGTCGAATATTAAAATAAACGATTAATATATGAAAACATTGTAATATAATCATAAATATATAAATAAACAAATATCAATTTTATAAAAAAATTATAATTTATAAGGATTGTTTGCAAAAATATGATTAAATACGCATAAAAACACGTTTTTACCCCTCTACATTTCGTTAAACTTGTCTTTTGCGAATAGTTAAAAAGGGAGTTTTACCTATAGAAATATCTTAATTCCCTCAAAAAAGCCAATAAAATCAACAGTTTAGTGATATCATCCCCGTAAAGATAAATTAATATTGAAAAAAATTTTTTTGCAATATGCATACGATTAATTTTTTTCTAATTTTTTCCGTTATACTCCCCTATTATTATGAAAAACAGCTTAAAATATAATTATTTTTACTAATATGTTGACTTTTTTATAAATTTATATTATAATTATAAAGTAAATTACTAATATAAACAAATTAGTTGATGGCACAATATAAGCAAAATCTTATAAGGAGACTTTATGGATAACAATACAAATATAGATTTGATAAGAAGCCATATGGATACAATCATTTTGAGAACTCTTCAAAATGACGATAAATACGGCTTTGGAAATATTAAATGAAATAAAGAATCTGAGTGATGATTTATATACTGTAAAACAACCTACACTATATAGTAGTTTAAAAAGGTTGGAATCTCAAGGGCTTATACTTTCCTACCCGGGGGAAGAAACAAAAGGTGCAAACCGTACGTATTACAGATTGACCGATGATGGTAGAGCTTTTTTAGAGGCAGACCAAAATCAATGGGAATTTGCGAGAACAATTATCGATAAATTGCTATCTGATAAACAATTTGATAAAGACAGCGAAAAACCTTTTGAGCCGGCAGATTTCAGACCATTAACCAAACGAACAAAAAAAGAAACTGAAGAAAAAGTAGTAATAAAATATGTAGAAGTTGAAAAACCTGTTTACATTGATAGAAATACGGGTGCTAAAATAGATAACTACTCACCTCAAGAAATGCAAGATAATGAGGAAGAAGTTGAAGATAACAACAATGTTGCCGTATATGATAATGCCGATAAATCAAGCATACAAGAGAGTTACATAATCAAAGACGAGGTTCCTATAATAGCAACTAACGATGCGACTAATGAAGAAATTACTAATGATACTTCGGGAAATAGTCAAGTCAATGATGTAGACAGCATTGAAAATGCAGAATATTCTACAACTGCCGAAAATGTTATTACTGACGAAGAATTTACGGAAGAATATAACAACTATCACGTAAGTAGCACACAATTTACCGAAGATGACTACTACTTTCAAGACAGCAGCTACAATAGCTACTCTCAACCAAAAAGCCAAATAAACCATAACGATTATATTGACGACAATATCGATTATGTTGGATTGATTGAGGGAGTTCTTGAAGAAAATGCCAACGCTAACAACGATAAAAGTGCAATAACAAACAATTTATTTGATGATTTTGACAGCGAAATGACTATGAATGACTTGCAACAAGCATTGGAAAGCAAAAATATTAAATTAAGGCGCTATCAAAAATCAAATACGGTTACATATTATTCGGGCAAATTTTATTATTCTAACAAACTTTTACGCGATTGGTCATGGATAACTTATGCGGTTTATGCGATATTTATCTTGATATCCTATCTAAGCGGTCAAAATGCTGGCGTAATGTGGCAATATTCTTTGGGATTTGCCGTTTTGGGTTTAATATTACCTATTGCTTGTACAATAATTTGGAGCAAATCTCCACTTAGGAAAAAGCGTAATAATTTGACACTTAACAATGCAATGTTATCTGCTATTATATTAATGATAGGATTTTTGGTATTGATTTTAATAATTTCGTTTTTTGTTGCGGGAATAAACCCAACAAAACCTCAAGAATATATACCTGCTATCGTCATACCAACATGTTCGCTTGTGTTATTACCTCTTTCCGTAGTAATCTACGCACTACTATTTAAGGTAAAAACATATCACTTAAAATAAAAAATAACAACCATATCTTTTGGATATGGTTGTTATTTTTTGTTAAAATATTTTTATATTAAGAGGTTTTATTTGATTTAAGTTTGTATATATCTATAAAATCAAAAAAACTATTATTTATATTATTGCAAATTATAAATTTTTCAAATACTCAAGCTCATATTCGTTCAAATATCTATAGCCGCCACGTGACAATCCGCCTAGCCTTAAATCCCCGATTGCAACTCGCTTTAAAAATATTACTTCTCGCTCAACCGCTTGGAACATTTTTCTTACTTGTCTGTTTCTACCCTCGCTTATCGTAACCTCTAGCCTTGAAATTCCGTCCTTAAACTCTAGTAATTTTACTTTTGAACGCTTTGTAAGGCTGCCGTCTACCATAACTCCTTTACGTAATTGTGCAAGCTTATGTTCCGGCATTTCTCCTACTACTTTTACCAAATACGTTTTAGTAATTTCGTAGCTTGGATGAGTTATTTTATTTGCTAAGTTCCCGTCATTTGTAAGCAATAGCAATCCCTCGGAATCGTAGTCAAGCCTACCTATTGGGAATAATCTAGGAGAAGTTATATCGATATAATCGTAAATAGTTTTTCTACCTTTTTCGTCACTTGTAGTGGTTACACAACCTTTTGGTTTGTTAAACATAATCACTACGCTTTTGTTGTTAGGTTTGCAAATAACATCGTCAACTGCAACAGTATCATTGTATATATTTACCTTAGTTCCAAATTCGGTAACTGTTTTTCCGTTAATTTTAACTCTTCCGTCAGCTATAACTTGGTCTGCACCGCGTCTTGATGCAACACCGCACTCTGCCAAGTATTTGTTCAATCTTTCTAATCTTGCCATATTTCTCCTAGTTAATCTGTAAATAGGCAAAAACCTATATACTATGGCGGAAAGTTAAATTTAATATCCACCTATTAAATAGTATAGATTTTTTCGGTAAAAAGCAAGTGTTTATCGTTAAAAAATTTAATTTCTCCTACAATTTCTCCATTTTTAACGGAATTAGGCAAATTTTTATTTATTGTTATATCGTAACTAATATTTAATTTTTCATTTTTCAATGCACTATAATAAATATCATTTATAAAACCTAAATTTAAACACTCTCCGTTTGGAGTTTTTATTTTTGCAAAAACTTCGCCACTTTTTGCAAGCAAAACACCTTGAGTCTGTTCAAATCCCTTATTTAAGTTTGCCATACTTAAATTCCACATATCATATTGATTTAAAACTACGCTTACAATAGTAACCCCATTTCTTTTAGCGGCGGATACAAGACATCTGCCTGCTTTTTTTGTATAACCTGTTTTTACACCTATACAATCGTCATACAAATTCAGCAGTTTATTTTTGTTTACATAGCATTTATGCTCGCCTGTAGACATTTGGAACTTATGCGATTTTGCACTGCAAATATTTGCAAAGTCTTGATTTTTTAATGCTTCGCAAGTAATATATGCTAAGTCATAAGCACTTGTAAAATGATTATCGTCATGAAGTCCGTGAGGATTTACAAAATTGGTCTGTTTTAATCCCATTAATTTTGCAGTATCATTCATCATTTTTGCAAAATTTTCTATACTGCCGCCTAAATATAATGCAATAGTCTCAGCAGCATCATTACCTGAGCGTAACATTAAACCGTATACCAAATCGATAAGCTTATACTTTTCGCCCTCTTTCAAATATATACTAGACCCCTCAACGCCGACAGCAGCTTTAGGTACTGTTACCATATCATTTAGTTTGCCACTAGTACAAGCGATATACGCTGTCATTATTTTGGTTGTGGATGCCATTGGTAATCTTGTAGTGGCATTTTGGGAGTGTAAAAGTATATTTCTTCCACCTTCCATTACGGCAAAGGAGGACTTAGCACCAATATTTACTGTAGGCTCCGATTGAGTTTTATCTATTTGACTTTGCAATAAATTACTGTTATTTTGCATTAAGTTATTGTTTGATATTTCTTGTAAACTACCTTTATACATTCCGCATAACACTATACTCATAAGCAAAGCAACCATAAAAACGGCATAAATAATCGCTGTTATTTTTTGTCTTTTATTAATTTTAAACTTGCTGAAATCAAATCCGACCATTTACTATCTCCCTGACTTTCGTCCACACTTACAAATTTTACGTGATTTTTATCACTTACCAAAAAACCAATAGGTTGCATATTTACACCTGCACCGCTTGCATTTGCATGCGGCAATTCGTGCTCGCCGTCATAAACACTGCCGTATTCGCCGCCGCCAACCACAAAACCGAATGTAATTTTGGAAATAGGTACAACTACCAAATCGCCGTTTACTATCGGTTTTCCTACTATATTATTGCTGTCTACCACACCTTTAAGGTTTTCTATTGTCCCTTCAATCAATTTATCAATTTGCATATTTAACCTCATATTTTCTTTTTTCCGATTTTGCAAAGATATTTTTAATAATATCTAAAATACCTTTACTTATAACTATATTGACTACTATTTTGCTTGTATCATCTTTAAAATTAGGAATGATAAATTTATCAAACTCGTTAATTTCCAAATATTTTTTTGAAACATTAAAAAACAATTCGCTCAAATAATCAATAGCATTTGCCATATATAAACCTTTCACACAGTCTTGGTTACTACCTAAAATCATAGAGTAACTAAATTTTTGGATTCGTATTTTATGAAACTGCTTTTTATTTTTACGTTTGTTGTTTTTAATATTAATTTGCCTTACTTTACCTTTATTTATATTGTAATATAAAGTTTTGTTATGCAAATTAAACCTTACCGAAATCACTGTCAAATTTAATGGCAAGATAACTTCGAGAGTGGCATTCATATTATCAAAATTCAAATAAACACGAGCATTTATCCCAAAAAAAATACACACCAAAAGTATTGTTATCATACATTTAGTGTGTATATTTAATTTAGCTTTATGCAAATAAAATTTTAATTATTTATGCAAATGAATAGTATTTTATTCGATTACGTTATATTCTTCGCCATCCAAAAAGTCAGGTAGTTCTTCTTCGCTGTTAAGCATATCTTCGATAATGCTGGCGTCATCCAAAGCTCTTTCAATGTTTTTCAACTTTTCAAGTCTTTGTTTTTCGCTTGTATCGTCATAATTATTATCAATTTGCTCATCGCTTATTTCTATATCACGGTATAGTTGAGTTTGAGATTTATTAAACACTCCCAATTCTTCAAGTCTATCCAAAACTGCTTGATAGTCAGGTAATTCAGAGATATCCGAAAGTTGGAATTTCTTTAAAAATTCGTCTGTAGTACCGTATAAAACAGGTCTACCTACGGCATCTTTTCTTCCTACTACTTCTATTAGATTTACTTTTAACAACAAACCTATTGCATAATCGGCAGAAGAGGATTTGATTTTTTCAAGTTCTACCCTTGTTATAGGTTGTTTGTAAGCAATTATCGCAAGCACTTCCAAAAGAGTTTTGGAAAGTTCCTTTTCCTTTAAAGGAGTAAGTACTTCTGCCACTATATCGCCGTAGTCTGTGTTAGTGGAAAATTGTAATTTGCCGTTAAAATCAAGTAGCAAAACACCGCTGTCCCCTGAATATTTTTCTTTTAATATTTCCACACTCTTATCGAATTGAGCTTTTGTGGCATTAGGCAAAAGTTCTAAAATATCCGACTTTTTTTTGCTTGTACCCGATGCGAACAAAATTGCCTCAAGAATTTGTGTCAGATTTTCCATCAAAATTATCCTCCTCACTAGCCATTGCAAGCACTGTATAGTCATAAGTTTCAGGGTCGCAATCACTGTTTATCCCAATTTTAATATCGCCGTCCGCTTGTTCTTGCACAATGCAAGCAAACTGTTTGCTTACTAGTTGTAAAAGTGCCAAAAAGGTATTTATAATTTCCGATTTAGTAACTAACTCGTCAAATATGCTAAAAAAGCTTAATTCCTTTTTATCTACAAGCTCATTTACCAAAAAGTTAAGCTGTCTTGCAACGGTATACTCATCCCTTTGAATTTGTTTAACATCTACAATTTCTTCCTCTTTTGTAAAATTAAACAACACTTTAGCATAAGCTTCCATCAGTTTTTCCAAATTAAAGCCTTTGATTGTAACTCTCGCATCCTTATCACTAAAAACGGGCTCACGATAAAATCTATTTAAAGTTTCATTTTCTTTTATTGCTTGAGCTTTTTCCTTAAACAACTCATGCTCAATCATTAATCTTCTAATTTCTTCTTCAGGGTCAAGCACTTCCTCTATTTCTTCCAAATCTTCTTCCTCACGAGGCAATAATGCACGTGCTTTTATCTCAAGCAATGTGGCAGCCATAACCAAAAAGTCGGTCGCACTATCCAAATCTGTAGTATCAATGCCGTCAACCATTGCAAGATATTGGTCGGTAATTTGACTTATTTTAAGCGTATAAATATCCAAGCCATTTATCCTTGCTAAATGGACAAGAAGTTCTATAGGTCCGTCAAAATCATCCAAATGGAAGATATATTCGGAACTTGCGTGACTGTCAAATGATAAATTACTATTTTCCATAATTCCTAATTTTAAAAACTTTATTTAAAGCAGTAGTCCAAATATCAAATTCATTAGAGTTTCTATACCGCCTGTTATTGTATTGATAAACAAACCTATGATGTCAAAATATACAAAAATACCGCCGAATCTAGATGCTAAGCTACTTATAAGCAACAATGCAAACAATACCATTGTGCCGTAACGTCTCATAAATGAGCAGTACTTATTGTTATATTTTGTAAATGCCTCAACAACATGAAATCCGTCTAACGGATAAATAGGCAAAAGATTGAATGCCATTAAAGTTAAATTAATACTTATTCCGTACAAAAAGAAGTTATAAAATATTTTAAAAAATATAGCTCCTATTGCGGTTGTCACTCCTACAGCTTGAACAATGGCTCCCATTATCAATAACAAAATGAAATTGACTATTGCAAGCAATAAATTCATCGTAACACCGGCTATCGAAACGGTAAAAACGCCTTTTCTTATCTTGTCAAAATTATTTGGATTGATTGGCACGGGCTTTGCCCATCCAAAACCGACAAATAGAAGAAGTAAAGTACCAAAAACGTCTAAATGTTTTAACGGATTGACTGTTAGTCTTCCCATACTTTTTGCCGTATTATCGCCATTCCAATAAGCAACAATGCCGTGAGCATACTCATGCATAGTAAACGCAATTACCATAGCAAATAAAAATGCCACTGCAATTATAAATTTATCTTGAATGCTTAAAGTTTGATTAAATAAAATGTTGAACATAAATTTTACCTATTTCCTATTACTTTAAAAAGTCAGGAATATTATCGTTTCTTGTTATATCTTCAAACGATTGTGATTTTACTGCATAATCCGACTTACCGTTTTCGACCATAACAACAGGAGGAATAGCATTTCTGTTATAGTTGCTAGCCATACTGTATCCGTATGCACCTGTAGTAAATACAGCAATCAAATCTCCTCTTTTTGCAACAGGCAAATCGATTTTATCTATTATAATATCTCCGCTTTCACAGCATTTACCTGCTATACTAACGGTTTCCTCGGCTTTTGCATTGCATTTTGTTGCTATAACTGCCTCGTACTCCGCCTGATATAATGCAGGTCTAATGTTGTCAAACATACCACCGTCAATACAAACATATTTTTTTATACCTTTGATATCGCGAATATTTCCCACTGAATACAAAGTAATTCCCGACTCTCCTACAATCGAACGTCCCGGCTCAACCATAAGTCTTGGTTTTGCGATTTTTTTGCTTTCAACCGCATCGTTTATTGCCATAGTGATTATTTTGATATAATTGCAGTAATCTTCCAATGAGTATTTTGGGTCATTTTCAGTATAATGTACGCCAAAACCGCCGCCCATATTCAATTCGCCTATATCAATGCCTGTAGTATTTTTAATTTCCAATATAAAGTCGGTCATAACATCAACTGCCAATCTAAAAGCATTGCTATCAAAAATTTGTGAGCCTATATGACAATTAACGCCGTTTAAGGTTAAATTTTTGCATTTTAAAATACTTAAAATTGCAGTCATAGCATCGCCATTTTCAATGGAAAAGCCGAATTTGCTATCGATTTTAGCTGTTTGAATATAAGAATGAGTATGCGCCTCTACACCCGGATTTGTCCTTATATTAACTTTTTGTACAATATTTTTTTTGTTACAAATATCGTTTAATATTTCAATTTCCTCTATATTATCAATTACCACAACACCAATATTGTTATCAACGGCATACTCCAATTCCGAAACAAGCTTGTTATTGCCGTGAAAATACGCTTTGGAAATATCAAATCCGCTGCTTAATGCAGTATAAATCTCTCCTGCGGAAACTACGTCTATATTCATATCAAGTGATTTCATAATAGCATAAATTGCTTTGCAGCTAAAAGCTTTAGATGCAAAAGCAACACCGCCAAAACCACCATAATATTTTGCAATAGTATCCTTAAAAGCACAACAAACCGACTTAATAAACTCGACATCCATAACATATAACGGAGTACCGTATTTTTCCCTTAATTCGCTTACTTTAACTCCGCCGATAACCAATTCGCCATCTTTATTCGGCATCATACTTTTTCTGTAATTCATAATTGTCCTTTTATGCCTTTTTGTATTTATAATAATTATAATTATTTTAACATTATTTTATAACAATGTCAAGTTTAGCGGTATAATAAACCTACTTAGGTAAAAATAATATAAAAAAATTGCCGCATAAATGCGGCAATTAAATTTTATAATTAGTGAGTAAAGATAAACAACAGAATGAATATTACCGAGATAATTATTGTTACATATTCTTTCTTCAAATAATATGTTTTTGGCAACAATCCGGATTCTGCATTTTCTTCCTTTTCGCTATCGATAGTTACTTCGCTTTCTGCAACAACATCGCTACCCTCTACAACATTTTCATCTGCAGGTGCTACAACTGCTACAACAGCTTTTGCTTTCTTAACAAATTCTTTTCCAATACCAAAATATTTACCTGTACCAAGCATAATCAAACAGTGAGAAATCAATCCAAGACCGATACCATAGCTTATGTTGTAAGTAAATGCCATCATAGAAATTGTTAGGAATGCAGGAACAGCAGCCGCTGCATCTGTAAAGTCGATATTTTTAACACTTGCCATCATCAATACACCTACATATATAAGTGCTGCTGCAGTTGCACAACCTGGGATAATTTGTGCAAGCGGTGTCAAGAACATTGCTAAGAAGAATAAACCTGCAGTTACTAAAGAAGTAAGACCTGTTCTTCCTCCCTCTGCAACACCTGCACTTGACTCTACGAAAGTAGTAACAGTAGTTGTTCCGAAAATTGCACCTGTGCAAGTAGCAACAGAGTCAGCAAGTAAAGCTTGTTTCATTCTTGGAAGAGTTCCGTTTTCGTCAAGCATATTTGCTCTTTGAGCAGTACCTAGCAATGTACCGATTGTATCGAACATATCAACCATTGCAAAGGACAATACACCTGTTATAATTACCAAAGCTACATCGGCAGCATTTTGACCTGCAAAGTTCCAACCGCTTACAAAAACTTGACCTACCAAATCTTTGCCCCAAGATGCAAATGCATCGCCGGGATTTACAAGCATTGCGCCCCAATTAGGGAAATTAGCTACTCCGCCAAAACCGCCTGCATAACCAAATACATAGTACATTACCGAGCCGCCAAGAATACCCCAAAGCATAGCACCTCTTACTTTAAGCTTGCTCATTACTGCAATAGCGATAAAAGTAATCAAAGTAATAATGATTGGATAAACTTTAGCAAATACAAATCCGTCTGCAAAAACATTAAAGCTTTGCAATTTGACAAGTGTAGATGCATCCGCAACGATTGCTCCACAGTTTTGAAGCCCCAAAAATGCAATGAACAAACCAATACCTACAGGAATTGCTTGTCTTACCGACTTAGGGATACTTTCAACTATTTTCTCTCTTACACCAACCAATGTCAATATCAAGAATAAAATACCAGAAATCAATATGATAAACAAACCGTTTTCAACCGACATATTAGCGCAACCTACACCTACTATTGTAAATGCAAAAAATGCGTTAAGTCCCATACCCGGTGCTTGTGCAAATGGATATTTAGCATAAAGTGACATCATCAATGTACCTACGATAGCACCTAAAGCAGTAGCAATATAAAATGCACTGTTTAAAGCACCATTTGTAGCACTTAAAATGCTTGGATTTACTACCAAAATATAAGCCATAGCCATAAATGTAGTAACACCTGCCATTATTTCGGTTCTGAAATTACTTCCGCTTTTAGAAACGCCGAAAAATTTGTCCATACCGGATATAAACTTGTTTTTTGGCTTTCCGTCAGGGGGTGCAGCAACTGTGCCGTCGGCATTTTCTGCTACCACTTCAGTTTCCGAAACATTTTGTTCAACTTCTTGAACAACTTGCTCTTGTTTTTCTTCCATACCTTTCTCCTTTAAAATAATTTTTATATTGATTAATTATTTTTAAATTAATTACTATACATTATGTTACAAAAGTGTCAAAAAAACTATACTTTTTCTGACACTTTTAAAAAACTAATTTTTTATAAATATCAATTATATTTCTTCCACTTCTTCTTTATTTTAGTATACAAAATATAACTTTTTTTGTCAATAATTATTTGTCAGAAAAAGTATACTTTTTATGACACTTTACTTATATAATATATAATTAAAACTAATAACTATTTACTAATAAAATTAAAATGTAATATTACTTACTAAACTTGCGATAAATAAAAAAGATAAACTTGCAAAAATATACAAGTTTATCTTGATTTTTTTAATTTAGTATCGATTTTCGAAATAAAAAATAAATTTTAGTCTATCAATTCCTCAATAAAGCTAGTCGCATCGAATTTAATCAAATCGTCAATTTTTTCGCCAACGCCTACAAAGCAAACAGGTATTTCTTGCTCACTGCTTATTGCAAAAACCACACCGCCTTTTGCTGTTCCGTCAAGTTTGTTCAATATTATTCCGTCTATATCAAATATCTCTCCGAAAGTTTCAACTTGAGCTACGGCATTTTGACCTGTTGTTGCATCCAAAACAATGTATGAGCGATAGTCACAATCGGGATATTCTCTATCTACCACTTTGTGAATTTTGTTAAGCTCATTCATTAGATTTTTCTTATTATGCAATCTGCCTGCGGTATCTATCAAAACGACATCGTCCTTTCTTGCCTTTGCACTGTTTATAGCATCAAATACTACAGCCGCAGGGTCGCTCCCCTCGCTTTGTTTTACAATCCTTACACCTGCACGTTCCGCCCAAACAGTTAATTGGTCACTTGCTGCTGCACGGAATGTATCTGCCGCGGCAAGCACAACCGATTTACCCTCCGACTTAAAGTATTTTGCAAGCTTACCGATTGCCGTGGTTTTGCCTACGCCGTTAACACCTGCAACCAAAATAACAAGCGGATATTCATACTCAGGTATTTCATAATCGATTTCGCTAATCATTATTTGTTTTAAAATATCTTTGGCTTGTGATGTATCTGTCAATCTTTTTTCATAGCACGCCTCTTTAAGTTTGTCACAAATCATTTCAGTTGCCGTAAAGCCTACATCCGCACTTATCAAAGCCATTTCCAACTCTTCGTAAAAATCGTCGTCGATAGCTCTTCCTTTAAATAATTCGTATATTTTACGGCTGAAATTTTCTTTTGTTTTCTTAAGTCCGTTGCTTATTTTACTAAAAATCCCCATAACTCTCCTTAATTATTCATATAAATGTTTATATTTTAATCTTCACTGATATTCTTAACAGCTTCCGAAAGCTCAACTGAAACAACTTTTGATACACCGCGCTCTTCCATTGTAACACCAAATAGCCTGTCCGCTTGTTCCATTGTAGGTTTTCTGTGTGTAATAACGATAAATTGAGTATTGCCGACAAATTTTTTCAAATACTTTGCAAACAATGCCGCATTACCATCGTCAAGTGCTGCCTCGATTTCGTCAAGCAAGCAGAATGGCATAGGTTTTGTTTTTAGGATAGAGAACAAAATCGCGATTGCAGTCAGTGCCATTTCTCCACCGCTCAAAGCTGACAAGTTTTTAGTATTTTTACCCGGCAACATTGCAACAATTTCTACACCAGCTGTCAATGGGTCATCTGCATGCGGGTCAATTTGTAATTTTCCTGTACCACCGCCAAATATCTCTTTAAACGTTACTTCAAAATTTTTAGCTATTTTAGCAAATTCGGTATCAAAAATCTCTTGCATTTCACGGCTTAGGTCACGAATAATGCCAAGCAAATCGTTTTCGGCTTTTACCAAGTCGTCCCTTTCGGTAACAAGTCCTGTATGTCTTTCATTTAGTTCCTCATACTCGCTTATCGAACTTGGACTTACTTCGCCCAAACTATTTATAGCCCTCTTTAAATGAGCAATTTCAGTTATACTTTCACTGTCATTATACTCTTCCAATTTATATGGCAAACTGCTTTCGTAATTCAATCCGTATTCTTCATCTATCCTTGCAGTCAAGTTTTCAAATTGAACACGCAATTTTTCTATATTGCCCTCTTCCTTGGTCTTTTTGTTTGTAGCTGTTTGCAATCTTGTGTTATTTTCGTCCTTTTCCAAAAGCAAACTGCGGTTTGTATTGTTTAAAGTATTCTTTTGACTTGTCAAACTTTCTATTTTACCATCAATTTCGTTTACTTTAGCCTTATCTGCCTCGGATAAAACCGCATTGTTCATTTGATTTTCGGTATCCTCAATATGAGCGCGTACCTTTTCCAAATTACTTTTTGCAACGACAATCGCATTTCTTGCATCCGATTTGATAACAACCTCACGGTCGATATCGCCTTGACAAATGGTCAATTTATTTGCAATATCCGCTATTCTTACTTTCATATTTGCAAGGTTTGCAGAAAGTTTGTTTCTCTCGTCGACTTTACTGTTCAAGTTTTCTCTCGATTTTGCTTTTTGGTCGTCGAAATCGCTAGTTTGACTGCTGATATCTGTTCTTAATCTGCCTGCACCCGACAAACTTTTTTCAATAATAATCAATTTTTCGCAAAGTTCATTGTAAGCAGCGCTTTTATTTTGCAAATCCTCAACAATTACATCCAATTTGTCGGAAATATCGTTTAATTTGTTAGTTTCGGTATTAAATAAAACTTCCTTATCAATTAACTGTTGATTTAAGTTACCAATCAAAAAGTTAAGTTGTTCGTTGTTTTTGTTGCAAATTTCAAAATCTTCGTTCGATTTTTCAAGCATTTGAGTTGTTTTTTCTATATTTTTTATTACAAACTCAAGTTCACGCTCTCTGCCCAATATACCGATTGCATCTTGCTTTCTGCTACCGCCCGTTACAGAGCCTTGGGTACTAAAAATTTCTCCCTCAAGAGTTACAATCCTAAATGCACGATTGTATTTTTTTGCAATTCTGCTTGCATTGTCATAAGTATCGCAAACAATAGTTGCACCAAGCAAATTTTTAAATACATTATCGTAAGCTTTATTATATCCAATCAAATCGGATGCGACACCCTCAACGCCTACCTCTTTTAAGACATTTTTTTGTTCTTCATTTAAAAGGCGTGGACGCATAGAGCTTATCGGTAAAAATGTAATTGTACCAAGCCTAAATTTCTTTAAAACTTCAATACAGTATTTAACATCATCGATATTTGCAGTTACTATATTTTGCAGTGCGCCGCCAAGAGCAACTTCAACCGCAACCTCATATCGCGCAGGTACGTTAATCAACTCTGCAACAACACCTAAAATTTTGCTATCCAAAACTTTATCTTGTTTTGCGTGTTGCATAATTTTTTGTACGGATGCAGCAAAGCTTTCGTATTGATTTTTTGCCCTTGTTATAACCGTTTTTTGCATTTCGTAAGATGCCAAAGCACTTTTACATTCACGGATATTATTTTCAAGCAAAGTCATTTTTACTCTGTTATCGCTTTGATTTTTTTTGCACTCGCTGACTTCTCTGTAAATATTATTTCGCTCCGTTTGAATACGGTTGATTTCTTTTTCTACAGCTTGTTTTTCTTCCTCTGTGCTTTCAATATCTTTCTTTAAATTAGTTATTTCCTCTTCTTGCTCGATTTTATCTTGTGATAAATATTCAAACTGAGTGTTAAGTTTTGTATAGTCGACATCGGCATCAGATAATTTTTTGATGGCCTCCAACATTTTTCTTTCCGATTGCTCAAATTCGGCATTACTCCTGTTGATTTCGTCAGTCAACTTCAACATTTCGTTTTCTTTTGTCTCATACTCACTTTTTAGCGTATTCAACTCAAACAAAATTTCGTCGTGTTTTTTATTTAAAGCCTCAATAAGTTCTTCGATATCGTCTATTTTTTGAGTGTTTTTCTCTATTTCGTTAAGCAGATTTTTTTCTTCTGCTTTGCCGTAGCTAAGTCTTTCTTGCAAAGTTTCGCCTTTACCCAATTTTTCTTGGTTTGCGACCAAAATTTTAGTTCTTAGCTCCCTATATTCGTTCAAATCCTCTTCAATTTTTTGGATTTTTTCCAAATTCGCAAAATAATCGCTGTCATTTTGCTTGATTTTAGAGGATACAAACTCTATTTCTTCGCTAATAGCCTTAATCAGCTCGTTTATTTTGTCAATTTCCTTGTCATTATTTTCATAAGCGTACAAAAAGTGATTAACTTCCAACTGACGCAAATTATCATATAATTGCAAATACTTTTTCGCATTTTCCGCCTTTTTCGCAAGCGGAGTAAGCTGTCTTTCCAATTCTTTTATAATGTCTTGTACTCTATCTAAATGGTCGCGGGTTTTTTCAAGCTTATCTTCCGCCTCGTCTTTTCTCTTTTTATACTTACTAATACCTGCAGCCTCTTCAAATATAACTCTTCTGTTTTCAGGCTTAGAGTTGATAATTTCGGCAACTCTACCTTGTCCGATAATACTATAACCATCCTTACCAAGGCCTGTATCACGAATAATGTCACGCATATTTTTAAGCAAAATAGGCGTGCCGTTAAGCAAATACTCACTATCGCCCGAGCGATATAGCTTTCTTGTAAAACTTACTTCGTCAAAAGCAAGCGTTTTAAATATTTTTTGGTCGGTATTGTCAAACACCAATGTAACTTCGCAATAACTCATTTGAGTACGTCTTTGAGTACCTACAAATATAACGTCTTGCATGTTTTTACCACGCAGTTGTTTAGCCGATTGCTCGCCTAGTACCCACTTTATCGCATCCGAAAAGTTACTTTTACCACTTCCGTTAGGTCCAACAATACCGGTAATACCCTCATTAAATTCAATGACGGTTTTATCGGCGAAAGATTTAAATCCGTACAGTTCCAATCTTTTGAAATTCAATAGTCTTACCTCGCGTATTTTATACTATTTCTTAATGCTTTTTACATAAATGAATTTGCAAATTTTTTACTAAAATTAATGCAATTTTATTGCTTGCAAAAAAATAAAAAATATGGCAAAAATATTTTAAGTAAACGCTTTAAATTACAAAAAATATTTTACCATATTTTATCCGTTTTGTAAATAGAAAACAATATATTATTAATATAAATTTGTATTGACAAATTTTACTTTATACTGTCGATTAATGCCTTCATTTTTTTCTTTTGAGCAGGTGACATATTAGGCGACATCATATTATAAAAATTTTGCAACATTTCGGGACTTAAATTTCCAAGTTGTTGCTGCTTTGCAACTTCTTTGTAAAACTCATCTATAAGTTGATTTTCGGAATATCCGCTATACTTATTAAATTGACTTTGCACATCTGCCTCTGCATCCTTTTTTGTATATGTACCTTTAAAATTATTTGTGCCGTTTGAGCAAGAGCTATTGTTATAACCTTTAAAGTTTCTTACATTTTTACCCATATATCCCTCCTTTAATCACTAACTATTATATGACTGCATATAATATAATGTGATAAGGAGGGAAAATTATGTTTGACCCGCAAATGCTAATGAATATGTTTGGCAATATGAATTTTTCCGGCAATGCAGATGGCAACAATTTAAACAACATGCAAAACAATCCGCTTTTTGGTATGCTAGGCGCAAATCCTTCCATGCTATCGGGCATAATGCAAATGTTTAATAATAATGGTGCTCAAAATGCCAATACTCCAGCTGTCGGTAAAAATACGTATGTCAGCAACAAAATAACCGATAAAAAAAATATCAATTCCGAACTTTACCACATTATAAAAAATGCGGATTCTATCCTTTGACAAACAAAATAAATTTTATTTATGAAAATAATAATCTATTTAATAATTTTCGGGATAATTACAACAATCGAAATGGTTGATGTACTAAAAAAATAAGATTAAAAAACCACCAAATTAAATTTAATCAGGTGGTTATTTTTGTTTTTACTATTTTAATTTTCATATAAACTTAATAATCAAAATACCATTTTTTTAATCAATTTAAACTACTGCAATTTGTATAAGTATAAAAATTCACATTGTTAGTTTTTCACAAAACCTTTTGAAAATCGGTACTATTTGTCTTATTTGTTGTTATAAATTAG
>OFFL01000771.1_pt1 | contig 31028 bp, 26 predicted proteins | sample 1521391 | NCBI WGS metagenome assembly OFFL01 (sample SAMEA3504082, study PRJEB24116) | mouse gut metagenome | biome: mouse gut; feature: mouse-associated habitat; material: faeces | place: Denmark | collected 2011
TATCGTATCCCAGGTCTTTCTTTTCATACAGACGTCCTTGATTTGACGCTTACGGTTATGCGTTGATTAGGCAGATAAATTTTGATTTGTCTATTTCCTTCTTCTCTATAGAAAAAAGTTTTTGCTTCTCTAGTGGAGGAATAAATATAGTTAGATTTTTATATTTCTCAACATTAAAGTGCTTTTGTGCTGCACCCCCACTTCCCTTACTGATCTGTTTTAACCCATGCGGAAAATTCGTATATGCACATAAATAAGTAGGGTCTATCTGGGTCAAATCAGGTTCAACTATGAGCACATCAATTGCATTGCTACCAGCATACTCTTTGGTTACAACAGCAGCCGTTCCTGGTGCTCCTGATCTTACTACGACGACATCATTTTCTTTAACCTCTGTCTTTTTATTGGACTTAGCACCATCTTCTGTGAAGTACACCCAATTCGTATCATTGATGCAAAAAGGTGAAATGTTTAAACCACGAATAGCTTTATATCGTGTTGGGGAAGAAGAATAGAAACGTGTAGGCTTGATTACAAGGCCTACTTTTACTTTTGCAATACTTTCAACATTTGCGATTGGCCACTCCATTGAATTGTTAGTATCGCCGAACATCTCAATAAATCGGGATTTGAATCTATCAGAGTTTCTATGAAATATATTTCTGGTGGCTGATCTTCACATTGTTCTGGTTCACCATTGCGTACTGCATGGTGGTATCTATTTTGGTATGACCTAATAATTGCTGAACCTGTTCAACAGGCATCCCTTTATCAATGGCTCTGGTTGCCAGTGTTCTCCTGAATTTGTGCGGATGTACTTTCTTGATTCCCAGCTTTCTTCCCAGTTCCCGCAGCCGTATTTCCACTCCACTGATGGCCAATCGGTTGTGGGGATTGAGAAGAGACACAAAAAGTGCTGGATTCGCATCATTTCTTGAATCCAGATAGTTTTTCAAATGGATCTTGGTTCTTGCATCAAAATAAACCGGTCGTTCTTTGCTTCCTTTGCCAAAAACAATACATTCCCGATTATCGAAATCAATATCCTCAATATTCAGCTTGACCAGCTCACCCACTCGCATTCCTGTGGATGCCAGGAGGTCTATCATTGCCAGATCCCGAATATTTGAAGCATTGTCTCTCAGTATCTCCAGATTTTCATCAGAATATGTTTCTTTGACGGTCTTCGGGGTTTTGATTTTGTGAATCCTGCGAACTGGGCTTTTTAATATATAGCTCTCATCTTCCAGCCAGGAAAAGAAGGTGGACATAATTCGCCGAATGTTATCGATATTGGACTTGCTGCAATTATTGATGGTCTGATAATCGGATAAATACTGTCTTAAGTCTTCCGTTGTGATGTGAGTAACGGAGATATCAAGAACTGAAAGCATTTTGCGAATGGTAGCCTTGTAGTATTTCAAGGTTTTGGTGCTGCACCCTTCTATACTCTTGGCGGTGATAAACAGATTTAAGTAATCTTCATTGGACTTCTTGTCAGGATCACTTATTTGCGATTCCGATTCCTTTACATCCACACGGTAAAGACAATGATTCAAAACCTTCTGCAATTGCTGGAGCTGGTAATTATTCAAAATAGGAAGCATTTCACGGGTGATGTCTGCAATCAGTTGCTGTTTCATGGGATCTCCTTCAGGTCATTTCGGGTACCTTCTAAATATCCCCAATCGTAAAACAGCATTGTCTCAGACAACAATGCTGTTCTTATATACCTGTATTCAGAACATTTCTTTAAAACGCTCTACAGCCATTTCCGGGTCCAGGGCGTGGAAACCAATCCAGCTGGTATTCATGGTTTCCGCATCCGCCTGGCGATAAATATCTTTGCTCACTTCCCCTGTCAGGTAATGCCAGTAACGATACAAATAACCAGTCCAGTACATCATTTCCGGATCATAAAGGCTTCCATTTTTCTTAAAACCGCCGACTTCATCATCCAGCTCATCCAGCAAATACTCTTCTCCCATCCACTGAAGACGGTCATATTTGTCATCCAGATGCGAAGCCATAGAACTGGTCATAAATGATTTGATGAAATCTTGAGAATCTAAACCGGCTTTCACTGAATTTTCAAACAGACGACCCTGAATATCACACAGCTGTCTCTGATCCAGACTCAAATCCATTCCATTCCTCCACGATTTCATCAAAGTATCTGCCTTCCCGGCGATACTTTCTGACTACTTTTTCCACGAGTTCGATGCCTGCTTTTCTGTTTTTAAAACTCAGTTCTTTCAAGGCTTCGCATTCAGGTCCATCAATGTGTCTTTCTTCAACCACTGATATTTGCGAACAGGCCTTTTCTGAAACTGCAACATACTGTTCTCCAAGTTCCAGCCCCATCAGCGAGTGAATCAGAGCAGCATCCGTAATATCCCCCTGGAAGAAGCGGTCAAGTACAACAAACATCCGGTCATTGGCGATCAGCCCTTTGATAACATCATACCCACTGACATAGGATTGAATCGCATTATACAGGGGCAGATCCTTATATTTTTCTAGTTTGCCCCTGTAATACGCGATTACTAATGCCCAGGTCAAATCTGCGCCCAGTTCCAGAACTCTTAATCCAGATAGATCCAGCTCTACAGTATAGAGAACCGGACTCTCTTCATTGTGAATCAATGTTAATGGCTGCCAGATGACTGTACCCATGTAGAAACCTGAGCCAAAATCACATTTATTTCTGCTGATTGGTGCTATGGAGCCCTTCAAGCCACTACGTGATCCGTGAAATAGTCTGATTATCTCCCCTTTACTCATCCGAAGTACTCCTGCATCAGCTTTTTCTTTAATGTTTCCAGCTCATCGATGCTCTTTTGGATTGCCAATTTTGATTTAGTTATCTGATCTAGAAAATAGCTAAAATCATCTTGATCTGATTTTGAGGGTATAATTGTTGGAAATGATCTAACCTTATTAAGAAATAAATGTCCTATTGTGGCTGTAGTAGTATTTCTTCTCATCCACTCTTGAGAAGAAGGCATTTTGAGCAACTGAGCCAAAAAAAACTGGTTAATTCTGCTCTTATCAATTTTTATAAGCGTTATTCCCCTATCCATTGAAAATTCTTTTTCAGTTTTAACTATCGCTGTGTTTCCAATTGTCCCTGTAGTTGTTAATAAAATATCATTAATCTCAGGGTTGCATCTTTTAAAAATTCTGTTGTGATTTTCTTCAGAGATAAAGGATGCACTGGAAAAATCAATCTCACCATCTGAAAGAATATGCTTTGCATTCAAAAAAGGTATTCCACTTTCAACTCGAGGAACACTGGTATGTTCTCCATCTGAAATTTTTAATGAATATTTACTTAATTCTTCTTGGATCCAACCCTTCGGATTTAAAATAGGATCTCCAAACATCTCAATAAATCGGGACTGGACTAATTGCTGTAAAGATTGTAATTGTATATTTTTAGCTTCTAAGAGATTGGCTAATAAGTCTAAGCGCTTTACAATTCTCTTTTGCAATTCATATGGTGGCAACTCAATCGAAAGTGAAGTGAGAGTTTTTTTGTTAAGTGTCACCCCCATAACTGCCTTATTTCCGTATTTCTCCCAATTTTGGGATAAACACCAATAGTATAAGTAAGAAGGATCAACTTTCTCACTTTTCTTATCTACAAATGCGATAATCGCTTCATTTGTGTACATATTATGTGTTGTGATAGATACTTTACCTAATGATAGCTTAAAACTCATTACTACAGTATCCTTAGGAATCATCTGTATCTTGGACTCGTCTATAGCCTGTTCGGTAATCCTTTCCTTACTACAACTAATATATTTTCCTGAACTACTCAAATCTGATACAGAAAGCCACACGTTAGTCCCATTCCAGTAGTTAGGATTGCTACGAGAGGGTGTTTTTCCCATCTTCAACTCAAAAAGATCTGTAATCTTATACTTCATTAACAAACCTCTCTTCTTATCGGGATTTGACGATAGAATCATACAATCCCAACAGTCCTCTATACTGATCGACTAGTATTGATATCTTGTCTAGTTTATTAACAACTACTTTTTGAATATCCATTGTTGGTAATGACAATTGTATATTGAGTAGATTAGCTTTAGTGAGACTGGGGATGGTTACAGTTGTACTCAAAGATTGAAAGTTGAAATTTTTGCAAAAATAATAAAGATACTTCGGCATTAATTGCTCTTGATCAGCAACCAATCCAAACGCTGTATCCACATTCCAAAACGGTTCTTCAACAAAAAGCGGATTATTAATGTTCCCTTTTCTTCCTATCACTACAGTATCTCTCGGACACAGGCTTTCATCAGCCCTACCCATCACTCCACCACTGCCATAGATTGGATACTTGCCATGTTCACTTTCTACCTTTTTCTGATTCTTCCCATTGATAATTTTGAGAATCTCGGAGAATTTTTTAATCATGCTCTCGATTTCCTTCTGGTTTCGGTTCCTTCAGCATCTTCTCCAGTTCCTTCAATCCGGCTTCAATCTCCTTCTGAAGATCGTTGATCCTGCCCAGGATCACAGAAGTGGGCTCATACTCCACTTTCTCATACTCGATTTCCTTGTACTTGTTGATGGAAAGATCGTAATCGTTCTTCACGATTTCTTCTTTATACACAAGAAAACTCTGGTCTGTCCGCTTGCGGTCCGCTTCCTTGCCCAGATTTCTGAACCGTTCCACAATATCAGGAATGTCATTGGCTTCGATTCTCGACCGCTTGTCATCCAGGCTGAACCCGTCGTTCTTCATATCGTAGAACCACACCTTGTCGGTTCCGCCGTAGCCCGTTTTGTTGAAAACCAGAACCGCAGTGGATACACCCGCATATGGCTTGAATACGCCGCTGGGCATGGAAATCACTGCCTGCAGCTTGTTGTTTTCAATCAGTTCCTTCCGAATGGCTTTATGCGCCTTGCTGCTTCCAAACAGCACCCCATCCGGCACAATACAGGCGGTACGGCCGCCCTTTTTCAGCATCTTCAGAAACAGTTCCAGGAACAGCAGCTCTGTCTTGGGCTTCTTCGTATTGACTATATCCCGTAGGTCATCAGACACACTGTCATAGTCCAGTGATCCCTTGAAGGGCGGGTTGGCCAGAATCAGAGAATATTTGTCCCGGTCAGGATTCTGATCCGTCAGTGAATCCCGGTACTCAATATTGGGGTGCTCAATTCCGTGCGTCATCATGTTCATCGCACCAATCCGCAGCATGGTCCGGTCCATATCAAATCCCGTAAACATATCATTCATGTAATGCTTCCGGTTCTCAGGATCAAAGAGCACATCCTCTTTCTTGACGTTCTTGAGATATTCCGCCGCCTCCACCAGGAAACCGGAAGTACCTGCCGCCGGATCACAGATTGTGTCATCCGGCCTGGGATCCATCAGCTCAACCATCATTTTAATGATGTGGCGCGGCGTTCTGAACTGCCCGTTCACACCGGCAGTGGCGATCTTGGACAGCAGATACTCGTATACATCACCACGGGTATCCCCGGACTTGTCCTCTTCCATGAGCTCATAGATACCATTCATGGCGGTCATGATTTTGTCCAGCATCAAAGGTGTTGGGATTTTAAAAATCGCATCCTGCATATAGGTGGAATAGGCACTGTCATTGCCGTCATCCAGTCCCTTGATGAATGGGAATACCGCATTGGCCATCGTGTCATACATCTGCCTGGGTTCCATGTCTCCCAGCCTGCTCCACTTCAGGTCCTGCTTGCTCACAACCCTGTCGTTGATGGTCACTTCCCCGTCAAACATGCTTTTGCTGTCCAGTCCCAGCATCAGAGCTTCCTTCTGATGCCTCAGATCTGTCGCATCCAGATCATGAATGAACATCAGATAGGTCATCTGTTCAATCACATCCAGGGGATTAGTCAATCCTCCCGTCCAGAAAATCCCCCACAGACTGTCTATCTTGTTTTTCAGTTCTCCTGTAATCATTGGTTCCGTCTCTCCCTCATTGCTGCCTAGGCATCAAACGGTTTTGCCCGGCTGTTCACTTCTTCGATTCCCTTTTTAATCTTCATCCACTTGCCTTGTTCCTTTCCAAACAATGCGAAAATCCCGCCGCGATCTGTAAAAGGAGACTGCTGCAGCACCTGTATGTTCATGGTTCCGTTTATGACAAGATAGTCGATGATTTCATTCACAAACTCGATCTGTTCTGAATCCAGCTCTGCTTCATCAATGTATTTGGCAAAAATCTCCTTGGCAGCTTTCTGGTCCAGACCCGTGATGCTTCGGACAAACTCACCCAGCGGCCTGTCTGCATATTCCGCCTCGTAATCCGCCTTGGTGCCTGCTTCTTCCCACAGCGCCTTCTGCAGTTCTTGATAATCCCGGTACGTAAACGGCTGATTTTCCTTCAGCTTCAGGATGCAGCCTTCATTTTCGTGTGCTTTGATGTACTTCCGCATCCGTTCCTTGTATGTATCCAGTTCCAGGCTGGGAAGCGACGGCTGGCGGATCTCCATATCCTGAAGGGTGTCCCGGTAGTCCGTCTCATAGATCCGGACTTCATCTTTGACAATGTACTTCATCAGATATCTCAATCCTTTGCGGATTTCTTCCATGTCCCAGATGGACAGAGATGACAGATACTGGTCATCCACGCACTTCTCCAGCAGCTTTTTCTGATTGGCAACTTCCGGAATATCCAAAGAATCCTGGAGAAGACTTGCCACCTTCTTTTTCAGGTCCCTCAATCCCCGGCCACCATTGCCGTCATTCAGGACATCCAGTTCCATCCCGTACATCAGTGAATCAAAACGCACTGCCGTCAGTTCATCTTTGGGAGGCTGAATCAGCGGAGCCAGTTCCTTTTTGACCTGATTAACATCCGCTAATTTCAGTTTCCGGTAATGATCCGGATTCCTGTACCAGTCCACCAGATCCAGGTGCTGATGCACATTGAAAGCAGATCGGTTCAATTCCTGCACCTGCGCTGAGAGTCGAGCAATCAGGGCATTCCTCAGCGTCTTGAACTCCGGTGTCTGGAATTTCTCAGCCTGAAGGCGCCAGGTCATCCGGAACAAAGTCGCAAAAATTATGGACTGGACGGAGACTGTCCCACTTGGTTCAGCGGGATGAGGGTTGGTCCGAAAAAACTCAAAATTATTCAGGAAATCAAAAATCAGGAACTTCTGTTTGTTTTTTCCGTCAATCAGACCTTCGCAAAGCCGTGTCCCCCGGCCGATCATCTGCCAGAATTTGGTTCTGGACAGGACCTTCTTGAAAAACACCAGATTCAGGACACTGGGGACATCGACGCCCGTATCCAGCATATCCACGGAAATGGCGATCTGCGGCATTTTATCCGGATCCGCAAAGCTTCGCTTCAGGGTTTCAGGGTCATATGCCTGAAAATCAATAATCTGTGCAAAATCATTACCAAGCTCCGGGTACTCCTGATGGAAAACTTCCAGAATCTTCTCTGCATGGTCATGATTCCGGGCGAAAATGATGGTTTTCCCCAGCCTGCTGCCACAGTCTACATGCAGACCATGTTCCATGAGAAGACCCAGAACTTTCCGGATGGTATCCCGGTTAAAAAGCGTCTTGTTGAGTTCAGTCGAGTCGATCTTTTCCGGGAGAATTCCATTTTCATCTGCAAATCGCTCTTCGTAGTCTTCCTGTTCCGCTTCTGTCAGATCATCAAAGTGGATGCCTTCCTGAATGAACTTGGTTCCGGTTTCCACTGTTTCATAAGATACAAGATAGTGGTCTTTCACTCCGTCTTCCAGACTGTAGGCAAATGTAGGATTACCGTCATTGAGTTCAAACAGCTGATAGGTATTCCTGTCCACTTCTTCTTTCGGTGTAGCAGTGAGTCCCACCATCGGCGCATCGAAGTAATTGAAGATATCCCGGTACTTATTGTAAATCGACCGGTGGACTTCATCGCAGACAATCAAATCAAAATGCCCCGGCGTAAAGATTCGTCCGCTGGTATCACTGGTTGTATCAACGCAGTTCATGATGGTCTGATAGGTGGAGACAACGATTCTGGCATCGGGATTGCTTTTGTCCTCACACAGGTTTGTGACAGAGAGATCCGGCAGGTTGGCTTCCATGGCGGCTTTGGCCTGACTCACCAGCATCTTCCGGTCTGCCAGAAACAGGACATTTCTGACCCAGCTTTTCTGAACAAGCCAGTCAATCAGAGCAGCAGCAGTACGGGTCTTGCCGGAACCGGTGGCCATGACCAGCAGTGCCTTGCGCTTTTTTCTCTCCAGGAGTTCACAGACTGCGGTGATGGCCTGCTTCTGGTAATAGCGGCCTGCAATGCGGTCACTGGAATGGGCAGGTGTCAGATGCTGTTTCCGGGACCGAAGGTTGAACAACTTATCCAGATCTCTGGGCGAGTATACATCCGCGATTTTCCGCTCCGGATATTCCCCATCCACGATTCTGGTTTCTACGCCATTGCTCAGGAAGATTACTGGTCGGTGCCCATACTGTTTTTCCAGGGCATCGGCATACAAAGCTGCCTGCTGGCGGCCTTTTGCCAGATCTGCCGTCGTTTTCTTGGCTTCCAGAATCGCCAGAGGTTTTCCATCCTGCCCATACAGCACATAGTCGGCATTGCCCTTCCCACTTTTCGTGGGCATCGGACTGACAGGGACTTCTTCGAGCCAGTTTGTGTCTTTCTTCCAGCCGGCATTTTCCAGCATAAGGTCAATGTAGAGCTTCCGGGTTTCGGCTTCTTTCGGAGCCAGGGGATAATCTTCTTTTTTGCGGTTTTGAAGATCCGGCAGTTTTGGCGGTTCTTCTGATTTTGCCTCTGTCTTCACCGGCTCTCTGGTTCTAGATACAGATCCGGGACTCTGCATCAGCAGATCGACATTGAATCGTCTGTCCGGATCCCAGACGTCATTGTCTGCTCTGGAATAACTGTAAGCGATCCAGTCCAGAAACTCGAACAACGCCAGGAATGCCTGAAGCACCCGTTTTTTCTCTACGGTTTTGTCTGTGTGGACAGCCTGATTGCCCAGCATCCGGATTATGTCCAGGTCATAAATCATGCCATCAGGCAGAATGGATCCCAGTTCCCGGTTTCTCAGCAGCGAAATCAGGTTGTCTTTTTCACCCGTCGGAATGTCTTCCTGCCGGTAAATGAATCGCAGTCCCTGCTCAACGGCTTTCCGGATATTGATCAGCGACGATGACGGATCGATGAAATATACTTTCTCAGCCGCGATTGCCGGGTCGGTAAATCCTCTGTATGCAGGCTCCTGTTTCAGATAGTCGAAATTCCACATAATGCTCTCCCATCAACTTATCAGATTCTTAAATTAATCTTACAACCTTGTCAAAGTTAAAAAAAGGATGAGTGCCATATCCTGGGCCTCATCCTCTTTTGACTGTCCCTTCGGCCAGTATCCAGGGTCTGAAATCCGGCATAGCTGGCACGCATGCGGTCTTCCCTCACCCCGGGTCCTTCACCGCCAGGCTGCCATTGGCATCGAAAAACCAGAGGATCCCCTGTCCGGCTGTCTCATACCGCAGAGACTGCCGGCCGGTTTTGTTCCGTAGCGCATCGCGGATGCCCTGGATCCGTGCAGGCTGCAGCCCGTTGTCCAGGATCCGCACCAGTTCGCAGAAGGCATCCGGATCCCTGGCCATGACCACCGTTTTCTCCTCCGTGATCTCCGGCAGGCTGCCCGTCGGCGAAAGCACCGCGATGTAGCCCTTTGCATGATTCCGGTACAGGAAGGGATGCACCATGGAAAACACCAGGCCGCACCGCGAACACCGGTGGCGGAACCAGGCACCGCTGCGGATCATTTCCTTGCGCCCGGATCCCGCTGTCAGCCAGGTGTCGCGCTTGATTTGAAAAGAATGCCCGCAGCCGGGGCATTCCATTTCAAACAGTCGTTCCTTCATCCGCGAAGAGGACGCGTCACGTCCTTCAGCCACGCCTTGATGGATTCGTCCTTGAGACGCGGCGCAATCTTGTCGTACACATCCCGGTGGTAGTCATCCAGCCACTGGATCTCGTCTTCTGTCATCAGCGCCGGGTCGATGCCATCCCGGTCAAAGGGGACAAACGTCAGGGGTTCGAATTCCAGGAACTGCCCGTAGCGGTTTTTGCCGGCAGCCTTGACCAGGATTTCGTTCTCGTGACGGATCCCGAACTTTCCTTCCTCATACACACCGGGTTCATCCGAGGTGATCATTCCCGGCTCCAGGACACAGGAGTCATTGCGTTCCGGCACGATTTTCCACCGGAAGCCGTTGGGGGCTTCATGCACATTCGAGACATGACCCACACCATGACCCGTGCCGCACTGGTAGTCGATTTCTTCCTCCCACATCGGTCCGCGGGCCAGGATGTCCAGGTTCAGGCCCCGGCAGCCGTGTAGGAACTTCGCCTTCTCCAGCCGGATGTGACCGCGCAGTGCTTTCGTGAACCACTTTTTCTCCTCATCTGTGATGGGTCCCAGAACAAAGGTCCGGGTGATGTCCGTCGTGCCATCCATGTACTGTCCACCGGAGTCCACGAGCAGCATGCCTTCCTGCTTCAGCGGCACGTCCACGGCACCCGGGTGGTAGTGCATCATGGCCGCATTTTCCTTGTAGGCACTGATCGTCGCAAAGGAATCCTCGAAGTAGCCCTCCTGTTCCTTCCGTCTGTCGCGAAGATAGTCCGCCGCAGAGACCTCGGTTTCACCGGCATCCGCCGGCAGGTTCTTGAGCCAGTACATGAATTCCGTCACCGCCACGCCGTCTTTCAGGTGGGCTTCCCTCGTTGCCGCGAGCTCCGCTTCGTTCTTGACGGCCTTCATCATGACGATGGGATCCGGCATCTCCAGCGGTTGCGTCGGAAGCGACCCGGCGATCCGGGTGTTCACGAACGACGGATCGATCATGACAGGACCTTCGAGCACGTTCGCGTCTTCGTAGATCCGGTCATAGGGTTTCAGTTCGACACCGGCATCCGCCAGCTGTTTTTTCGTTCCCGCATCCACACGGGATTCATCGATGTACAGACTCGCACTCTCCGGGGTGATCAGGGCATAGGACAGCGCAGCGGGGAAACACGGAATGTCATCCGCACGGAAGTTGTACAGCCAGATGATCTCGTCGATCTTGGTGATGATGTGGGCCTTCGCCCCTTCCTCTGCCATGACCTTTCTCACATCCGCCAGTTTTTCCTGGACGCTTTTGCCCGCGAACTCCAGAGGATAGACAAAGGTTTCGCTTTTGGGCATGGGCGGCCGGTCAGTCCAGACACGGCTGACGAGATCCTTCCCGGACTCCAGTTCAATGCCCTTTGCGGCAAGCTTGCGCTTCCACTCCCGGGCTTCCCGGAACGACACAGTCCGGCCGTCAAATCCCACAGTTTCCCCGGGTTTCAGGTTTGTCTCCAGGTATGACAGAATCGACGGTGTGTCCTCCTGCCCCATGCGCATCAGGTCGATTCCCGACCCATCCAGTTCTTTCTCCGCCTGGATGAAGTACCGGCCGTCGGTCCAGAGCGCCGCCTTGTCCGCCAGCACCACAAGGGTGCCGGCACTGCCGGTGAATCCCGAAAAATGCCGCCGGGCAGCGAAATAGTCTGCCACATATTCTGTATCGTGAAAGTCACTGGTCGGGATGATGAACGCCGCCAGGCCTTCCCGCTTCATTTCAGCCCGCAGTGCCGCGAGCCGCTGGGTTGTTTCACTCATCGCAAAATCCTCCTTGGTTGTGGACAGCCTGCACTGTCCTGCACGTTCCATTATAAACCGTTGCCCGGCCGATGCATGCTCCCGGTCGCGCCCGCATCGTCATCCGGGGCGTTTTCCGTCAAAAAAGACCTGTTTCCAGGTCAGAGAGTGTTTACGGTTCCAGGCGCATACCAGGCGGTGGCGGGCTCAAAATGCCAGATGGTGTTCAGGGCATCAAATCCCAGCCAGCCGCCGCCGATCAGGATGGCGCAGATCACGGCCATTTTGCACAGGAAGAAAAACAGGTTGATGGACTTGTAGGTCCGTTCGAGGCGCATATGCTTGAACTGGTTCCAGAGCGTGCAAATGGGAATGACCATGAGGACTGATTCCAGCAGGTAGTGAAACAGCCCCGGATCGCTGAGGTAATAGAAGAGATCGTCGAACAGCGTGCCGGTCAGGGCCTTCTGTGCCAGGGTGCGGACGGGAAGATCGAAGATACGGCCATTGAAGAAGCCCCCGGCTGCCCCGAAGCCGATGATCCCCACCATCCACAGGCAGACCATCACGATCCGGATTTCAGCACCAGGGTACCCCTTTGTCTGCTTCAGCGCAATGATGGCACAGCGGGAGATGGTGCACAGGAGTGTGAAGGCCAGGATCAGGCCATACCACAGGAGGGCATCGGGCACAAAGGGCCAGGCAAAGCAGTAGATCACACACAGGGTTTCGAGGATGTTGCCCAGGGTGTCGGTGGTTGTGTGCCAGCGGCGGATCTTGCGGATGCCCTTGCTGGAGAACGTGAAGGGACTCGTGATCTTCCGCAGGAGTTTCGGGGGAACCAGTACCAGCAGAATGCCGGATAGCAGGGCGGCACCCGCCCACATGATCACATGTATGGTATAGACATTCATGTCACTTTCTCCTTTCCCGGGGAAACAGGCGGCCATGGCCTGTGCATGAGCGCCCCGGCCAGAGCAGCCAGGTCACCAGTGCCAGGATGGCCGTCAGCAGCCAGACATTGACGGAAAACAGCACCCGCTGTGCGAGTCTCGCGCTCAGCCAGATGCCGGCAAGATACAGACAGAAGGCTGCGATGATGCCGCTCCAGTATGTCCAGCCGGGTTTGTGACCGGCCAGCAGCCAGAGCAGGGCCTTGAGAATCAGGTATACCCAGACACACTGCAGCAGCAGGCCCGGTGTCACGGCCATATCCATCTGCAGTGGCCGGTGTTCGGCCAGCGGCACCAGGATGTGCTCATACAGTCCCAGCAGGCCGCCGGCATAGATGGCCATAAACAGCGGAAAATCCCGGAGTTCCTGTTTCCAGGAGAACGCCGGGAGTCTTTTCCTGAGATCTGCCAGGGTCTGCGTTTCGTCCTGTGTGTTCTGCAGCTGCAGTTTGCAGGTCTGGATTTCGGCAAGACGCTGCTGCGGATCCAGCCCGGCCTGCCGCATCCAGGCATCGGCCTTCGGCCAGAACCGGCTGTGTTCCGTATCCGGTACCGCAGGCTCGCATCTGAAATAGTCAAAAACATTCACATCCCACATTGTAGGATAAACCGGGACAGTTGTCCATGCGCCGCAGACGTCAGCCAGCATACTCCTCTTTCCCGCCGGGGAAAGAGCAGTATGCCCGCTGCCGTAGTGTGATGTGGCCTGAATGCAGTTCCAGCCAGAAGTGTCTGGTCGATGTTCTGCCGAAGGTCGCAGTCCTGTACCACCGTTTTGATGTGCTTCTGTTCCGTGGCAAAACCTCGGGCAGAATGTCCTTCGCATGTTTGATTCAAGCCGTACGTACCCCCGGTCCATGTATCAAAAAAGCGGAAGCCTTCCCGCCATCTGGTGGAGAGCTCCCGCTGCAGTCACTTCTGATTGTCGTCTGCCGACTCTGGCTGCACCGGTTCCGTGATCCGGACCGATGTCTGCGGCTGGTCGATTCCCAGCTCTTTGCGCCGGACCTGGATCGCATTGTTGATGCCATAGAGCACGTTCCAGTAGTTGTCAAACGTCGCGTAGGCATACAGCTTCAGCACCGCGGCCGTACCATCGGCATTGTATCCGTTGAGAATGCACGAAACGGCAGGTGCAGTCAGCACATTGGGCACCGCCGAGGCCGCCGCCGCAAATTCCCGGCACGCCAGCGCTGTATCGGTCTGCAGCGCGACGGGAATGGTGATCGCCATCCGCCGGTACGGCTTGTCACTGTAGTTGGTCACCACGTTCTCGATCAGCGTGGAGTTCGGGACGATGATCATTGTGTTGTCATACGTGACCAGGCTCGTGTACATGATCTCGATCGCCGTGCAGGTCCCTTCATACATCTGCTGGGTGCCTGCCACCGAAATGTAGTCGCCCACCTTGAAGGGCCGTGTCAGCAGGATCTGCATCCCGCCGGCGACATTGGCCATGTTGTTCTTCAATGCCAGGGACAGCCCGACACCCAGTGCCGAGAACGCCCCCACCAGGACCGTGGTATCCACGCCGATGCTCGAGAGTGCAATGATGAACGCAATCAGCTTGATGCTGTTGGAGGCCATGGACCCCATGAAGGTGTACACCCCTTTGTCCTGGGCATTCCGGGCCATTTTCTCGATCACATTCCGCGTAGCGGGCCCCAGCAGGAAGCCGATCAGCAGAATGATGAGAAAAATGCCGATCCTGACCAGCAGGGTCATCCAGTTCATGCGCTGAGATCTTCACCCGCCAGGGCTTCTTCCAGCCGGGCGATGCCCCTGTCGATCCTTCTCAGGGATTCTTCCTTTCCGAGGATGTTCACGATCTCGATTGCGCCGCCGGGCGTGAACTGCTTGCCGGTGACAGCCGTGCGCACGGGCCAGAGCACCTGGCCGTTTTTCAGGCCCATCTTCTTCGGAAGATCCAGCAGTTTCTCATGCACGGTTTCCTCCGTCCAGTCCGCATCGTCAATGCCCTCGATCACCGACCTGGCCTCTTTCAGGGCCTTCAGCGCCAGTTCCGGCGTGGACTTCATTTTCTTGTGCCGGTACATCTCCAGGGCATGGTCCATGAGGTGGTTGAAGAAATCCACTGCCTCCGGAATATCCGACAGCTTGTCAATCCGCGGCTGGAGGATCTTCGCGATCTCCATCGTGTCCAGGTCCGGGTTCTTCAGCGCCGGCTTCAGCCACGGCAGGATCGTCTCATGATACGTCTCGAGGTCCATGGCACGCAGGTACATGCCGTTCATCCACGTCAGCTTGTCGATGTCGAAAATCGCCGGAGAGCGGGAAATCCGCTTCACGTCAAAGTGCTCGATGAGCTCGTCCATCGTGTAGATTTCCTGTTCTGTCTCCGGGCTCCATCCCAGGAGTGCCAGGTAGTTGATCACGGCCTCCGGCAGGTAGCCCTTGGCCAGCAGGTCCTGGAAGCTGGCATCGCCGTTGCGCTTTGACAGCTTGTGCTGCTCGTCCTTCATGACAGGCGGAACGTGCACGTACGTCGGCCGCTCCCAGCCATAGGCGTCGTAAATCAGGTTGTACTTCGGCGTCGAAGACAGGTATTCGTTGCCGCGCACCACGTGAGAGATCTCCATGGTGTGGTCGTCAATGATGTTCGCAAAGTTGTACGTCGGGAATCCGTCGCTCTTGAGCAGGATCTGGTCATCCAGCAGGTCGCCGTCGAACTCGATCCGGCCATAGACTTCATCGTCAAAATACGTCTCCCCGACGTTTTTGATGGTCTGTCGGATGACATAGGGCTCACCCGCCTCCAGTTTTTCCCGGATTTCCTCGTCAGACAGATGCCGGCAGGGATCGTCAAACCGGAACCCGATGCCCAGCTCCTCCGCCTCGTGACGCTGGCGCTCCACTTCGTCCTCCGAACAGAAGCAGTAGTGGGCACCGCCCAGTTCCACGAGCTTCTCCGCATAGCCCTTGTACATGGGCAGCCGCTCGGACTGCACATAGGGGCCAAATTCTCCGCCGATGTCCGGTCCTTCATCCCAGTTCAGGCCGCAGTCCTTCAGTGTCTTGTAGATCATTTCCTCGGCGCCTTCCACCTGGCGCTCCTGGTCGGTATCCTCGATCCGCAGCAGGAAATCCCCGCCGTCGTGCTTGGCGATCAGGTATTCAAACAATGCCGTCCGCAGGTTGCCGATGTGCATGTAGCCCGTCGGACTCGGTGCGAACCTTGTACGTGTCTTCTTCATTGAAAATCATCCTCTCAGCGTCTAGTGTACCGCAGGAAGCCAGCCGGCTCAATCCATCCGGACGCGTGGCTTGTCCACGGTCTGATGCCATCTCGTATTGTGGTCGATGGCAGAATCTGAGATACTCCAGACAAAGGAGAACCGGAACATGAAACGGAAATGGATGACGGTGGTCTGGCTGGTCTGCCTTGCAGGATGCGGCAGTATGCAGCCGATGCAGCCGGGAGAGCATAATGAGCCGGCTGACGGGGAGAGATCGGATACCCGGGCCGATGAAGGGTTTGTGACAGCTCCCCTGGCCGAAGAAGATCCTGTACAGGATACGGACACACATGCAGAAGCAGATGCTGCCTTGTCCGATCCGCCAGCGGAAACAGAGTCACCAGAGGCCGAGGGACCGAATGCCAATGAGGATACCGGGATCCGGACCATCGTGCATCCGGTCACACGGTCGATCCAGGAAACCGGCTGGTACTGTGGTCCGGCTGTGATGCAGATGCTGCTCGGCCACTATGGACTCTATGCCGCCCAGGCAGACCTGGCAGCCCTGCTGAACACCTCCAGGGTGACGGGCACGGAATATGCGGATATGGCCAGAGTCGCAAGTGTGCATGTGTTCGGGCAGGAACCGGCGGACGATCGGGCTTCGGGGTTCCGGGCCTGGACCGGAACAACGGGACAGATGACAGTCCAGGACCATGCACAGTTCCTGGACCGCATGCGACAGGACCTGGAGGGAGGCGATGTCCTCTCGGCAGCCGTGGATGTGCATGCCTTGTATCCGGACCTTGCGATTCACGGATCCCATGTGGTCCTTGTGAACGGGATCGAACTGGATGAAGCGGGCGGCATCCGCCAGATCCGGATCGAAGATCCTTCGTATCTGGTGGACTACGCCAGCGAAGAGGATCACTGGTTTGCGACCGACCGGTTTCTGGAGGCCATGAACCGCTGCCCGGAACCGGGATATATATGGTAAGGAATGTATGGCGGATCATGGTTTGACGGTGGACAGCCTGTGTCGTGCGGCTGTCTTCGGATTTTTTCAAATTCGTGCTTGTTTTGGCTGCCGCCCTGCGGTAAGATGAATAGGCACATTGGGGTATAGCCAAGCGGTAAGGCAGCAGACTCTGAATCTGCCATTTCCGTGGTTCGAATCCACGTACCCCAGCCACGACAACGCAGGATCCCGGACGGGGTCCTTTTTTTTCTGTCAGCGGTTCACGCTCTGCCGGCGCTTCATGGAGCGCAGGGAATTTGCCGCAGCGTTCTCCGGACTGAAGTCCGGCCGGTTCTGCCGGCATCGGCATCCTGGAAAAAGTAACCGGTGTCATGGAGTTGAATCTTCCCGCTGCTTCCGGGGGCAGTCTGTGCAGCACGGTGAACCCGAAGTCGTGGTAGAATCAGTGCATGGCGAAAAAAAAGAAAAAGAAAATCTTAAAGCATCAGACAGAATACAGATACAACGAAGAAGACGAGAAAACCATATTTGAGGAGATCCTGGGATTTGTGGGAACGTTCCTGATCTGTTCGGTGGTCATCATTCTGGTGACGTCTCTGATCATCAAGCCGAATGTGGTATCGGGGCGCAGCATGTATCCGGCACTGCAGACGGATGACCGCGGGTTTTCCAATGTCCTGGCGCTGGCAACCGAAGGAGTGGAGCGCGGTGACATCGTGACGGCGAATATGGTGAACGAGGAAGACGGCAAGACGTATTCGGTGGTGAAGCGGGTAATCGGCCTGCCGGGGGAAACCATTGAATGCAGGGACGAGAAAGTCTGCATCAACGGCAAGGAACTGGATGAATCCCAGTACCTGGATGAAAGCTTTGCCAAAGAGTGGTACAACACCAATGGCTATTTCAATGACAGCTTTGGTCCGGTGACGCTGAAGGAAGACGAGTATTTCCTGATGGGAGACAACCGGCCGATTTCCATGGATTCCCGGGAAACGGGTCCGGTGAAGAAAGAGGACATTCTGGCGAAAGACTTCATGGTGCTCTTCCCCTTCTCCCGGTTCGGCTATCATGAGTGAGTCTTTGGATCAGACAGACGACCAGGCCATGTGTGAAGACATGGCTTTTGTGTATATCCTGGAGTGTGCGGACAACACCTACTACACGGGGTGGACGACGGATGTGGATCGTCGGGTGACGGTGCACAATGCCGGAAAGGGTGCCAGGTACACCAGAAGCCGGCGGCCGGTGAAACTCGTACACGTGGAATCCTTTGGCTGCCGTCAGGAGGCCATGCGACGGGAGTGGCACATCAAGCAGCTGAGCAGAAAACAGAAAGAGGAACTGATTCGCCATCCTGCGGCTGATGAAGCCGCTGGAGAGTGAACCGGTTCCTCTTTTCCGTACCTGATACAACCTCCGTCTGTCCGGTTTCTTCTCTGTATAAAAACCCGCACACCGCAAGCGGTTACAGTTGTAATTTACGTGCAAGCCGGACCTGGTCCCGCTGCCTGCTGGCAAAGAAAGAGGAAGAATCCATGAACCAGGATCTCATTTTGCAGCATCTGAAAGACGCCGTTGCCGCCTGTCGGGTGAATCCGGCAGTGCAGTCTGAAGAAAACAGGCAGATCCTGAAAGAGTTTGAAGACCTTCTGAATGATGCAGAGTACGAAAACTCCAGAGAGACACCGCTGGATGCTCTCGACTTTATCCTCTCGAGTCTCGGTGCATTCTCTTCTCTTCTGATGTTGGCGAATGAAATCCTGCGGACTATGACGGACCTGGAACACCGGTATACGAAGAGCTGCAAACCGCGATTCAAGGAACTGTACAACTGGCTGGATGGTGCACTGGATGCATGCAGTGATTTGTCCGGTGGAGACGAGCAACTGCAGATGGTTCAGGAGGACTTCCTGCAGTCTCTGCTGACAGTTGCCTCAACCGCAATGAACAGGCGGACGGGAAAAAAAGAAGCGGACCGGTACTGGAATGACCTCAAGGCACACTCCATCAAATGCAGCAATCTGCGAATACGGAAGTGGATCTGCTGGAGTCTCTGCTTCAGCCGATGGTGGCTGCCGGTCATTCATTGAGAGAGGAAGACGAAGCAGAAGCAAAGAAAGGTCAGTCACCGGAAGAGGTGCAGAACCAGGATCTGGAGCGTTTTCTACAGCAGCCGGATCCCGGCCTGGTTCCGGATGAAGCGGCTGACAGTGATGAGGATCATGACAGTCTCTGGTCATCCATGGCCGAAGGACTGCCGCCGGAAACACTCTCCAGTGAAGAGTTCCAGAGTCTCGTGGACGGGTTCCGGAACACTGTGCAGGATACCATGGAGTCAGCCGGACAGGAGGACCCGAAACTTGCCGAAGTCATGTCACAGCTCCCTGGCATACTCAAAAAGGCGCTGGAATCTGGTGAGGACACAGAAAATCTCTGGTATGACATCCACAGATACTTCCTGCTCCTGCAGGATACTGTGGAAAAAGAGCGGATTCGCACGCTGTCAGCCCTGGGATACCACACATGGATGAAGTCCGACCCACTCTGTCCCTGCTGGAAAAAGTGTACAACCTGCAGAACTATCTGGATGGGATGGGATCCGGCCTGGACCTGCGTCACAGCAGGGAGGACATCCCTGTCTGCCTGGCGATGGAGCCTCTCCAGGAGTACAGAGTGACTGTCTGTAAAGTTCTGGAAGAGCTCTGTTCCCATGAACAGGATCCGACAGACAGGCAGCTGCAGTCTGTCCGGGAGTCTCTCCTGAAAGGAAGCAGGCTGCTGAACGATGCGTTTAACTGGGTGAACGGTCTCTGCAACTGGATGATTTCTGCGGAGCTGGATGCTGCAGGAGATCTGGAGGACATGGATGACGAGAACTGCCTGGCCACAGATCAGGATGGCATGGACGAAGATCCCGGCTATGTGATGAGTCTGACTGACAAAGTTTTGGAAGCGGAGAAGTCAGACTAGTGAAACACGAGAGGCACCCTTTCGCCGGAGTGCCTCTTCTTCATTCTGCACACCAAGACAGCCGGCCTCCCTCACACCAGTGGTGAGCAAAAGCCGGCTGTTTTCTGTCTGTATATACGGTCACCTGTCTGCCGCCATCGGCATAGTCGATTTGTACCGCCGGTTATTCCTCAGCTTCCTCCACCTGGGCGAGTTTTTCCTCCCACTCGCGGTACAGCGCCGCAATGGCATTGTGCTGGTCGTCGATCTGCGCGTCCAGTTCCTCCATTTTCCGGTAATCCTGGTAATACTCCGGTTCATAGCGGAGCTCGCGCATGGCCTCGAGCTTCTCCTCTTCCTGGCCAATGAGCTCCTCGAGTTTCCGGATCCGGTTTTTCAGCGCCTTCTGGTCCTGGAACGAGGCCCTGGCTGCGGGTTTCTTCTCCGCCGCTCTGGTTCCCTCCTGCACAGGTTCGGCCCGGCCCTCGAGGTAATCAGCGTATCCTCCGTCGAACAGCGTGGTCTTCCCGTCCCGGATTTCCAGGATCTTCGTCGCGGATTTTTCCAGAAACATCCGGTCGTGGCTGACAAACACGACCGTCCCGTCGTAGTCCTTCAGCGAATCCTCCAGTGCCTCGCGGGCGGGTATGTCCAGGTGGTTGGTGGGTTCGTCCAGGAGCAGCACATTGTCATGGGCAAGCATGAGCTTCGCCAGCGCCAGGCGGACGCGCTCTCCCCCGGAGATGTCCGAGATGTCCTTGAACACTTCATCCTGTGTAAAAAGAAAGCTGGCCAGGGTGCTGCGGATCTCCGTCTGCGTGGCATTGGGGGCCACGTCCCAGAGCTCGTCGATCACGGTCCCGGTTCCCGTGTCCTGGGCTGTGTCCTGGTCAAAATACCCCAGGTCCACCTGGTGCCCCCAGCGGAAGGTGCCCGAGAGCGGGGTCAGTTTCCCGGCTATGGTTTTCATGAACGTGGACTTTCCCGTCCCGTTGGGACCCACGATGCCCAGGCGCTCGCCTTTCATCAGCGTGAAGGTGGCATCGGCCAGAACCGATTCATACCCGGCCTGCAGGTGATCGGTTTCCAGCACCCGTTTGCCGCCGGGACGGGCACTGGTGAACCGTGCCTTCATGCGGCTGCGGTCACTTTTCGAGTCCTCGATGCGCTCCATGCGGTCGAGCTGTTTGATCTTGCTCTGCGCAAACGCCGCCTTGTTTTTCTTGTACCGGAACTTCTCGATGAGCGCCTCCATGTTCCGGATCTGTTCCTGCTGGCGCATATAGGCATCGTGGTTTTTCTCCAGCCAGTCTTCCTTGGCCTTCACGAACTGCGTGTAGCTCCCGGGCCAGATCCGGACTTTCCCGAACTCGATTTCCGCGATTTCATCCACCACGTGGTCCAGGAACATCCGGTCGTGGCTGACAATGATCACCGCGCCCGGGTATCGCTTCACATATCCCTCCAGCCATTCGATGGACCCGATGTCCAGGTGGTTGGTGGGTTCATCCAGGAGCAGGACATCGGGTTTCGACAGGAGCAGCTTCACCAGGCCGATCCTGGTGCGCTGGCCGCTGGAGAACTCCGAAAGCTTTCGATCCAGGTCCTCTTCCGAAAACCCGAAGTGGTGAAACACCGTCTTCAGTTCCTTCTCATATTCATACCCGCCCTTTGCCTGGTATTCCGTCTGCAGGCGGTCGAATTTTTCCAGATTCGCCTCGCTGGGATCCGTTTCCAGCACCCGTGTCAATGTCTCCATGTCGCGTTCCAGCTGCTTCAGGGGCTCAAACACCTCCAGAAGCGCTTCATGCACGGTCCTGTCCAGGTCTGAAAAAGTGATCTGACTCAGGGTGCCGACCTGCACGTTTTTCGGCACGATCACCTGACCCCTGTCCAGGTCTTCCTCTCCGGCCATGATCCGCAGCAGGGTGGTCTTCCCCGCCCCGTTGCGGCCCACCAGGCCGATTTTTTCGCTGCCTTTCACCTGCAGCCCGGCACCTTCCAGTATGTCGAAGGCTCCGAAACTCTTGTATCCGTCACTGATCTGCAGTTTCACGGTCTGCACCTCTTTTCTGCTGCTGTGTGTCATGCGCCCGCTGCCTGCCGGTCACCCGGCATGATCTGCCGGCTTCAGGCATCACCCGGCTGACACTGACTTTATTCTGCCCGGGAAGGATCTGTTCCCTGCTCCGTCGCGCCCTGGGCGGGAACGGAAGATGCCTGGGGTGTGCCGGTGGATCCGCCGACAGTCTGGGTTTCGCTGTCGGATTCCGGCGGTTCGATCCCGTAGTATTCCAGGATCCCGGCTGCGAGTCCATCCGCGATCTGTTCCTTGTGCGTCAGGTAGTATTCCATGGAGTCTTCGTTTTCCGCGTTCCCGAACACGAACTGCACGGGATACATGCCGGCTGCATCCTGGTACATCTGGTTGCCGGTGATGACGCCGCTCTGGCCCGCCCAGGTGATCTTCCCGCCGGTTTCCCGGATTGCCGGGGTCATGGAGAACTGGTTGTAGCTCCAGTCTTCGTTCTGCTGCTGGGTATCATAGGCTACGGCCTCATCGGGGGCCGTGGCGTTCACGCTCCGGAGTTCAATCCCTGCCTGGCGCAGCGCGTAGGCCATGTTGGAAGGGAGGCTGCCGGACACGAAAGGACTCGTGAGCAGCCATGGCCTGGCCGTATTCTCGTCTTCTGTCATGACCAGGGACAGGAACACCTTGCCCTGGCGGCTGTAACCGGCTGCGGCCCGGCCTGCATCTCCGTAGTACCCGGCAATGTCGTCTCCTTGCCGTGTGTAGGCGACCTTGAGCCCTGCGGCCTCGAGTCTGGCGGCAACCAGGTCGGCGAGTTCCATGGCCAGCTGCGATTCGCTGGAGTCCTTGTACTGTGTGCCGGTATCCGTCACACCGGTGAGCTCATTGTACAGATTGCCGCCGGGGTCCAGGACCACGTCCACGGTCTTCACTCTGGGCACCTGGTCGGTCACGACCAGGAAGGCATAGTTGCGGTCCAGGGTGATGTCGTAGTCAGACAGGATGTCCCTGTCGGCATCCAGCACCACCGATTTTACGCTTTTGTCCCGCCGCATGGTTTCCAGGGGATCCGACAGGACTTTTTCGTCGAAATACACCCGTTTTTTGTCGTACTGATCGTAGAGATAGATTTCGTACACCCCTTCGGGCAGGTTCCCGGTCTGGATGCCCAGGTCTCCGCCGCCTCCAAACGTATAGGATAACTCTTCCCCGGTGAGGATGTTGCGCAGGGTGATGTTCTTGCCCAGTGTCGGGTCTGTGACAATGGGATCGTAGGGATTCTGGTACAGGGTCAGGGTTTCACCGAGAATGGCGTAGTCCTGGACCGGGAATACCTCATTTTCGGAGAATTCCGTATGGATACCCTCCTGCACGGCTTTCCGGTCACTGGTTTCCAGGACGGTAAGGTCCAGCTTGTCAATGGGGCCGGGTCTGTTGAACCACCAGTAGGTGCCGACTGTCAGGGCTGCGGCGAGTATGACCAGCAGGGCCCAGCCGTAGGGTGACAGCCGGCGTTTCCTGACGGGTCCGGACTGTTTCTGTGTTGTATGGTTGCGGCGCAAAAGCCGTCGGATTCGTTTTCGCATGGTTCCATTATATCTGTGAATGCCCGGACCAGAAACAGGCAGAGACAAAAGGTACGCTCACCCGTCCAGTGCAGCAGACCATTGATGGTTTGCTGCCCGGGAGCAGTTCGCGTGAAGCGACGTGCAGCGATTCTAGACTGTCTCGATGATGCGATGCACGCTTCTTGTGCCGTGCCGCAACCTGATGCAGGCAGAAACAATCGGCTTACAGAATTTTCCCTCCGAGGATCTGTTCAAGCTATGTGATGAACGGGTTGCACGAGACATGTAAACCTCGGAGCACCGTTTGTCATCACAATTCATACACCGGGCGTTTTCCCACCCGGAGGCCTGCCCGGCAAAAAGGGAGGACCGCTCTCCGGTCCTCCCTTCTGCTGCCTGCGAAACTGCTGTGCTGTTCAGCCGGCTGCATCAGTCTGCTGCCTCTCTTGCCGGTTATTTATCGGCTTCCTTGTCAGCCGTCTTGTCCTTGCTGCCGGCTGGCTGGTTTCCATCATCGGCCTTTTTATCCGACTGGATTTCCTGTGTCCGGAAGACATACATCGTCCGGGTTTCGGCATCCTTCGGGGCACCCGCAAAGACTTCATACTCGGCATTCAGGTCACGTACATCCCCTGCGAGCTTCTTGAAGACCTCCAGGTCACCCGCCGCGACATTCACGCTGTCATTCAGTTTCTTCGTGCCGCTGCTGACAAATTCCTGGTTGCCGTCGTAAAGCTGTCTGGCGCCGCTGTTGAGCTGGTCCACCGCCGAGGTCAGCTGGCTCATGCCGCTGCCCAGTTCGGACAGTCTGCCTTTCTGGCCCTCCAGCTGTGCCGTTCCGTCATCCAGCTGCGTGGCGCCGGCTACCAGGGCCGCATTGTTGCCCGTCAGCTGGTCAGCACCGGCATTGACCTGATCCAGGGCCGCTTTGGACTGCGTCTGAAGCTGTGCAAGGCCCGTTTCCAGGGCAGCCACACCTGTGTTCAACGAATCAGCACCGGCAGACAGCTGAGCCACACCCGCTTTCAGCGCATCAATGTTCTCCGGCAGCTTCATCCCCTGCATCTGCTGCTGCATGCCATCCAGTGTCTGGATGGATGCCGTCAGGTCCGCATCCAGTCCATCGAGTGCCTTGCCGGCATCCGTCAGCTGCCCGGCCATCGGCGTCAGGGTCTGTCCGACCTTCTCCAGGGTCTTCTGGATTCCCTGGAGGTCTGCCATGAGCTGCGTGCCGTCCAGGGCCTTCAGGCTGTTCAGGTCCTGTACAGCCGCCACATCGGCTTTTGCCTGCTGCAGAGCTGCGATCTGGGAATCGATCTGCGTGGTATCCACCTGGGCTGTGGCTGCGGTTGCCGCGGCGTTCACCGTGATCTGCTTGTCAGCCGGGAGCTCCGCATTGGCGGCGGCCACCGCCTGCTGAATGGAGGCATTGGTCTCCGACGCCGCCTGCTGGCTGCTGGCATCTGTTGCCTCCGCAGACTGTACCACAGCTGCCTTCGCATCCGTCAGCGCCTGAATCGAGGCGTCGATCTGGTTCGTGACAGAGGTTTTCGCGGCTGTCAGCTGTGTCTGGCTGTCGGCGATCATCTGGTTGTCCGCTGCAATGGTGTCCGTAATGGTCTGCATCTGACCAGCGGCATCCTGCACCGCGGCTTCAAACTGCGGCATGGCCTGCTGCAGCTGGGTCATGGAGGCGGAAGCCGAGGACATGGAAGTCTGCAGAGCGGTCAGCACCTGCCGGTCTTTTGCCACTGTCTGCTGCATACCCTCCAGTTGTGTCTTTGCACCAGCCAGCAGCTGGTTCACACCCGCTGCATCCAGCTGATCCACGGATCCCTGCAGCTGTTTCAGACCCGCTGCAAGAGACTCACTTCCCTTTTTCAGCGTCATCACCGACCCGTCGGTGCTGGAGACGCTGCTCTGTACCTGGCCGATACCATCCGTGATGCCATAGAGCTGCTTCGTGCCAGCTGCCAGCTGCTCTTCCCCGGCTGTATAAGCCAGCAGGCCGGCCTTCAGCGTGGAGGTTCCATTGTGCAGCTGCGTAGCGGCATCCCCGAGCTGCGAAATCTGGGGCAGAGCCGATGTCAGCGGCTGAATGCCGGCCTTCAGCTGCGATGTGCCATCATAGAGCTGCTTCGATCCGTCCTCCAGCTGCAGGCTCGCATCATACAGCTGCTTCACGCCGCCTGTCAGTTCGCTCACAGACCCCAGCTGCGGGATCTCCTCCAGATCCAGGTCATTGGTCATGGCCATCATCAACCCGGACGGATCGTACTCCTTCACATCGGCCGTGATCTCGATTTCATCCGAGATGTCCAGCTCCTTCGCCATATCCGACAGACCGGCCTGCTGCATGGTTTCCTCCAGGCCTGGAACAGCCGCGAAGGCCAGGAACTCATTTGTGCCATCGGACACAATCTTGCCCTGGGCGCACTTCACGTTCTTGCAGTTCTCTGCATCCATGTCCATCATGCCGCCCGCCAGGAAGGAGGGATGAACCGTCACGGTCTTCCCGTTGAGCTGCACCTGCTTTCCGACGTTGTTCGTGAACCGGATTCTGATTCCCAGCTTTCCGCTCTTTCCCGCCAGGTCTTCGGCCTTGATGTCCCTGCCGTCCAGGGTGTAGTCGATCTGCACCGAAACCGGCAGTTCTTTCGTGGCGTCGCCTTTGTACCAGATGTCCTTCTCCGAAGAGTTCCAGGTATAGGTCTCGCCTGAAACCGAGGGCTTGTCGTCACCCTTGACGTTCTCGACATTCTTCAGCTTCAGGTCTTCCTTCACATTGTGCAGGCCGTCGTCGTCATGCAGCCAGGCGGAGACCACAGTGCTGTTGACCGACCCGTCGGGGTTGAGCACTGTATAGACCGTTTCGGTTTTCTCCGTCGGATTGTTGTCTTCCGCCGCAAATACCTGTGCCGGAATCATGCCGGCTGCCATGGTGGCCGCCAGGATCGCTGTGCCGATCTTCTGGATATAGTGTCTGCTCATACGCAGTCCGTTTTCTTTGTTCATGTGTTTCCTGGGTCCTTTCTGTCCCCGCCTGTCAAGCCCTTGCGGCTTCTTTGCCGCTCTTTGAGGAAGCTGCCCGGGCAGATGCCTTCGGCCAGCCTTTGGTCGTCTTTGCGATCAGCCCGCTGCATGCCAGCAGCAGGGCCGGAAGAATGAACAGGATGACCAGCACACTGATCAGTGCGCCGCGTCCCAGCAGCGTGCACAGACTCGCGATCATGTCCATTTTTGCGATCATTGCCACACCGGTGCAGGCCGCGAAGAACGACAGTCCGCTGGTGATGATGGATGTGCTGCTCTTTTCCACACTGATCTGGATCGCCCGGACAGGCGTCTGGCCATTCTGCAGCTCTTCCCGGAACCGGGAGGTGATCAGGATCGCATAGTCAATGCACGCACCCAGCTGGATCGTGCCGATGACGATGCTCGCAATGAACGGCAGTGTGGTGTGCGTGAAGAACGGAATGCCCATGTTTACGCTGATGGCAAACTCAATCGCCAGCACCAGGATGAAGGGCAGGGAGAGAGACTTGAAGGTCACGGCAATGATGGCCAGGATCGCCACGATGGACACGATGTTGACCATCTGGAAATCCACGTTGGTGACCTTGATCAGGTCCTCGTCCAGTGCGCCTTCGCCGCCGATCAGGCCGTTTTTGTCATATTTGTGCAGGATCTCACGCAGGGTGTCCAGCTGTTTGTTTTCCTCATCCGTCGCCCCGCGATATTCACTGTTGACCACCACCAGGCGCCGGCCGCCGTTGTGCAGGATGTCTTCAAGCTGTGCCGGCTCGAAGGTGCTTGGCACACCCGGACCGATGTATTTCTCATACGCCAGGACATTGGACACGCCCTTGACTTCCTCCATCTGCGAGATCATGTCCTGCATGTCCCTGGCAGACACTTTGTCGTCCACGAGCACGAAGTGCGTGGTGTTCATGTTGAATTTTTCCTTCATCTGTGTCGTGCCCTGCACGCTGGCCATGTCTTCGGGCAGCGTGGCGGTCAGGTCATAGTACTGAGCCACATTGGCCTGGGCATAGATTGCCGGGATGAACAGCAGGACGAACACCGCGATGATGGCCTTGTAGTGCTTTGTGACAAAGACAGGTGCTTTCTTGACCGGACGGATCAGCACCGGGTGTTTCCACTTCTCGATCCACTTGTCGAAGAACATGATCAGCGACGGAAGCACCAGAACCGTGCAGATGACACCCAGGACTACGCCCTTGGCCATGACCAGGCCGATGTCCTTTCCCAGCGTCAGGCTCATGAAGCACAGGGCCAGGAACCCGGCAATCGTGGTGATGGAAGACGAGGTGATGGACACGAACGTCGCCTGAATGGCAGACGCCATGGCTTCCTCGTTTGTCACGCCCGGCTTCGCCTTTTCCTCCTGGTACCGGTGGAGAAGGAAGATGGAATAGTCCATCGTCACCGCCAGCTGCAGGATCAGCGCCAGGGCTTTGGTGATGTAGGAAATCTCCCCCAGGAAAATATTGGTTCCCATGTTGTAGATGATCGGGAACGCGATACCCAGCAGGAACACGAAGGGTGCCACCCAGGACTCCAGCCCCAGACACAGGACCACCAGACACAGCGCCACGGCAATGGCCGAGTAAATCGGGGTCTCTGTCGTGACCAGGTCCCTGGTGTCCTCGGTAATGGCAGAGAATCCTGCCAGCCAGCAGTCCATCTGTGAATACTGCTTGATCTGCGCAATGGCGTTCATGGTCCGGTCACTGGCCGTCGGTTCCCTGAAGGTGATGATCAGCATCGTGGAATCGCCGCTGTACAGCATGTCCTGGATGCTTTCTGGGATCGCCTCCCTGGGAACGGACAGATCCAGGACTGAATCACGCCAGATCACCTTGTCCACACCGTCGATGCCTTCGATCTGTGTCTTCAGCTTCGCGACATCCTTTTCCGGCATGCCGTTGACCACCAGCATATCCACGCTGGAAAGATTGAAATCATCCCCCAGGACATCCTGTGCCTTCATGCTTTCGGTGTCCTTTGGCAGATACGACAGCAGGTCGTAGTTGACCCGTGTGTTGAGGTATCCGAATATGCTGGGGATCAGCAGAAGCACCGCGACAAGAAGGATCGCGTTTCTGTGCTTCACGATGAATCGGGATAGTTGTTCCATAACGCCTCCTTGCGTACGTCCACAAGCCTACTCCTGAAATGACCATCGGTCAATTTTCCGCCACTGGACAAAATCCCGGTTCTGTACGGATAAATGACTGGCGGTCAGTCATGCTTTGGGCGTACGCTGTAGGCATGAAATCCAAAGTACAGGAAAACAAGAAACAGAAAATGGACCGGCTGGTTGCCTCAGCCAGCCGGCTGTTTACGGAAACCGGGGTGGAAAAGGTCTCCGTGGAAGAAATTGCCCGGCAGGCAGGCGTGGCCAAGGGCACCTTTTATCTGTATTTCCACGACAAGGAACAGCTGAGGGACCTGATCATTTCCCGTGAAGCCGCCAGGCTCTTTGAAACAGCCGATGAATGCCTGCGGACCTCTCCCCAGGCATCCTTTGTAGATGCCGTGATTTTCATGATCGACAACGTTCTGAGCCAGCTGGAAGCCAGGGCCACCCTGCTGAAGTTCATCCGGCGGTCACTGACCTTCGCTGTTTTCCACGAAAACATCAGCGGTCTCATGCAGGAGGAACAGTTTGCCCTCTATCCCCGGTTTCTCGATCTGGCCCAGAGCTATGGCTGGCAGCTGAAAAACCCGTACAAAACGCTGTTTCTGGTCGTGGAACTGGCATCCGGCACCTGCTATTCCTGTCTGATCGACAGCAAACCCTGTTCCATGGAAGACATGAAGCCGGTCCTGTATTCTTCCATCCGTGCGATTCTGGAAAGTGCAAAAAAGCCTGTCCAGCCTCCGGCAGCGCGAATCTCCGAAGCTGCTTCGCTGGCTGATGCAAATGCAAATATGGCGTAACCGTCCTGTGCAGGAATGGTCACGCCATTGTTCATGATCGGAGGCTGGGCTGACTGCTGTCAGAGTCAGTATTCGGGTAAGGACGGCAGAGCCGGCGGTTGTCCGGGACGAAGGGAGCCGGTCCTGATCTGCCGGGCAATGGCTTTCAGTTCAGTCTGGATTTCAGCGCCGTTTTCAATCAGTCTGACGGCAGTGGTCCAGATGATGCGGTTTTCCGCCTCCAGGCTTACAGAGTCCGGATAACCGCATGCATTGACTGTCACCCTGTACTGACAGGGCACCCCGTCAAGTCCGGTGAAGGAGAGCACCCATTCATTTGAGACAGATCCAGTTTTTTCAGGGGCAGCTTCCAGGCTGGACTCCGGCAGTCCGGGAAACAGCAGCTCTCTGATCATGGATTTCCATTCTCCGGTCTCGGACACGGCTTCTTTACCTTCCGGCAGGATCTGCTGCAGAATCCAGTCTGTCCCGCTCTCCCTTGTCAGCACAAACGTCGTATGCTCCGGGGGACTGAATAGATGAACGGTCCAGGTCTCCGAATCAGGCAGCTGGCTTACCTGAACAGCAGATACTCCGGCTTCATTCCGGAAAATCCGCCAGGTATATCCGTTTCTGATGACCTCGATCCCTGCAGCCTCCCCCAGAGTATCCAGGACCCTGGCAAAGTCTTCATCTTCCCTGCTTTTTCCGGATTCCCGGCAGGCAGTATACCCCGGGAGGGTGGCAGGTGCAGGCTTTACATCGCCGGACCGTGCGCAGCTGCTCAACAGGCAGGAAGCTGCCAGACAGAGACAGGCGCTTCTGAATCCACTCATGTATGATTCACTCCTTTAAAGTCAGACAGAATAACTCAGTAATTCCAGCCAATCCGAGTATGACCGGCCTGATCAAGTTCCAGCGTTAAATACCAACTACCCGGGACAGCTGTATAACCATCCTGGGTCACAGACCCAACAAAAGTCAAACTGGCTATAGCTGCACTACCTGTCGAAGCACTGCCCCTTACAGTCGACAGATTTGAAGAATTCACCGTTACTAAAACACCCGTAATACCAGGATTATATACATTGCGAATCATCGCAGGTGATTTCTGAACAGTTGCCTGAAAAGAAGCAGTAACAAAACCATTAGAATAATGAGGCGTTAAAGTACTGGTTCCATTCGGTATAGCTCCCTGGCTCCAAGGACCATAAACATATGGAGAAGCAATACCTTCCTCTGGGGTTACATCAAGTGTAATCAGTTCATTTCCAACGTTATAGAGAACTATTGTTCCGTCAAGAACTGCATCATCAAGAATCGCTGCTTTTTCACCACATTCGTTTTCATAAACCATTACCCCGGGTGTAATATCTCCAGCATCAATTTCATGGTAATCGTTGTTGTCAGCTGCAGACACAGGACAAAGAGAAGAAAACAAGGATAGATACAAAGCTGTTGAAGCAGTGAAAATTTTCCTGAAAATGCTCATTGTAATTCTGTAATGATGGTCCAGCATCATTGTCCTTTCTTAGTTGGGCACAGCTTACTGTCTTTATACCAAACTGACTGTTATTTCGCAATAAATAACACATATTTTTCGTTAATATTTTGATAATAACGGTAATTAATATTGGATGACATATGCCTCTGTTACCTGTCAGCTTTCTTTCCAGCACAATGTGAAACTCTCATAAAATGAAAGCCACGATTAAAAGGCCTCCTCTCGGGAGG
>OFFL01000788.1_pt1 | contig 30385 bp, 22 predicted proteins | sample 1521391 | NCBI WGS metagenome assembly OFFL01 (sample SAMEA3504082, study PRJEB24116) | mouse gut metagenome | biome: mouse gut; feature: mouse-associated habitat; material: faeces | place: Denmark | collected 2011
AAGCCGGCGCCGGCTCCCCGGGAGAGTGCCAGGCCAGCAGCTCCAGCACCGGGATCTCGGGAGCATACCAGGCCAGCAGCTCCAGCGCCGGGATCTCGGGAGCATACCAGGCCAACGGTTGTTGTTCCGGCCTCCCGGAAAAATGTGAGGCCAGCCGCGGTTCCTTCCGAATTCCCGCAGATTTCCCGCAAATCTGCGGGCCAGGCAGCTGCCGATCTTCCCCGTTTTGGCGACCTTCCTTCCACGGAAAAACTGCGTCCATCAGGGCATGCAAAAGTCGATCTTTCCGTGCGCTGGGTCTTAAAGCAGGCAGATGGTCTGTACCTGCAGAGCCGATACGGCATCCTGCGCCTGAGCCCCATCGGAAGCGGAATCATCCGGGTAACCTTTGCCAAGGGCAGCAAGATTCTGGATATTACCCATCCGCGAATCAGGACCCGCCGGATTGAGCGGTTCTGGACCTACCAGGATACCGGCGGCATGGTCACGCTTTCCACAGAAGAGCTGATCCTTCAGGCGGAAAAAAATACCGGCGCCATACGATACCTGACCAGAGGCAAAAAGCTATTGCTGGCGGAACGGAATCGAGAATGCAGGCAGGCGGAAGCTTTCCCGAGAGGAGGCGCACAATACTGGCTCTTTTTGGAATTTGTAAAAAAAGAACAGATTTTTGCCCTGGGACCCAAGGATCAGCAGATGCTTCCTCTGCGCCAGACGGCACGATATATTTCCCATGAAGAAGGGCTTCCCTTTTTGTTCTCCGACCAGGGCTTCGGCATTTTAACAGCCTCAGAAAACCCGGTCATCAGCTGCGATCTTCCTTCCTATGGCACCTACCTTCATACGGAGGGAGAGGAACAGCTGGATTTCTATTTTATTGCAGGGAAGACTCCAGACACCCTGATGAACGCCTGCCGTTTTCTAATGGGAGAGCTATAAGCTGCCTGCCGCTTCGATCCACTGATCAATGGTATCCTCGTAATCTGCAGCAATAGCCTCAAAAATCTTTTCTGCCGTAATTCCTGCCACATTGATTCCACTGGTATCCATGGCGATCACGGCTCCAAAGATTATAAGGGCCAGCAAAAGCCTGATTTTAAACAGGGAAGGCCTGGGCATATTCTCAGGATACGGATATTGTTCCGTCCAGGATCCCTCCTCCGTGCTCCTAGGACTGCTCCTGCCATAGAGGATCCGTTCCCTGTTTGTCAGATCATATTGATCCTCGCTGTATCTGCTTCGAACCTGTTGTACCAGCCGCAGCTTCTGTTCCGTAGAAACATTGCTCATTATTAACCTCCGGCTGCGAAAAGCTTATTACAGATTATTCAATAAAACAAGATTTAGTACTTGCTTATAGAAAAACCTTTGCAAAAATTGCACAGGCTGGTTTATTGTGGTAAAATATACTGGAAAGTTAACAACCCGCTGTAAGCAGCGAGGCATGTAATTTTCTGCGCTCATGGTTCAGGCTGCAGAACAGGAGATCAAATATGAATATGGACGGAAAAATACTGGGAGAACGGATTCTGAATAATATCGGGCAGGTCATGGTGGGCAAAGAGCAGACCGCAAGGCTGCTTTTTGCCGCGTTACTGGCAGGAGGTCATGTACTTCTGGAGGACCTGCCCGGCACAGGAAAAACAAAGCTGGCAAAAACGCTGGCCCGGACCGTTGCAGGGGATTTCGCCCGGATTCAGTTTACGCCGGATCTGCTTCCCAGCGATATTACCGGACTGAATATTCTTGACCGGCAGAAAAATGAATTTGTACTGCGCAAAGGGCCGGTTTTTACCAATATTCTGTTGGCCGATGAGATCAATCGAGCCACCCCCAGAACCCAGGCAGGACTTTTGGAATGTATGGAGGAGCGGCAGGTTACCATAGACGGGGAAACATACTGTCTCGGCTCTCCGTTTTTTGTAATCGCCACTCAGAATCCGGTGGAAACCGCCGGAACATTTCCCCTTCCCGAGGCTCAGCTGGATCGCTTTATGATGAAGCTTTCTATGGGACTGCCTTCCAGGGAAGATGAAACATTTATTCTGGAGCGGTATATGGACAAGGACCCCCTCTCCGGGCTGAGCAGCGTCTTGACTCTGGATGAGTTGGCTCAGGCTGAAAAGGAAGCCGAAAAGGTATTTGTTCATCCATGTATTCGATCCTATATCGTGGATATTTCTGCCGCCACCAGGACAGGAGAGCAGGTGATCATGGGGGCAAGCCCCAGAGGAAGTCTGGCTTTGATGCGATGTGCCAAGGCCTATGCCTGGCTGGAGGGCCGAAGCTATGTAATTCCGGATGACATTAAAATATTGGCGGTTCCCGTGCTGGCCCACAGGCTTGTGCTGGGCTACGGCGCCGGCGGTTCAGGCAGTGCAAAAATGCTGATCCAGAAACTTCTGGACACTCTGCCCGTTCCAACTGAGGATTTTGCGTCATGATCCGGCTTTTGGGAATCGGAGTTGTTTTTTCCGTTTTTTTTCTGGTTCAGCGCATCCTTTACCAAAGGTTCTGGCTGCAGCATTTAACTGCCCAGGTCCGCTTTGTTCAGGATCACATCATAGAAGGAGAGCAGGGCGAACTGAATGAAATATTGGTCAATAAAAAAATTCTTCCGCTTCCCATGCTGAAGGTAAAATTCCGAACAGACCGTCATTTGATTTTTCAGGATGTCAGGGGTTCCCGAACCACGGATCAGTTTTACCGCAATGATATTTTCCGGGTGGGCGGAGGAGAGAAAGTAACACGGACTCTGTCATTTACCGGCGGACGAAGAGGCTATTATACCATTGATGGTGTAAGTCTGGTGTCCTCAGACCTATTTCTCACGGCTCAGCTGACTGCCGAACAGCCCCTGCAGACCAGTATCTATGTCTACCCGCGGCCCTACGACAGCAGCGAACTTCAAAAAACCTTTACCTGGCTCAACGGAGAGATTCTGGCCAGACGGCATTTGCTGGAGGATCCCTTTGAATACAGGGGAATCCGGGAATATCAGCCCTATGATCAAATGCGCAGCATCAACTGGAAAGCCAGCGCAAAAACAGGCGGATTGATGGTAAACCAAAAAAATTTCACGGCTTTGAAAAGTGTCAGGATTTTTTTGAATATACAGGATGATAATGTGCTGAAAAAGGAAGAAAGCGTGGAAATGTCCCTGCGCATTGCCGCCGGTCTGTGCGCCGCCTTTCTGAGTCAGGGCATACAGGTGTCGTGCCGGGGAAACGGAATGGATTTGTTTACAAATAAACCGCTATCCGTGGCTGCCAGAGCCGGAGAAGGCCAGTTGGACGCCGTATGCAGAGCGCTGGCCAGAATCGACCTGAAAAAGCCTGTGGCTGATTTTGTAAAGACTTTTGAAGAAGACCTTTTCTCGGGAGCCCAGGATACGCTGACCTGTTTTGTATCCCCAAATCAATACGATGATTTTACAGGGCTTTTGGAAAAATATCAGGAGGCAGGAAATACCTTTGTCTGGATCTATCCGGTTCAGGGAAGCAAGGATCCCGTACTCCCGCCGTCCCTGGCAGACCGTATCCGCCTGATTCATTTTCAGGTCTAAATTGAGGAAGTAATTCAGAAAGCAGAAAAAGATGGAAGAAAAAATCGAGCTTTTAAGTGAATTTCTCACACAACAGCTGAACCATTGGATTCTTTTTCCTTTGGCGCTGACCATAATGGGATTGACCTCCCGCTATACTGCGGTACCCCGGCCTGATCTATTGATGTGGGCGGTATGCGGCCTTTTTCCTGTAGTCTTTTATTTTTTGCGGACAAAAATCAGCCGTTTTCCCTTTTTTGTCTTGTCTCACACAGCGGCTGTCTGCCTTTCTTTGGCGGTGCCTGCCCAGGGGACTGCAAACCGTGTGATCTGTATCGTCTGCGGAATATATTATATGGTTCATTCTTTCGCTTTGAGAATAAAAGATGTTTCTGATACCCCAATGATGCATCCCTTCATATCCATGGGCATTTCCCTGTTTTCCCTGCTGTTGCTGCATCAGCAGAGTATTTCCGGCTGGGAAGGGTTCTATCTTTTTCCCCTGACAGGATGCTTTGGATTGTATTATATTATATATTATCTTCAGAAATATCTGTCCTTTTTGACTCTCAACGCAGGAAGTGCCGGCTTTGTGCCTGCAAAGAAAATGTTTTTCTCGGGGATCGGGCTTGTGCTGGGATATACACTGCTTTGTACCATACTCCTGGTACTTTTTATAAACCTGACCAGACTGGAGGCCATAGCCGGCCTGATAAAGAAGTTTATAATAAAGGTACTTCGCTTTCTCTTGTCTTTTATCCGAAATGTTCCGCCGGAGTCGAACGTGCAGCCCATGGAGCCGGAAGCTCCCCCGTCCTTTTCGGATATGCTTCCTCTTGACGCGGCGCAGAATGAACCCTTTTGGCTTTGGGAGGTCTTGGAAAAGGCAGCTGTGGCAGTGTTGATCTGTTTATTTGCATACGTTATGCTTCGGCTGGTCATACAGTTAATCCGCTTCATTCGGAAACACTTTTTCTGGCATATCCGCAGGCAGACTGTGAACATAGATACAGGGGTTTCCGAGGTCAGAGAAAAGTGCGGCAGAGACAAAAAGCAATTATCAAAAAAGCCGGAGGCTTCAGGCTTTCTGACTCCTTCCGCCCAGATCCGAAGGCTCTATCGAAAAAAGCTTTTGCAGTCCGGACCGTTTTTTACAAAAGGCCATCCTGGTGGTTATCGCTTTTTTACCGCCAGAGAGTGGGAACGAATATTAGAGACGAAGGGCATGGCCTGTCTCTATGAGCAGGCCCGTTATTCGCAGACAGAAATGACCCGGTCCCATGTGAGAAAAATGCGTGAGGCTGTAAAAACTGCCGGCTATTTCCGAAGTACCGCCACAGAAAAATCTATGGAAACCGGTGCCTCCAAGAAAGGTATATAACACATATGAATCAAAAATTAGCACTGTCAGATGATATTTTACTGCAAATAGAAAAACCGGAACGTTATATCGGGCACGAAGTCAATTCGGTAACAAAGGATAAGTCCAGGGTAAAGATCCGTTTTGCCATGTGCTTTCCGGATATCTATGAAATCGGAATGTCCCACCTGGGGATCCAGATCCTTTATGATATGTTTAACTCCATGGAGGATGTATGGTGCGAGCGGGTTTATTCTCCCTGGTTGGATCTGGATGCCATTATGCGAAAAGAACACATTCCTTTGTTTGCGTTGGAGTCTCAGGATCCTGTAAAGGATTTTGACTTCCTGGGAATTACCCTCCAATATGAAATGTGCTATACCAATGTCCTGCAGATCCTGGATCTATCCCAGATTCCTCTCAATGCTTTGGAACGGGGAGAAGATTGCCCTATCGTTATCGGAGGCGGCCCCTGTGTATATAATCCGGAGCCTCTGGCGGATTTCTTTGATCTGTTTTATATCGGGGAAGGCGAAACCCAGTATGAAAGACTTTTGACTCTTTACAAGGAATGCAGGGCATCAGGGCTTTCGCGCGTGGAATTTCTGCGCCGTGCAGGTAAGCTTCCCGGCATATATGCCCCCCGATTTTATGAAACTGCCTATCATGAGGACGGCACCATCAAAAGCTTTCTGCCTGTGGAAGAAGGAGTTCCCGCCATCATCAGAAAAGAAGTTCAGATGGATGTCACCGATACCTATTACCCATTAAAGCCTGTTGTCCCTTTTATTAAAGCGACTCAGGACAGAGTGGTTCTGGAGATCCAGCGGGGATGTATCCGCGGCTGCCGTTTCTGCCAGGCCGGGCAGATTTACCGGCCCGTGAGAGAGAGAGATGTGGAAACTCTGAAAAAATATGCGCTGGAAATGCTGAAGAATACAGGCCATGAGGAGATCTCCCTCAGCTCTCTCAGCTCCAGTGATTATTCCCGGCTGCCGGAGCTCATCGACTTTCTGATTGAGAAATGCGGCACACAGCATGTGAATATTTCCCTGCCCTCCCTGCGGATTGATGCCTTTTCTCTGGATGTCATGAGCAAGGTACAGGATATCAAAAAATCCAGTCTGACCTTTGCGCCGGAGGCCGGCAGCCAGAGGCTGCGCAATGTAATCAATAAGGGGCTGACCGAGGAGGATATCATACGAGGGTCAACAATGGCCTTTGAGGGAGGATGGACCAGGGTTAAGCTTTACTTTATGCTGGGTCTGCCCACCGAGACGGAAGAGGATATCAGAGGAATTGCAGATCTGGCCAACAAAATTGCCGCCGCCTTTTTTGAGACCGTTCCCAAGGAAAAACGGGTTAATGGAAGAGTGCAGATCGTGGCAAGCACCTCCTTTTTCGTTCCCAAGCCCTTTACGCCGTTCCAATGGGCCGGGCAGTGTACCAGAGAGCAGTTTATAGATAAGGCCTATCTCACCAGAAAAGCCATCTGTGAGCAGCTGAATCAGAAAAGCATCAAATACAACTGGCATGAGGCGGATGCCAGTGTGATGGAAGGGGTCCTGGCCAGAGGAGACCGCCGATTGGGCCGGGTCATCCGCAGGGTTTATGAGAAGGGCGGCTTTTATGAGGCCTGGGGTGAATATTATGACCATGACAGATGGCTGGAGGCTTTGGAGGAATGCGGATTATCCGTGGACTTTTACACTCACAGGGAGAGATCTACGGAAGAAATTCTCCCCTGGGATTTTATCGATTGCGGTGTTACAAAGGAATTTCTAAAGCGTGAGTGGGTGAAGGCACAGCGGGAGGAAATATCTGAAAATTGTAAAGTAAAATGCCAGGGCTGCGGCGCCGCCCGATTTGGAGGAGGAATTTGTGTTGAGACTGCGCGTAAAATTTAAAAAATATGGTCCCGTGCGCTTTATCGGCCATCTGGATGTCATGCGTTTTTTTCAGAAAGTAATCCGCCGGGCCGGAATCGATGTGGCATATACAGGGGGCTTCAGCCCCCACCAGATCATGACCTTTGCCGCTCCCCTGGGAGTGGGGATCACCAGCAACGGCGAGTATATGGATATCGAAATACATTCCATTACCTCCTGTGAAGATGTCCGGAAGCGTCTGAATGCTGCAAGTGTGCCTGGTATAGAGATTATTTTTACAGGGCTGCTGCCTGATCATGCGGAAAATGCCATGGCCAGCGTAGCTGCGGCCTCCTATACGGTTCGTTTTCGGGAAGGAAGGGCACCGTCTGCGGATTTATCCGCTTTCATTCCAGATTTTCTCTCCAGAGATCATATTCTTTATACGAAGAAGACCAAAAAGGGAGAGCGGGAGCTGGATCTGAAGCCGGGCATATATGAATTTACCTGTTCTGACAACGGGGGATGTGAAACGCCTTCGTTCCATATACTGGCAGACGCATCCAGCGCGGGAAATATTAAACCGATTCAGATCATGGAGGCCTTTTTGGCCCATTGCGGGGAAGTACTGCAGGAGAACGCCCTGCTGATTACAAGAGAGGAAATTTATACCCGGGCGGAATCCTCCCGGCTGATATCGCTGGAAGACATGTGCTGCCAGAGCTGACTATATCGATATGGATTTAAAGAACTTACAGGAGAGCGGATCATGAGTCGAAATATTGCTCCCAGACATAGTGTCACTCTGAACGAAAATGACAGGAGCCTTCGGAATACCGTTTCCGGGAAATTATTGTTTACAAAATACAAAGAAAGTCCCTGCGCCCTGCTAATACGGGATAACCGTTTGAGGGCCGTCAGCTTTTTTTCCCACAGGCCCAGCCGTATTGGCGCCATATATATCGGCAAGGTCAAAAAAATTGTCAAAAATCTGGATGCCTGCTTTGTGGAAATTGCAGATAAGGAACTCTGTTTTCTGCCTCTGAAAAAGGCTTCTGCTCCTTATTTGCTGAACAGAACCCCCAATGGCAGGCTTTTGGAGGGCGATGAGCTGCTGGTACAGGTGGAGAGAGACGCACAGAAAACAAAGCAGGCATGCATCACCGCCGAAATTTCGCTGTCCAATGATTATGTGGTTCTTTCCCTGGGAACACCCAGGTTATGCTTCTCATCCAAGCTTGACAAAAAGCAAAAGGATACCATTGTCCACTATCTTACAAAGCATAAAATATTGTCGGAGGATTCCCTTCAGCTGATTCAGGATGTCCATCCCATCGGCGCCATTATCCGGACACGTGCCTCCGAGCTGGACGAAGGTGCACTTTTGGAGTCCTTTAGGACTCTCTTTGCAGATTTTTGTCAATTATTGCATAACGCAGACCATCGCTGCTGCTTCAGCTGCATCGTGGCGGCGCCGGAGACCTGGACGACAGTGTTTGACTCATTGGCGGCGCCGGAGGAATATCAGGAAATCATCACTGACCAGGCACAGCTCTATCCCAGAATCCTGGACTATTGCTCCATGCATTTTCCCGAAAAAATATGCCGTCTGTATCAGGAAGCTTTAAGTCTGTCCACCCTCTATTCCCTTGACAGCAGGCTTCAGGAAGCGTTTTCCTCTCGTGTATGGCTCAAATCAGGCGCCTATATCATCATCCAGCCCACGGAAGCTCTGACGGTGATCGATGTGAACTCCGGAAAGAACAGCATACAAAAGGATGCGGAGGAGACCTGGAGCCGCATTAACCTGGAAGCCGCCGGTGAGATAGCCCTGCAGCTTCGACTGCGGAACCTGTCCGGTATCATTATTATAGACTTTATCAATATGTCAGACAGCCGGCATCGTCAAAGGCTGTTAGAATATATGCGGGAGCTTGTCAAGGCAGATCGGGTAAAAACAACCGTAGTGGATATAACCCCTCTTGGCCTGATGGAAATCACCCGAAAAAAAGGGACAAAACCACTGCATGAACAATTAGGGAGGATTTATCATGAAGCTGATTAAATTTGAAAAGGTAAAGGACGGAAAATATCTTAAAAACTATGAAATTACCTATCTAAATAAAATCGGGCGGGAAAAAAAGTATGAAATTGTAAGCAGAAGAGAACTGAAAAGTGCCGACGACCTGGGCGCTAAGCCCAGCGGCGTATCCATTGTAGCCACCCATGGCGATAAACTGCTTCTCCTGCACGAATTCCGCATGGGCGTCAACCAATCTGTCTATAATTTGTGCGCCGGAATGATCGAACCGGAGGAAACGGTGGAGGAATGTATCGCCAGAGAGCTTTACGAAGAAACCGGGCTTCATATTTCCCGTATCAAAAAGATCCTTCCCCCTTCCTTTGCGGCAGTGGCATTTTCGGATACCACCACCTATATTGCCTTTGTGGAAGTGGAGGGAAGCTTTGAGGATCATTCCTCCGCCAACGAATCCATCGAGGCAAAGTTTTATTCCAGGGAAGAAGTCCGTCAGCTTCTGGAAACAAAACCCTTCAGCTCCAGGGCCCAGATGGCGGCATATTTCTTTTCAGAAAGTACCAACAGCCCTGCATAAGCGGGAAGGGACAACAAGTTCCCTGTGCTGTGGCAGGTATTTGGATATAGAAACATGATGGCAGGGCAGGCTGTTCACTGCAGCTGCAAAAACGGAGGGAAATTATGGCTGTCATAGGAATTGATCTGGGGACAACAAATAGTCTTGGCGCATATTGGAAGGATGGAACGGTACATTTGATTCCCATGGAGGGTGAGCGCTTTCTGCTGCCCAGTGTGGTGGGATATGTAGAGGGAGAAGGCTTTCTGGCAGGGGCGGCGGCAAAAGAGCGGCTGATTCTCTATCCTGAAGACACGGTGGCCTCATTCAAGCGTTTCATGGGTACGGAAAAGGAATATCATCTGGGAGGAAAAGCCTATTCACCTATGGAGCTTTCGGCTATGGTGCTGGAGCAGATCAAGAGAAACGCGGAATTCTTTCTGAAGGAAGAGATTGAAGAGGCGGTCATAACGGTTCCTGCTTATTTCAATGATAAACAGCGCAGCGATACCAAGAAAGCGGCCCAGATTGCAGGACTTAAGGTGGACCGCCTCATCAATGAGCCCTCTGCGGCGGCTTTGGCCTATCGGATGGAATACGGAGAAGAGGACAGAACCCTGCTGGTTTTTGACTTTGGAGGGGGCACCCTGGATTTGTCCTATGTGGAATGCTTTGACAATGTGATAGAAATTATCGCCGTGGCGGGGGACAACCATCTGGGCGGAGATGATATCGACCAGGCAGTTTCGGAATATTTCTGCCGGGAAAACGGACTAAAGTCAGAAGAACTGACAAAGGAGGATCAGGCAAAATTAAGAAAGCTCTCAGAGGTCTCCAAATGCGCCCTGGCAGAAAGGGAAGAGGTGACAATGGAGCTTGAGACAGGCGGAAGGGTCTGCCGGGTCCTGTTGAATGAGGAGCGGCTTTTTGAAATCTGCATGCCCCTGTTCGGAAAGATAAAGCAGCTTTTTGTGCATATCCTGGAGGACGCCGGCTCCAAAGTGTCCGGAATAGACGAACTGATCATGGTGGGCGGCTCTTCGAAGCTGGGCGTAGTAAAACGCTTTCTCAGGGAGCTTTTGGGAAAGGAGCCCATTGTCCTGGGAGAGACGGACCGCGTGGTTGCCTGCGGTGCCGGAGTTTATGCCGGCATCAGACAGCGCAGGGAAGAAATAAGGGATATGCTGCTGACAGATGTATGTCCCTTCACACTGGGCATCGGTGTTAACAACAGAGCCAACCGGGACAAAAACATCTTAAGTCCCATGATCGAACGCAATACCACCCTGCCCGCCTCCCACAGGGAACGGTTTGTGACGGTGGGTGATTATCAGAAGGAAATCAGGATCCAGATTTATCAGGGTGAAGAATATTATGTGGACGATGACGTGCTTCTGGGAGAGCTTACCATAGAAGTGGCTTTGAAACCTGCGGGGCAGGCTTGGGTGGACGTGCAGTTCACCTATGACATCAACGGAATCCTCCATGTGATGGCAGAGAACGAAATGGGAGAACGCAGACAGATTCTATTGGCAAACCAGACTCTCAGCGAGGCAGAACTGGAATGGTATACCCGGGAAATGGAGAAAATCATGCTGCCGCCTATCCAGCAGCCTGAGAACCAGAAAATGCTTGCCTTTTTTCTGGATTATTATGAAAAAAGCACCGGACATAAGCGAGAGCGGATTGCTTCCATGACCGGCAGGATCCTGACGGGATTAAGCAGCGGCAGAAAGAAAGAGGTCAAAAATGCGGAAAAGCTGGGAAAAATGTGGATGACTCAGCTGCAGCAGGCCATGGATATGCAGGAGGAGCTTCTGTTTGACGGAGAATTAAAGGTTGGATTCGGTGAGGAACTTGATGATTTTGAAGAAGAGTCTGATGAATTCGGTGAGGAGTCAGAAGAATTCATTTGAAGAATTTGACGCGATATGAAGGAAAGGATAGAACAATGAACGATATATGGAGTTTGTTGGGAATAGATCCAACCGACGATAAAAAAGCTATAAGAAAAGCCTTTGCAGCACAATCAAGACTCCATCATCCGGAGGAGGAGCCGGAGTATTTTGCGTCGCTGAATCAGGCGTATAAGACAGCCCTGGACTATGGGATGAGAACAGAGCAAGAGACGAAATATGAAACGGTGTTTCCAGAAAATGCAATAAAGGAATTTAAGGACAGCGATGACATCAGCAGAAAAATACAAAGAGAAACCTCCCTGCTGAAGCTCCTTGACCAGGCGGCGGAGCAAGCCATAAAGAAAAGCATGGAAGCGGGCGCTCTCCACGATTTCATCGCCCTTTTTGAAAATCCCAAACAGGCAAAGCAGGCTGATACATGGAAACGTTTTTTCCTTTCTGATGTCTTTCTGAAAGAGCAGTTTTCGGAAGAATTCGGAAAAGGCTTGTTTACCTACCTTTCAAAGCAGAACCTCTGTCCCAGCGACAATCTTCCTATGGGACTTCTGCAGGAGCTGGCTGTCGCATACGCATTTATCCCTCATTTTGCCGGAGAGGAATATTTTGACGGCCTGAAATATCCGAAGGAATGGTATAAGGTTTCCGTGGAAAACACCTTTCCCGGCAGAAGATATGCCGCCGAAATCTTCAATATGCAGGGCCGGGAATGCGATCTGAAATCCATGACCAACCGCATTCTGCGGCAGCCTGCCATTAAGGTGCGCCACAATGCCTTTTCCGACTACCTGACCATGAAGGAGATGAGCAGGGACGGACGCCTGACAGATGGGGAGAAAGAGATCTGGCAGCATATCCTTGGAGTCTGCCAGCCCTTCTACCTCTATGAGCGCAACGGCAAGCAGATCGGAAGCGGAAGCTATGAAGCCCGCAGCGAATGTGTGGTAAAGCTTTATGTCCAATGGCTCATGGACGAGCAGCTGCCTGAAGAGGTGCTGCTGTTCTTTTATAAAAAACTGAGCTTCAAAGAGCTGGAACGCAGCAGTACCAGAGGACTTTACAGCGCTTTGAAGGAGGAAGTTTTACGCCGCCTTCCCCAGGCGGAGGAGATTTTGTTCGGAGAGGATGGAAAGGAACAGCAAATCACAAAACTCTACAGAATCTATTCTGCCATCATCAACGACAACCAGAACAATTACGACAAATTTATTTACGGAGAAACACCGGAAATCAGGGAACGGGCAAAAGCCTTTTTTGCACTGCCGGAATGGGAACAGCTAAAGGGGGAAAAGGGCCTGTTTGAACGGATTTACAGCACCTCCAAAAGAATTGTGATGCCCCGGACTCTGGCGGAGACACTGATTGGGCACCTGGCAGAGGGAGACTTTCCCGAGCCTGAGAGGACAGAGCTGACAGAGAGCCTGCTGAGATCCCTGTCCACGGAAAAAATGTGCCGGGAACTGGATTATCGCTGTGAAATCCCCATGGCTTCCACTGATCCGGAGAATATCGGGGACAGCCCTGATTTCTGGCAGTATTTTCTCATGCGCGGATTCGGTTTCCGCCATGCAAAAATCAGAGGAAGCTGGGAGAGAGATTACATTTATGTGATGGACGGCCAATGCTATCTTCCTGCCTACATAAATTATATTTATGCGCCGTCCCGGGCGTGGCAGAGGCGTTTCCTGGGCTTTGACGAAGATACCGAAGAGATACCGTTTCCTGTGGCTATTGTATGTCCCATGCCCGGAAACAGGACGCTCAGGGTAGAATTCCATTATCATTATTGCCTGTATTTTGTGGATGGGGTGCAGGCAGCTGCGCCCGTTCTGGCATTTTCACAGTTACAGGAATATGCGGACCACCTGAAAAAAGTCGAGGAGTTTTTCTTCCTTCTGGCTGTCACTGCCATTGAAGATTCTGACAGAAGCGCTGCTCAGGCACTGATAGAAGTCTGGCTGAAACGAATTTCTGTGCATCCTTTTATCATTCCCACGCTTGCCAGACTGCTGGCCGCCGACAATGACCGCATTCCTGATGCCTGTACTGAAGCTGAAAAAATGACCTGTACAGATCCAAAACGGCACAATCCTGTGGTGCTTTACAGCGAACAGGAACGGTTCTGTTTCCGTGCAGTAGTATCGGAAACAGGGTTGAGTATCTGGCGGCAGATGGATTACGGCTGGCAGGACATCATATTCCGCAGTGCGGAACTTGGCTGGAGAAAATATGAAGAATATACCTGGAAGGAATACAACCTGTCCTGTGAGGACAGCAGGCTTCCGACAGCCGATACGAATACGCCTGAGGGCAGAAGAGCGGCTGCCCTGAACGCTTTGCATAATCTGCGGCAGCCAAAGCCTCTGGTACGCGCCGTATATTCCCTGGAGGGCATGGATACAGCACAAAAGGCAGCAAAAATCCTTGAGGCAATAGGCTATTCTGAAAACATGGAGGGATACTGCGTGCTTCGTTACGGAGCAAAAAAGGAAAAGCGCCACGACAGGGTATTTTACGGTGTGCATGCGCCCTTTGGCTTTGATTTGAAGGCTCATTCCACGGCATATGTAAGAAGCAGAGATTTCCTGATGGCTTCTTCCAATACAAAGATAAAGGAGCCCAAGGTCCTGGTTGGCCGCTTTGGATGGGGCTTCAAATACTCGCCTCGTTCTGATTACGGTCCCATGTTCGTCTATCAGGGCGAGAGCGGAAAATTTTATGCATATGGGACTGTCAGGATGCACCGGGCAAACAGCCTGGTTCAACTGCTGGAAGAGTTTTTACGACAGGAATGGGAAGGCGAGGGTGTGACGGAAGCTGTGACCTATGAAGGGTGCCTTACCGTATCCAGGTTTGACCACAGACTGGAATACTGCTATACAGAAGAGGATATACAACAGTCCATGCATAGCTTAAAGGATACTGCCGCCGACAGATTCACCCTGTTTGGCGGATACGGGATGTGGGCAGAATTCGCCCGGTGGATGGACGAGATGCTGAATATGGAGCTGCCTCCATGGGTGAATGCAATTGTGGTGGGTCTTGACTGGGAAAAGGGCGGAGTACTGACATTTACCGGTATTCATCAAGATTATATTTGCGGCGCAATACAGGAAATCGAGGAAACGGCGGATGAAGATGCCGGAACGGTTGAAACGGCGGAAAGCGGCGAAAGCCCACAGGACGAAGCATACCTTCCTCAGGCGCCCTTGCTGGTATGGGCAAAGGGAATGGGCATAAGGGACAGGACAGAGCTTTTGGCCAATGCCCTGAAGTGGTACGTGGACTGCGGGAGATTTGCTGAAAAAACAGGAAACAGAAATATAAGGATATTGGTGTGAGACTGTCTTTTATAATCCAAACCACAACTGTGAGTTGAGTTTTGTCTTAAAGAACAACCTTTCATATATGGACATTACATTATACAACCGCCATAATAATATCGAAGCATATAACTTATTATAAAACCAAAGGAGAAGAGTAATATGTTTGATGTCAAAAAAATGGGGGAGCAAATTGCACATCTGCGCGTGGGGCGCAACTACACTCAAGAACAGCTCGCAGAACAATTAAAGGTTTCACCTCAGGCGGTCAGCAAATGGGAGAACGGAAAAGCAGTACCCGAGGTACCATTGCTTTGTGAAATATCCAGACTTTTTAATTGTTCTGTAGATAGGATTCTTGATCCGTCGGCATGTGTTTTGCGCAATATGGACTTTGATTATGAATTCCTTGTTAAACCACGAATTCCTGTAGCTGATTATTCAGGTCCCGAATGGCCTAAAAGCATCTCATCCGCTTCTCTTTTAACTGCGGTAAAATTGTTTTTTGGATTGGAGCAGCGCAAGGACATAAAAGGCCGTCAGATAAATGATGATGAAGAATATATTTTGCAGTCGGCGCTTGCGAATATATGTTTTGGATATTCCTATTCGCCCGATAAATGTATTCATGACAGCTTTTTAATATATGGTTTAGATTACGAGATACATTCAAAAGCAGATTATTCAGAAAATGAATTTATTGCTCTCGCCCGCAGACAAATTGAACATGGTTATCCTGTCATCATTATCCCTAAAGAGTATATAGATACTATTCTTGCTGTCGGTTTTTCCGACCATGGACAGACTTTAAAAGGATTAGGTTTTTTAGAAGGAGATGACCAAAAAAACGCAAAGATAAATTTTGATCAGCTTAATCAATATACCGGTTGGTACAAGGTTGACTGCGATATGATGATTTTAAAACCTTCAAATGAAAAAATGCCGTTGGAGAAGGCGTGTGTTAATGCGCTCCTCAGAGGGATGACACTGTTATCAAATAACGAACATTGCGGAGAAGATAAAATGCAGGGCTTCGGTGTGGTTATTTACCGAAACTGGTGTAATCTTTTAAGAGAAGAAAACCAAAGAAATGCGGATCAAATCGAATGTGTTTTTCCGCATGCGTTTATTCATTATGAGAATAAATTAAGAACGAAACAGTTTTTTGAACTATGCCTAAACATAATTCCTGGTATAGATAAGGAATTAATGACTTTAGCAATAAATCAATATAATGACATTATAGCCTCTGCAACGGAAATAGCAACGATTGCTCACCAGCGTGATTCATTTCCCAAAGACTCTCTGAAAGAGAAAAGAAGTCATATAATTGAAATGCTGCGCAGAAGTAGTGAACAGGAAGAGCTTGCTTTAAATTATATACAAAAGGCAGCGGCATATATTTTGAAGTCAATCACCCCGCCGCAAGCAGCGGGGCATGGAAATTGAAACGCCCCAAGGGGCAGGGTATTATTGACCCTCGCGGCATTCGTCAAATAGCCATGCAAGCATGGCTATTTTCCTCATTGCTCGCGGGAATAAAGCAAGGGGACTTTGTTATGGCATTTACTTTACAGATCAGACAAAAGAAATTATTCGGGAAGACGGTCCTTGATATCCCGTCACTGGCCCGCACTTGCGGCCTCAGCTACGGTTCCGATAATGATTTTTATATCCTGCAGGAGAACGAGCAGGTTCGGGGCACCGCTGTTTTTTATAATCCTGAACGAATAGGACGGGGGATATTTTTCGATGGCAGCAAAGCAGGGGAAGGATACTATGAGTTGAGCTATAATATCCCGACAACCGAAGCGGAGATCACAGATTTTGCAAGGCTTGCCGGAGAGATGGAGAGGCGCCTGGGCAGGGCAGAGATGTACTGCGTTGAAGAGGAAAGGAGTTTCACCGGCAGGGAGCTGGAACAGCGGATCGGAAATTTTGCTGAGTTCAGCAGGGAGTCGCTGAACCGGTTTTGCGGGAATAAGGAGTTTAAGAGCCATATCCTTACCCTGGCACGGTGGCCATATACGCTGACGGAGGATAAGGTGTCTGCCTGGGAGATATGTACGGACCTTTCAGATTTCGAGCAGACCCTGCACAAGCTCCAGGCACTTGATGTCTATTATGCAAAGCCGAGACTTCTGCAGAAGAGTGATACAAAAGAAATCGGAGCTTTTTATGCTTTGACAGAAGAATGCGAAAGCATTTTCCCTGTCCGTGCCGACGGGTTCCTGAATCTGAGTGAGCTTAAGGTAACGGAAGGTTTTGTCCAGTTTGTGCTTTATAGGGAGCAGCGTGTGATGGAGGGAATGTTCCCATATGAGCGCTTTATTGAGGAACTGAGAGGATATGGCGTCAGGCAGTTTGATGCGGACCATATCCTGATTCCGCCCATGACAAAAGATGAGCTGGAGAAATTAGCCGGGAAATTGTGCTGAAGGAAGAAAGATATTTTACTGCACTCGCGGGAGAAAGCGCAGATTTTTTAAGGAGTAAAGCATATGGGATTATTCGGTAAAAAGAAAGAAGACAAATCAACTCAAAGTAAATCTGAACAAAAAACAGAAAAACTTCTGAAGGAAAAACAGGCGGCAGAAAAGCAGCCAGAGGCGATACAGCCAGAAAAGAAACCGTCTGAGGAAAAGCAACCGGAGACGATACAGTCAGAAGGGAAACAGGAACAAAAGGAAATGAAGGTATACATCCGGGGAGCCGGAGGAACCATCGTCACAAAGTCCATTCTGAACGGCACCTCAAAGCTGAAATGGCTGTTCCGCCAGGAGAGCGAACATGGCAACGGGTGGGTGGCATTCGGGGACAGGGACAGCCAGAAATACGTGGATGACGCGAAAAACATGGCGATTGTGGATTTCAATACCCTGGCCAACATAGAGCCCTCTGTGGTGAATGTATTCTATATGCCTGTGGGCAGCGATCTGGAATTTTGCTGTGACAAAACGGGGAAATACTTCGTGGACACAAAGACAAGAAAGGAAATCCGGGAGCCGGTGAAGCATCCGGCCCAGATTGCCTTTGAGAAGAACCTGAAATTCCTCAACCAGAAAATATACCCGGCAGAGCTTTTCCGGAATCTTTTTACGGAAAGTCCTAAAATCAAGGTAGTCCGGGCAGGAGAAGCGGATTTCCCCACAGGAGAGGTGGTGCTGGCGGATCCAATCGCTTATCTGGGCAGTCAATATGAAACCGTCCTGGACAGGAGGATTCCGGCCGGAAGCTATCCGGTGGAACTGTCGGTCTGTCTCTCACGGATTGCAGGCCTCAGGATTGCCGCAGCAAGGATTCCCCTCAGTCGTAAGGAGGCTGTCCGCTATGAGATTGCCATGCCAAAGGGAAAGAAAACAGAAGATTTGGGAAAGTCGGGTGTCTTTACCTTTTTCGGCGTGGATACGGGGCTTGCCTGTTTTGCGGACGGGAAGGCCTCGGAGGAGAACCGGCTGTTTTTTGAGAAATGGACAAGTGAGAATCCGGGTAAAAACAAGTATACGGATTATTTCGCCGCCCTTTTCCGGAAAAGTTATGAAGCGAATCCGGAATTCCAGAACCAGGGCGGGAGCTTTCTGGAGTGGGAGCTGCCGGGGAGCGGCTTAAGGACGGTCCTGTTTTCCAGCGGCATGGGAGACGGCATCTACAGCGGCTACTGGGGGCTGGATTCAGAAGGGGAGATTGCCTGTCTGGTGGCGCTTTTTATGAATCCGGAATATTTCTGATTAGGAGACCCTGAAACCTGAGGAAGAACCAAAATGGAACTGGCCAAAATCACAATATTTCGGCACCTATGTATGCCCGGAATGCGGGAAAAAGGTGCCTGTGCTGACGGGAATGGAAGATATTATTTTGGAAAGTAATCTGTAGAAATAGGGCCGGAGGAAGTGGATCGGGTGAAAAAGGAAAAGGCGCTTTCCAGGAAATGGAAGCAGAAGCCCGGAGGATGCAAAACTGCGGCTGCGGCTGTGGCGGTATTGCTGGTTCTGTCCTTGCTGACTGGCTGCAGCAGGGAGCGGATGGAGACCCGCAGGGAGATTGAGCGCATCCGGGAAGCAGCAGAGAGCGTGGCAGAGGACAGGGCGGCTGCGCATATCCTGGAAAAATACGGGATAGAAGCAAAAGCGGAAGGGTACTGGGTCCAGGCATACAATGACTTCTTTGCTCCCAGTGTAAATTCCAACGTGGTGGTTTTCATGGAACACGGAGACAGGAAATTCTGCGTGGGCATTGATGTGGATGACGAGACAGTCCTTTGGGATAATTACCAGAGGGAGGAAATAGACTCAGTGCTTCAAGGGTATCTGACGGAAACTTATAGACTGCCCCCGGCTTACAGGGCGGAGACGGTGTTCCGCTTAAAAGATGCCCCGAACTACAGTGTGGCTGCGCCTTCGGAATGGCGGGAAAAGGGATATGACCATGCAAATATGGTGGACTTCTATTTTGATGGGCAACCGGCGGAAGAGCTGCTTGCCCGGATGGAATATCTGGAATTCCATGATTCCTGGCTGTCCATGGAACAGTCCCTTGCGACGGTTGTCTTCGATGCGGAAGACTGGCCCATATGTGAGGGCGGCTATATGGAGTGGAACCTGCGTCTGTATGCATCGCCGGAAGCGGAGTTCGTGGATTTGAGTACAGGATACCCGGATATCGGCGGATTCCCATATTTCCGGGAGTGGAAAAGGACCTGTCTAAGGGATAAGGGGACAGAGGGACAGGAAATGTCCGATGAATTCTTCGCTTTTCAGTCCCTGGAGACAGAGGGAATCACCATCACTTCACGGCTTCCTTACAAGATAGAGGATATCATAGGAATCAGTGAGGGAGAGGAACAGTGGGAGGTAAGCCGGGGAGAAGGCCGTATTGAGGCATATCGGCTGGTTTCCGACATATTTGAAGTAACGGAAAACGCTGTTGACAGCAATTATGCCACGGCAATCCATGTGTCTGCAGATTTCGCAGCCCAATATGAGGGACCGCTGTACATACTCCGCCGCAAAATGGAAGAAGGGCATTCCGCAGAAACGGGGAAAGTGGAGATTGTAAAACAGATTTTTTCTCAGGAAGAGCTGGATGCCCTTCCCGGGGAATCCCGCAGGGATTATAAGATTTATTCCAACGGGACATACGGCATGAGCGCGGGCTATCAGTACGTTATAGCAGAAAAAATCCGGGAGGAAGGAAAAGGAAGATGGGCCTTCAGGATGAGATGAAACAGATGTTTCTGCGTGTTGCGGCGGGAGAAATAGAGCCGAAGGAATGGGAAAAATGGTGGAACAGCAATAAGGCCAGGCTGGAAGAAAACCTGACCTGTGGAGACCGGGGGCGGATGATGCCCGCTTTATGGAGTGCAAACTATTACTGGATGGCAAAGACCGATTTTTTCTGTCGGTGCAATTTTTCTTCCCATAGGAACAGCATCCATTATCTGACAGGGGCGCCTTTCGCATTCGTGAAACCGGAATTCGGATATCTTTCAACCATGTTCGATACGGAGCTTTGGGAGGAAGCGTCCTGTCCCAAAGGACATATGGAAACTTATATAATCCGCAGGAAAGGAATCACGGACAGCGGCAACAGGAGCGTTTGGGTACAGGAGGCGTCATGGGATGAGGTGCAGAGACTGACTGACAAAATGCCTGCCCGCCAACCGAATCCCTGGACAGGGCTGCTGCCTGTAATCGGAGGTTTTGAAGACTGTCAGGAGAAGCACATGGCAAAAGCTGTCTGCAGAAAGGGAATCAGCCGGGAGACACCGTTTCCGGTGGCAGTATTTTTGTACCTGTATCTGCTGCAGAACATGGGCATGGCAGGAGAAGATGCAGGGTTTTCACAGCTCTGCCGTCGGATGTTTGACAGAATCTTCTGCCCGGCATGCGGCGCACATTTTGCATTTATTGATGGGTGGCAGCATCCCTTTGGGGCAGAGGTATGACGGAGGACACGGGAGGCAATAATAAATGGGAAAGACAGGACAGCCCGCATGGGCGAAACGTATCTTGAAACTGCTGGAGCAGGCGAAGGCGAAAGACCCGGATTTTGAAAGGTTTGGGGCGGACAGCCACCAGTATCAGTTGGCGGCGCCTGCCAGCGAGGAGCAGATACTGAAATTTGAGGAGCAGCAGGGAATCCGGCTGCCGGAAGAATACCGGGATTTCCTGCTTCATGTAGGAAACGGCGGCGCAGGCCCCTATTACGGGCTTGATGGGATAAGGGATTTGGGAGACGACCTCCATGACTCCCATGGCGCCCGCATCTACCGTGTCCAGGAGGAGCCGGTTATTTATCCGAAGATGAGCGACGAGGAATGGAACAGGATGACGGCCCCGGAAAGCAGGCAGGGCGACAGCATGGGAAAAGGCGGGGAAGTACATCCCTATGTGGGCGTCCTGCCCATCGGGAGCCAGGGCTGCACCCTTATGACAGGCCTGATGCTTGCAGGGCCCTATCAGGGACAGCTCTTTCAAAAGGCTGCAGAGATTTTGAAAAGACACTGGAGCTGACAGGGGTGCTGCACCGGATCGGCGTAAAGACACAGGAAGGCAAGACCTGCGGCGGCTCTGGTATGTGCCGGTACATGTGAGTGATTTTATTGAGATTCCTGCTGACAATATTATAAAAAATCCAGGACGGAAAATCCTGATTAATAAACTGCCCATAGAGTATATCGAGAGCCAGGTATATGGTTCCTGGATGGATGGCGCAAAAAGCGTTTGGAAATATTTTGATGGATCTCCATTCCCCGATGGTGGTTCAGATGGCCGGTATCGTGGTGCTGGCGCTGGTGATCGTTATGCAAGAAGGATGCAGGGACAGATTTTATGGGAAACATGAAGAAGGATGGAAAAGGGTCTTACAGAAGATGGATATTCCCTATAGCGGTACTCCTGCTGGCTGTTATATTTATAGTCTGGCAACACAAAAGGCAGGAAACCGAGTACTCCATTATACAGGCTATTATTGAGGAGCTTCCGGATTATCAGGACGATATTGAAAGCTGGGGCTACCGGGTGTCTGTGCTGCAGAAAATGACCAGGGAGCCGGATAATGCAGGACTCATGCGTTATTACCTGGAATCTGCCGGCCCGGTCCTGATACTGGAAGATCAGGATGGCGGAATGTACTGCTATTATTATGGATTTGACCAATATATCAGCGAGAGGACCTGCAAAGAAAATATGATGCTGTTTCCAGCCGGTCAATACGCTGAGAAAGAGTACGAAGATCTCCTGAAGACAGTCCGCCTGCAGCTCTGCAAGAGGAATATGAGACAGGCGCCCCTTCATGAAAATACGGCAGATGCTGATTCCGAAGACTATTATGATGTGTCTGTCCTGATTGAAATAACGGCAGAATCTTTGGAAGATGGGGAGGAGGTTTCCGTCTTAGGAGGCGGTTATTCTGGGACAAATTACTGCAGCAATAATTTTGTGGAATGCCGCTTGTGGAATGGGATAGATCCGGAAAGCGCGAACAGCTATTCCGATCATAATATCAAACAGGAATACAGTGCTGCGCAGCTGCTGGAGTATTACAGGAAAGGACTGGAGATACAGGGCAGATTGATGGAACTGTACCGTAGAAGGCAGGATGATGATGACAGGTAAAAATGCGGATTTTGAGCAAAGAAAAGCTGGATGTGGACTGTAAACCCGACAATGCAGCATTGGAAGATGCCTATATTTATCTGACAAATCAGTAATTGGTAACTGAATCCGAGAAACTACGGCATGCTGATAATCTATGCTGTATTTGATACGGCTATAGTTTATCAGCATGTGTAATTGAATGAAAACTTTGAAAGGTATGGAGACAGCAGCATTACGATAAGGTTTTCTTAGGGGTATAGTAGCCTGCAGACGCTATGTTAAAAAAGCCTCTCAAATATCTCAGCCGTCTCTGCAGTCATGCGGCGTGTGGAAGTGAGGCTGCTGGGAAGTACTGTGCCGTCCCTGCGAAACGTAAGGGGACGCTCCTTGCCCTTAGGCCCGAACCTCAGCTCCGGCACAAGTTCCGCCGGAAGCGGCCTGGGGCAGATGGAGGATCCCCCGGTTCCCCATGCGGCATGTTTCGAGCAGCAGTTAAAGGGTTCCTGGTGCGCCTGGTGAGGCTTTTCCACCTGTTCGCTGAGGGAAATGATCTGCATTCCTTTTGGAACGGATTCTCTGTCACGGTAGCTTTCACAGTCACCGGTCCAGTAGTAGATCCTGCCGCCGGCATCTCTGCACTCCATGACAATGCCGTCCGGGATCAGTGCGCTGTACTGTGTGCCCAGCTCCCGCATGCAATAGTCGAAAGCCTGCTCTTTATGCTCCACAGGCAGCCTCGCCATCACGTAGAACTGATTTTTAATCAGGCTGACAGGGTAGATGATGTCCCCTTTCCTGACGGATGCGATGGAGGGCATGCGGCTGTGGATGCTTCCGTAAACGACTTTGATTGGCCCCTCGTCCTTTGCTTTCTTCAGGGCGTTCACCACATCCTGGGGCCAGTATACGATATAATGTTCCATGACTTTGTTATCCTTTCTTTCTGATTCCTGGAATCCCAACATGGTACCATTATACGCTTTTCCGGGCATCCAATCAATAGGTCTGCGCGGCGATGAAGCAGGCCGGGTTCTCCGGCCGGAGCCGCTGCAGCATTTATCCGACTTCTAAATGAGGCGAATCTCATATGCCGGTTATTCATTGATCATCTGGAGAAGAAGATAAATGGCAGGCTGGTTCTCCCTGATCCATTCCATGTCATGCTGTTCGCTTACCCGGATGGCACCGGCTTTCCACTGGTCAAAATATTCCTGCCCGGTTGCTGCATCAAGCCGAAGCTGAGCCTCCGGCACAAGCTCGTCTAAGACAGCCCTCATCAGATGGCCGCGAAGTCCGGTCTGTCCGCCCTCCAAAAACCTGGAGAATATGTACCGCAGTGTGTAACCTCCGTAGAAGGTCAATTCCCGGTACTCAATGGGATGCGCATTGATATAGTCGGCAGGTACGGATGATGCCGCAGGAGAGGATTCGATCACCTCTAACAGATGCTCTACGGCAGAGTCCGTATCAATGCCACCATATCGTATTGCCTGGTCGTAGCAGTCCTGAATCTGGGCAAGGATATATTTCTGTGTATCAAGCGCTTCGTCTTCAATATCGTCGGGAAACTTATCACGAATATCCGGTGCATAATAAGAGCCGTCACGTGGAATCCAATACTCCTTCATCTCATATCCGCCATCTGCCACTTCAAAGGTGATGGCAGTTGGAATATGACTGCCGCCGGCATCGTAGAAGGTGTCCCCTGAATAGCCATAAGTCTGATACAGTGCAATGCCGTAAACAGTCACCTGCATGGGGGTGGGAGGTTCACTGTCGATGCACAGTTCCTCCGTCTTCAGCAAAACAAAGCTGGCACAGCGGAACAACCCATCCGGCTCAGAGGGCTTATCGCTGCTAAGAATTGCAGTGTTAATTGCCTTCTCCAACAGGACTTGGGAATGATCCTTTGAAATAAATTCCTCAACGCCTCCGTCACGAATATCGATCCTTGTGTCGGTGTCATCAGCCAAAGCCAGATAAATATACATCGGGGTGCTGCCGGGGCTGCCGCCTCCAATCCAAAGTTCAAATAATTCATTTATTTCATACACCCGGATATATAAGCCGGAGCCTGTCTCATAACAGGAATATTCCGCAAAATCATCCCAGGAGAGATCATATCCCTTTTTTGACAGGGCAATCACATCGCCAAGGGTCAGTTTTCTGCCTGTCTGGATTTCCTCCGGAACGTCTGCGCCGCTGTCAGGCCGGGGCGCCTCGCCGATACAGATAAAACGTTCGCCATTCTGAACCTTGATATAAATGAAATTTGAGGAATCCTCTGTAAGAAACACAAGATCCTCACCATCTATCCTGAAGTGGTTTATGCGTGTATAACCGGCCGTTTCGATGTCGGTAAGGGTAATGGTATCACCATCTTGTGTCCACGCGCCTCTTCCAATATAGCTGCTTGCAATTCCCTCAGAATAAGTGAAGGATCCGTCTTCATAGAGGGTGATCGCAAAACTGCCCAGGATGCCTTCGTTTTCATAGACATATGTTTTTTCGGCTACTGCGCCGCCAGAAGCAGGAATATCTTTGCCTTCGCAGACCCGGCTCAAATAGTTCCGGAAATCGCTGTCATTTACCTCATACCGTTCACCGTTCCACTCAATATCAACCATATCCTTATCAGCTAATGAGTACCCGCTGATTCGGATGTATGTGCCATCCTGCAGAAGAGCGCTGATTTGGTATCCCGGCGTTAATCCGGCATATTTATCGCTGCCCCTGGTATTTTTTACCTCCGCCAGCCGGGAGCTCAGTTCACTGAGCTGTGCAGAATTCATTTCAGCAGCAGGTGGATCCTCATCAGCTCTGAAATCGAAATAGCTGGCAGAAACGATGGTGTGGCTTGTTTCGTCGAACCGAAAGCGGACCGGATTGGTCAGAAAACAGACTGCAACGACCACACACGCAATGACAGCCGCAACGATGATCCAAAAAGCGGGTTTCTTATAGCTCATCACGGACTTCACGCGTTCCTTTACACCAACCTCGCCAAAGGCCAGAGGACAGGCGGCTATCATGGGGCGGCTGACACTGCAGGCAACAAGTGTCTGGGTATAATCAGCCCTTTGCCCGTTGTCAAGCTCCTTTATGACTTTTTCATCACATGCAAGTTCAATGTCACGGCACAACAGTACATAGGCCAGCCACATCAGAGGATTGAACCAATGAATTGTCAGCAGGAGGAAGCCAAGGGGTTTCCACCAGTGATCTCTGCGGCGAATGTGGACCTGTTCATGGGCAACCACATGATCCAGCTCCTGCCCGTCCAGTCTATAAGGAAGATATATTTTCGGCCTGATGACACCCAGCACAAAGGGAGAGCCAACATTTTCGCTCTGAAAGATGTTATCCCGCAGTAGGACAGCTTCGCGGACGCTGCGGCGCAGGCGCCAATAGCTGACTGCAGTGAACAGGAGAAGTGCAGCTGCGCCGATCACCCAGACCATTCCCAGAACAGCTATCCAAATCTGAAGCGGATTGGCACTGGCACCCGGAGCGGGGGCAAGAGAACCGCCGATCACAGGATTGATAACACGATTGAGAGCAGGAATACCTGTCTGAACGGACGGTTCTTTATCCGTTATGAAACTTGGGCTTATTGTTTCTGCACTGGGAATCAGGCTCAGCGCGCTCTCGATGGAGAACGGGAAAAGCAGCCGCACCGCTACGATACCCCAGAGCAGAACATTGATCCACCTGGGCGCTTTCTTAAATACGAACCGGAGCAGCAGAACAGCCAGGACAAGCCAGCTTGCTGATATGCTCATGTTGACGATTTTCAAAAAGATTTCGTTCATTGCGGACCTCCTTTCCTGATGCGGTCAATCATATGCTGCACTTCGTCAAGCTCGGCCTCGGACATATCCTGACGTTTTGTGAAGGCAGCGATAAAGGCAGGAAGCGAGCCCTGAAACTTTTTCTCAACCAGTTCGTCAATCTCGTATGCCTGTGCCTTGTCCCTGGAAACAAGGGAAGTTACTGTGCCGTTCTCATTTTTCAGCACCCCGCGTTCCCCAAGGCGCTTGATGACAGTATATGTAGTTGTCCTTTTCCAACCCAGCTGCTCCTGACACAGCTTTACAAGCATGGCGGCAGTTACAGGCTCATGCTCCCACATAATCAGGCAGAAACGATATTCGCTTTCGTGGATTTTCGGAATCTCCATCCTCAGTCCCTCCTTGTCTACACTGTTAGACTTCATATATAGTCTACCACGTTAGACAATGATAGTCAATGGAGTTCGCTGCCAAGTTACAAAAAATGCGCCCGCAGGATTTACTTTTCAGCTTGATAAAACCCACTTTGCATAGTAGGATATAAACATGAAAGTTAGTTGTTTTCGCTGCTGCATCAATGCTTAAGTCAGGAGAGCAATTGTCCTTTTGCAGGAAAGGGCTTACCCTGAAAGGAGAGTGCTTACATTGGAAAAAAATATAAAACTGCCTATTGGCATTGAAGATTTTGAGGAAATCCGCACAGAAGGATTCTATTATGTTGATAAAACAGGACTCATCCGTGAACTTCTGAATAACAGGGCAAAGGTAAATCTCTTTACCCGCCCAAGACGTTTTGGAAAATCTCTCAACATGAGCATGCTGAAACATTTTTTCGAATACGGATGTGATGCCGGCCTTTTTGACGGCCTCGCCATACAAAAAGAGCAAAGCCTCTGCGATGAATACATGGGGAAATATCCCGTCATCTCAATCAGCCTGAAGGATGTCGGCGACAGAACCTATGAACATGCATATTCCATGCTGCGGTCAATCATAGGAAATGAGGCAATGCGTTTTCAGTTCCTGAAAGAAAGCAGCCGGCTTACGGAAGAGGAAAAGAGACTGTACGATCAACTGATAGCTGTCGGTGCGGCCTGGCAAGCACAGTTTTTAATGTCAAATGACGTCTTGGTTGACAGCCTGTCTACATTATGTAAATTGCTGCATAAGCATTACAATCAAAAGGTCATTCTGCTGATAGACGAGTATGACGTCCCTTTAGACAAGGCACAGCACTTCGGTTATTACAAGGAAATGGTCAGTTCAATCCGCAGTCTTTTCAGCCGTGCTCTGAAGAGCAACAGCAGCCTCCACCTTGCAGTGCTGACCGGGTGCCTGCGGATTGCAAAAGAGAGTATTTTCACCGGGATTAACAACCTCCGCGTGCTGTCTATTGCAGATGTGGAATATGATGAACACTTCGGCTTTTCTGATACTGAGGTCAGGGACATGCTGCATTATTATTCCCTTGATGACAAGTATGAGCTGGTCAAAACATGGTACGATGGGTATCGCTTCGGAAACACGGATGCCTACTGTCCCTGGGATGTGATTAATTACTGCGCAAAGCTCCGCGCGGATCCGGATGCGGCGCCCAGGGCTTTCTGGATCAATACCAGCGGAAATGACATCATCCGCACATTTCTGTCCAAGGCAGGACCTGCGGCCAGACGGGAACTGGAATGCCTTATAAACGGCGGAACTATAAATAAGAGAATCCACCAGGAACTCACCTACCGGGACATTTATAAAGATATGGACAATCTTTGGAGCGTCCTCTTTACCACCGGCTACCTGACCCAGTGCGGCAGTTCTGACGGCAGAACCTTCCAGCTGAAGATACCGAACCTTGAGATCAGAGAAATCTTCGCAGAGCAGATCTATGAATGGTTCCGGGAGGAAGCCCGCAGGGATACTCCGAAGCTCGATGCTTTCTGCGCCGCATTTGAGCAGGCAGATGCAGGGACTGTTGAAATCCTCTTTACCAATTACCTGAAGAAGACCATCAGCATCCGTGATACCGGCGTCAGAAAAGACAGGAAAGAGAATTTCTACCACGGCATACTGCTGGGTCTTCTGAGCCACCGCGAGGACTGGATCATCAGTTCCAATGCGGAGTCCGGAGAAGGCTTCAGCGACATCCTGATAGAAATCGAGGAAAGCGATACAGGAATTGTAATCGAGATAAAATATCCGGATGACGGAAATCTGGAGGCCGGATGCCGGGACGCCCTGGCACAGATTGAAGAAAAAGGATATGCCGTACGCCTTCTGCAGAACGGGATGAAAAATATTGTCAAATATGGAATTGCCTGTTATAAAAAGACCTGCAGGGTGATATCTTTACATTCTTAATTATGCAAAGAACTATGCACAGGAGAATATGGCTTATTCTGCCAAAGTATGTTATCCTATATCTGAAAAACTTTTTTTTAATATTCTATAGAAGAGAGGATATTGCCATGGCAAAAACATTACCCGCAAGAGACCAGGTGGCCCCGGAGGACACTTGGGATTTAAGCAAGATGTATGCTGACCGTGAAAGCTGGGAAGAGGACTTGAAACAGGCCCAGGAGATGGGCAAAAAACTGGCGGATCAGGAAGGACATGTATGCGAAAGCGCCCGGAGCCTCCTTGACACGCTGCGCCAGCAGACGGCCCTGTACCGCAAACTGCACCATCTGGGCGTATATGTATCCTGCCTCAGCGATCAGGATACAGGCAACGACACCCATCAGGAGATGAACCAGCGCTTCAGCAGCATTACAGCCGGCATTGGGAGCGATATTTCCTTTATCACCCCTGAGATTCTGGAGCTGGAGGCCGCCCGGCTGGAGGACTACTATCGCCAATGTCCCGAGCTGGAGGAGTATCGAATCGATTTAGAGGATACCCTGCGCCTCAAGCCCCATACCTTGTCCAAGGAAATGGAAAAACTGCTGGCTGATGCCTCCGAAATCTGCAGCAATCCCAACCGGACCTACGCCATCTTCAACAATGCGGATCTGACGTTTCCCCAGGTGGAGGATGAAAACGGCGGGATGGTGCAGATCACCCAGGGGCGTTTTGTGCCTCTGGAGGAATCGGCAGACCGCCGGGTCCGCAGGGAGACCTTTGAAAAGTTTTACAGCGTTTACAAGCAGTATTCCCACACCCTGGCCAGCATTTACAGCGGCCATATAAAGCAGCTGATCTTCAAGGCCCGGGCACGCCATTATGAAAATACCCTGGAGGCGGCCGTAAACAGAGTGAATGTCTCTTCTCAGGTGTATCGTAACCTGATCGATACAGTCAATCAGAACCTGGACAAGATGCACCGCTATGTGCGCCTGCGCAAACGCCTGCTGGGTGTGGACGAACTGCATATGTACGACATCTACACCCCCATTATCGCCGGCGTTTCCAAGGAGATTCCTTTTGCCGAAGCCAAAGAGACGGTCCTGAAGGCCCTGGCTCCTCTGGGGGAGGATTATATACAAGTAGTTCAAGAAGGCTTTGCCAACCGCTGGATTGACGTGTACGAGAATAAGGGCAAGCGCAGCGGCGCCTACTCCACCGGATCCTATGACAGCTATCCCTATATCCTGCTGAACTATACAGGCAATATGGACAATCTGTTCACCCTGATCCATGAGCTGGGCCATTCCATGCACACCTGGCATTCCAACCATGGCCAGCCGCCCATGTACGCCGGTTACCGGATTTTCGTGGCAGAAGTGGCTTCCACTTGCAACGAGATTCTGCTGATGGAATATCTGCTGGCCCACACCACGGATAAGAAGGAACGGGCTTTCCTGCTGAATCATTATCTGGACAGCTTCAAGGGAACCGTGTACCGCCAGACCATGTTTGCGGAATATGAAATGGTCACCAACAGGATGGCTGAGGAGGGGCAGAGCCTGACGGCAGAAGCGCTGACAAAGGTCTATTATGACCTGAACTGCAAGTATTATGGGCCGGACATGGTGTCCGATCCGGAGATTGGCGTGGAATGGGCGAGAATCCCTCATTTCTACTACAATTTCTATGTGTACCAGTATGCCACGGGCATTGCGGCGGCAGCGGCTCTCTCCACCAGGATTCTGGAGATGGGAGCCCCAGGGGTGGAGGACTATATGAAATTCCTCACCGGGGGCGGTTCCCAGGATCCTATCGACCTGCTGAAGCTTGCAGGGGTTGACATGAGCCGGAAGGAGCCGGTGGAAGCGGCCATAAAGCTGTTTGAAAAGATGCTGGACCATCCCAATATCCAGATCCGGTTGAATACCGATGCGCTGGAACACCTGGAATTGGACCAGGATACCATGACCGTAAGATATGACGGAAAGATCGTAAATTGTCTGATCTATACCGGCCCCATCGATGAATTATTTGGCTGCAAATATGGCAGG
>OFFL01000794.1_pt1 | contig 30321 bp, 22 predicted proteins | sample 1521391 | NCBI WGS metagenome assembly OFFL01 (sample SAMEA3504082, study PRJEB24116) | mouse gut metagenome | biome: mouse gut; feature: mouse-associated habitat; material: faeces | place: Denmark | collected 2011
GTTGCGAGGTCTGCGAAGCAGGAAGCCCATTGGCTTTAGACGATGGGTGGTTCACAAATATGGTATGATACAGCAAGAAATAAGAGGTGAAAGTCATGCGTTATGAAGAATTTCGAATGGAACGCCCCAATCTTGTGAAACCGGGCGACAAAGTAAAGATTACGGAGAGACCAAACGGTACTTTATACAGCTATATTATCGAGCCTTCGGTTGCCATGTCCGGCATTTTCAGGACGAATACGAGAATCAAATCTTCCGAAGGAATTGTATCCGAGATCAAAGATACCCCAAGGGGATTCGAGGTTGTCGTAGAGTTCGACGAGGAGTCTGTCGGATAGAATCTTTATTAAAAATAAAGACCCTTAAGAGTTTATGAACATTTCTTGAATTTCCTTGACAAAAGAAGGCCTAACTACTAAACTAGTCAGTAGTTAACAGAAACTTAACAATTATGTAAAGGCAGAGAAAAAGAGGAGTACGCAAAGCACCCTTGAAAGAGAGAATTACCCGCAGGCTGAAAGGTGATTACAAGAAGGTATTGCGGAAGGTAGCTTTGGAGCCGGATATCTGAACGCTTCCGTTTTGTGGATAGAAGTAAGATATTCCCGAATGGTTCACGTTACGGACCATAAAAGATGTATAAGAAGAGATATCTTATATAAATGAAGGTGGTACCGCGTTTGATTCGCCCTTTGCATACGATGTGTGCAGAGGGCTTTCCTTATAATAGAATTAGGTTCAGATATTGGAAAGTCAGTGCGGGAAAATCATCTTGAGCATATGAAATACTTAAAAAAGATTAAAGGACTAGGAAAGAGCAAAAGGAGGACGCCATGAGCAAACATTTGGAGAAGACATACAATCCGAAAGAGATTGAACCAAAACTTTACGAAAAATGGTGTAAGAACAAATATTTTCATGCAAACGTTGACCGCAGTAAGAAACCATTTACGATCGTGATGCCGCCGCCGAATATTACCGGTAAGTTACACATGGGGCACGCATTGGATAACACATTACAGGATATCCTGATCCGATATAAGAGAATGCAAGGATACAATGCGCTTTGGATACCTGGAACAGACCATGCTGCAATTTCTACTGAGGTAAAGGTAACGAATCAGCTAAAAGAAGAAGGCATTGATAAAAAAGAACTTGGTCGTGAAGGATTCTTGAAAAGAACATGGGAGTGGAAAGAAGAATACGGCGGAACGATCACACAGCAGTTGAAAAAATTAGGTACTTCCTGCGACTGGGACAGAGAACGTTTTACAATGGATGAAGGATGTTCGAAAGCGGTAGAAGAAGTATTTATTAAATTATACGAAGAAGGATACATCTATAAAGGTTCCAGAATCATTAACTGGTGTCCGGTATGTAAGACTTCGCTTTCCGATGCAGAAGTAGAACACGAAGAGCAGGCAGGACATTTCTGGCATATCAAATATCCAATCGTGGGAACGGATAGATTCCTTGAAATCGCAACGACACGTCCGGAGACGATGCTTGGAGATACCGCGATCGCAGTCCATCCGGATGATGAAAGATATCAGGACATCATAGGAAAAAACGTACTGTTGCCGCTAGTGAATAAAGAGATTCCGATCGTAGCAGATTATTATGTAGACAAAGAATTCGGAACAGGTGCGGTTAAGATTACGCCTGCACATGACCCGAATGACTTTGAGGTTGGCAAACGTCATGACCTTCCGGAAATCAATGTCATGAATGATGATGCGACTATCAATGAGCTTGGCGGTAAATATGCAGGTATGGAGCGCTACGAGGCGAGAAAAGCGATCGTGGCAGACTTGCAGGAACAGGGATATCTTGTAAAGATTGAGGAGCATTCTCATAACGTAGGAACGCATGACCGCTGCCATACGACAGTAGAACCGCTTATCAAGCAGCAGTGGTTTGTAAAGATGGAAGAGTTGGCAAAACCGGCGATCAACGCATTGAAAAGCGGAGAATTAAAATTCGTTCCGGAGCGTTTTGATAAGATTTATTTACACTGGCTGGAAAACATTCGTGATTGGTGTATTTCCAGACAGATATGGTGGGGGCATAGAATCCCGGCTTATTATTGTGACGAGTGCGGCGAGTTCGTGGTAACAAGGGAAGTTCCGGAAGTATGCCCGCATTGCGGATGTACGCATTTTACACAAGATGAAGATACACTTGATACATGGTTTAGTTCCGCACTTTGGCCATTCTCTACACTTGGCTGGCCAAATAAGACAGAAGAGCTTGACTATTTCTATCCGACAGACGTACTCGTAACCGGATATGATATTATCTTCTTCTGGGTAATCCGTATGGTATTTTCGGCATTTGCGCATACCGGAAAATCACCGTTCCACACAGTATTCATCCATGGATTGGTACGTGATTCTTTGGGACGCAAGATGAGTAAATCCTTAGGAAATGGTATCGATCCGTTGGAAATCATCGAGCAGTATGGCGCGGATGCACTTCGTATGACGCTGGTAACGGGAAACGCTCCGGGTAATGATATGCGTTTTTATGATGAAAGAGTGGAGAACAGCAGAAACTTTGCCAATAAAGTATGGAATGCTTCCAGATTTATCATGATGAATATGGAAGGAAAAGAAATTACGGTTCCGGCAAAAGAAGATTATTCCGTGGCTGACAGATGGATTCGTTCCAAAGTAAACACCTTGACCAAAGATGTGACAGAGAACATGGATAAATATGAGCTTGGTATCGCAGTACAGAAAGTATATGACTTTATCTGGGATGAGTTCTGTGATTGGTATATTGAGCTTGCAAAATATCCAATCTATCATGCGAAGGAGAATGAAAAAGCAGCAAATGCAGCACTTTATACATTAAAGACCGTGTTGGCAGATGCATTGAAGCTTTTGCATCCATTTATGCCATTCGTGACAGAAGAGATTTACAGCGCACTCGTGACGGAAGAGGAGTCTTTGATGATTTCAAGCTGGCCGGTATACGAGAGTGCACATTGCGATAAAGAAGCAGAAGAGATCATGGATCATATGAAAGAGGTCATCCGCGGAGTGCGTAATGCGCGTGCAGAAATGAATGTTCCGCCGAGCAGAAAGGCAAAAGTATATGTAACATGTGAAAGTGAAGTACTGCGAAATGGATTTGAGGCAATCAAATTTTTGGCAAGCCCGCTTATGAGTGCCAGCGAATTTGCAGCGCAGGCAGATAAGGCAGGTATCGCAGAGGATGCGGTATCCATTGTAGTACCGGATGCAACCGTTTATGTTCCGTTAGAAGAGTTGATTGACTTTGAGCAGGAAATCGAACGTCTGCAAAAAGAAGAAGCACGTCTTGTGAAAGAGCTTGCGCGTGTTAACGGTATGTTGAATAACGAAAAATTTATGAGCAAGGCTCCGGAAGCAAAGATTCAGGAAGAAAAAGACAAACTGGAGACTTATACACAGATGATGAATCAGGTGAAGGAAAGACTTACACAGCTGAAAAAATAAAACGTAACCCGCAAAAGACATCAGCCGAATCAGGTATAAGAGAGGTTCTATAATGAAAGGTATTCGCATTCAGAAACCCGATATAAAAGGGACATTTCAAAAACTGAAAAACTTAAAAGGGGAAGATGTAAAAGCATATTGGAAGGCAAGAAAAGCTCGTCGGGAGATGATCCTTGAAAAGCGAAGAAACAGCGCCTTTGCAAAGAAAATGAAACCGGTATATAAGAACATGAACCGTGTTTCTTTGCTACTGCATTTTGTGTTGGCATGCCTCATCAATCTTGCGATTGAGTGCATATCCAGGCATTCTTTGTTTGAAGGATGGGACTATATGGTGGAATCACCATGGGTATTTTTATATAACGCGTTTTTGATCTTTGTTACATTTTCTATCGTATATCTTGTACGAAGGCGTGTATTTACGAGGATTATTATAAGCGTTATCTGGCTGGCAATCGGTGTGTGCAACGGTTATATGCTGATTAAGCGTGTAACTCCGTTTAATGCACAGGATCTTAAAACCTGGAAAGAAGGTCTTTCGCTGTTTACCAATTACTTTAGTGTCGGGGAGCTGATTATTCTCGGTGTGGGAATTGTGGCGGTAGTCGTGTGGGTAGTTGCCATGTGGCGAAGGGGCGGACAGTTTGAAGGTAAAATGCATCGCATTTTAGCGTTATTTGGAGTTGCCTTAAGTTTTGGACTGTATTCTTTCGTGGCAAACATGGCTTTGGAACAAAGAATTGTATCGACATATTTTGGAAACATTGCATTTGCATATGAAGATTATGGCTTGCCGTACTGTTTTACAGCCAGTCTTTTCAAAACAGGGATTAATGAACCAAACGGATACGGAGAAAAGGTGCTTGATGAGATTAGCGGAAATGGAAAGCTTGCCGAAGCGAAGGAAGATGGGAAAGTAAAACCCAATATCATCGTAGTACAGTTGGAATCCTTCTTTGACCCGACAGAAGCGGAATTTTTTGAGACTTCAAAGGATGCGATTCCAAATCTTCGGAAGATGTTTTCGAAATATTCCAGCGGATATTTTAAGGTGCCGTCAGTGGGAGCAGGTACGGCCAACACGGAATTTGAAGTACTTACCGGTATGAATCTTCGCTATTTCGGGCCGGGAGAATATCCATATAAGACTGTGCTGAAAGAAAGCTATACAGAAAGCGCCGCGTCTGCGCTGAAGGAATTGGGCTATGGGGCGCATGCACTGCATAACAACGGTGGTAATTTCTACAGCCGCGCAAAGGTATTTAATCACATTGGATTTGATAGTTTTACAAGTAAGGAATTTATGAATGTGCTTCAAATGACGGAAAATGGCTGGGCAAAAGATGATATTTTAGTGGATCATATTTTGGAAGCGATGGATACGACGAAGCAGCAGGATTTTGTCTTTTGTATCAGCGTACAGGGACATGGAGATTATCCGGAGACACAGCTTATTGAAAATCCGGAAATTACCGTAAGCGGAATTGAAGATGAAGCATTAAAAAATAAATGGGAATATTATGTTAATCAGGTTTATGAGATGGATGCATTTGCAGGACGTCTCGTAGAAGAGATTGAAAAAAGAGACGAACCGTCTGTCGTTGTATTTTATGGAGACCATCTTCCGACCATGGGGTTGGAAGTAAAAGACTTAAAGAGCAGATATCTGTATAATACGAATTATGTTATCTGGGATAATATTGGTCTGAAAAAAGAAGACCGAAATATCCCGTCATATCAGATTATGGCAGATGTTTTCGAACGGATCGGGATTCATTCCGGAACCGTATTTAATTATCATCAGCAAAGAAGACAGACGAAGGAATATCTGGCGGATTTAGAGCTTCTGCAATATGACATTTTATATGGGGAACAGTATGTCTACAGCGGCAATGTTCCAAAGATTGGGAACTATATGCAGATGGGCGTCAAAGACGTGACTTTGGATGAGATTATTTCACATCTGGAAGGCACATACAGTTTGTATGGAGAGAACTTTACAAAATACAGCCGCGTCTATGTGAACGATGAGCGTCAGAAGGTAAAGTTTTTGAATAATACGAGAATTGAATTGACAGAAAGTCAGCTGGAGGATGGAGACATTATCAACATCAAACAGGTTGGCTCTAGTAACACGATCTTTCGTGAGTCAAAGGACTATATTTATCAAAATGGTATACTAAAGGAAGTACCGATAGAGGAGCAGATGGAAGACGAGACGGAAGATCAGACAGAAGGCGAGACGGAAAAGACACCGTTAAGCTGGGAAGATAAGTATCCGGAAAAAGCAAAATAGATAAGGCAGGAGGGGAGCGCATGAATTACGAAGAGGCGGTCGCATATCTTTTGGACATTCCAAAATTTACAAGTAAGAATCCATTGACGCATACAAAAGAGTTGTTAAGACTACTTGGAAATCCGCAGGAAGGAAAAAAAGTAATTCATGTAGCCGGAACGAACGGCAAAGGTTCCGTGTGTGCATATCTGCAGGCATTGCTGCTTTCGGAAGGAAAGCAGGTGGGATTTTTTACCTCCCCTCATCTTATCAAGATGAATGAGCGTATTCGTTTTAATCAGAACATGATTACGGACACACAATTTCTGGAGACGTTTGAAGTTGTTTATGAGAAGGTCAAGGAAATGGGCAGCGAAGGTCAGGCACATGCGACATTCTTTGAATTCCTGTTTGCAATGGCGATGGTGGCATTTGAAAAAGAAAATGTCGAGTATATTATACTGGAGACAGGACTTGGAGGAAGGCTCGACTGTACCAATGCCGTAGAAAGACCATTTCTTACGATTATCACATCGATAAGTCTTGACCATACGGAGATTCTAGGAGATACCGTCGAAAAGATCGCTATGGAAAAAGCAGGCATTATAAAAACAGGCGTGCCGGTTATCTTTGATGGCAGCAATGAAGAAGCGGCTGACGTTATAAGACGAGAGGCACTGAAAAAACAGGTACCGTGTAAAGAAATCTCGAAAAATGCGTTCAAAATTCTGGAAAACACTAGGAAACATATTGCTTTTTCGAGTACGAATGCGTATTATGGAGATACTACATGGCGGTTATCGAACTGTGGTTTATATCAGGCGATGAACGCTATGTTAGCGTTAGAGGCATTTGTGTATATTGCAGAGGAAAGGCATTTGGCAATCTGGAAAAAAGCGCTGGAAGATGTACATTGGGAAGGCAGGATGGAGGAGCTTAAGCCGGGAGTTATTCTGGACGGTTCTCATAATCCGGGAGCAATAGAGGCATTTATAGAGAGCGTACGAGCATTTCCGGAGAATTTTGGGGAGAAGATCGTGTTGTTGTTTTCCGCTGTAAAAGATAAACACTATGAGAAGATGATACAGATGCTTTGCAGTTCGCTGCCGATACATACAGTGGTTGTTACAAAAATCAATAATTTGCGTGCGGTAGAGACGCAAGAGCTTGCACAAGTATTTGAAAGGTACACGGATGCTGAGATTTTGGCAGAAGAAGATTTAAAAAAGGCATTTGTGCTGGCAGAGGAGAGAAAAGGAAAAGAAGGAAGACTTTATTGTCTTGGTTCCCTTTACCTGGCAGGAATGTTGAAATCGTTGGCAGAACAGGAGGAGTTATAAATGCTTAATTTTGAGGAAGAATTAAAGAAATTCAAACCAAGCCTGGAAGTAGAGGAGATAGAAGCAGCAGTATATCAGGAAGATGTGACTGATATGAAAGATATTGTGAGGGAAATGAAACAGCAGAAAAAATAGTATAAAGATAGATAGTGGGGTATATGAAGTGACGTATACAAAAAAGTTGTTATATCAGTCGAATTACTGGTATAATGAGGGGTTGAAAAAAGCAAAAATCAGAGATTTGTCGGGAGCAGCTGTGTCTTTAAGAAAAAGTCTGCAGTATAATCGTGTGAATATTCAGGCAAGAAATCTCTTGGGATTGGTTTATTATGGAAGAGGCGAAGTCGCAGAAGCGCTTGTAGAGTGGATTATCAGCAAGCATTTAAAGGCGCAGGATAATATTGCGAATTATTATGTGAAAGCGATACAAGACGCACCAGGTGAGCTAGAAGCAATCAATCAAGCGGTAAAGAAGTATAATCAATGTTTGACTTATTGCGATCAAGGTGGCGAAGATCTGGCAATTATCCAGCTGAAAAAGATAACCACCGTGCATACTTCTTTTTTGAAAGCACATCAGCTGCTTGCACTTTTATATATGCATACAGATCAATATGCGAAAGCGAAGCAAGTGCTGCGCAGAGCATATAAGATCGATACGAAAAATGAGATGACCTTGCGATATGTGCAGGAACTTAATAAGGTGAGTGCGGCAAAAGATACGAAAGGAAAAGATACGAAAGGAAAAGAACAAAAAGCTTCTCCGGCAGTATATCAAACCAGAAAAGATACGCCTATACAGCCGGTTTCTTCGGCGTTGCGGGAGAATGGCAAGTTAAATATATTAAATATGGTGATCGGAGTCATCATCGGCGCGGCAGTGGTATGGTTTTTGATCATGCCGGCAGCTGCGAAGACAAAGACAGAACAGTCTAATGAATCATTCCGGCAATACAGCGAAAAGATGGAAGCACAGAGCGCGCAGATAAGCGCATTGCAAAAGGAGCTGGATGAGTATCGCAATAAGAGCGAGCAGGCAGAAGCTTCAAAGGCGGATATGCAGGCAATGAAGAGCAGCTATGAGGCAGTGCTGCTTGTGAAAGAACAATACCGCTCCGGTGAATACAGTAATGCTACTATGGCAGAGACGTTAAAAACAGTGAAAGCAGATACACTAGGAGAGAAGGCAGCAGAATTATATAATGAGCTTGCCGAAGACATTTTCGATCCATTATGCAGGGATGCTTACTCAGAGGCTGAGGAAAGCTATGATGAAGAGGATTATGCTTCTGCGATTACTTTATTGAACGAAGTAATTGCTTTGCGTCCGGGTTATAAGGATGGGAAGGCACTTTTGATGCTTGGCAATGCATATGCGAAGAACAATGAGAAAGAGAAAGCAAGCGAAGCATATAATCGTATCTTAAGTCTGTATCCGGATGGGGATATTGCACAGCAGGCAAAAGATGCTGTGGCAGAGCTTGCAGGAACACCAGAAACACCATCAGGTGGGAACGCACCGTCAACAGATGAAAATAGTCCAACAACGGATGAAGATACATCCGGGGAAGACGAAGAGTAGGATACAAAGGATAAGAATGCAAAGAAAATTGCAGTCTTATCCTTTTTTTGCTCCTAACTCCAAAGGAGTTCTTATAGAAATAACATATAATAAGGGGGAACATTTGATGCAGTATGAGATTCAGGAAAATTGCCTGACTATTTTTCTGCCGCCGGAGGTAGATCATCACAGCGCAGAAGAGATTAAACGGGAATCGGATAAGTTGATAAAGGATAAGCATATCAAATATGTCATTTTCGATTTTGGAGGTACGAATTTTATGGACAGTTCAGGAATCGGGGTAATGATGGGGAGATACCGGCTCCTGGAACTTTTAGGGGGAGAAGTGTGGGCTGTACATTTAAGTGAAAGGATGAAAAAGATATTGAAGATGTCAGGAATAGCAAAAATTATCCGGATTGATGAGGAGGATGAAAAGATATGAAAAACACAAATGAAATGGAGATAAGATTTGACAGCGTCTCTGTCAACGAAGGATTTGCAAGAGTTGCCGTTGCAGCATTTTTAACGCAGCTGAATCCAACGGTGGAGGAGGTGTCTGATGTAAAGACAGCAGTTTCGGAAGCGGTGACCAATGCGATTATACACGGATATGAAAATCAGGTACATACGGTTCGGATTAAATGCATCATTAATATGGAAGAAAAAAGTATGGAGCTTGCAGTTTCGGATGACGGGGCAGGAATCGCAGATGTGGCAAAGGCGATGGAGCCGATGTTTACGACGAAGCCGGAACTGGAACGTTCCGGAATGGGATTTGCATTTATGGAGGCATTTATGGATGAGCTTTCAGTGGAATCGGAGGAAGGCAAAGGCACTACGGTAAAAATGAAAAAATTGATCGGTAAAGGAAGGAAGCTATGGACCACACAATCGCTCTGATCCAGAGGAGTCACGATGGGGATGAAGAAGCGAGGGCACAGCTGGTGGAAGAAAATGTCGGTCTGGTGTGGTGTGTGGTGAGACGGTTCTATGGGAGAGGAACGGAGGCGGAAGATTTATTTCAGATTGGGAGTATCGGGCTTTTGAAAGCAATCGATAAATTCGATACTAGTTTTGAAGTGAAATTTTCCACCTATGCAGTTCCTATGATTTCCGGAGAGATCAAAAGATTTTTAAGGGATGATGGTATGATCAAAGTTAGTCGTTCCTTAAAAGAACTGTCTTATAAAGCATTTCTTCAGAAGGAAAAGTTTATGGAAGAATGGAACCGGGAACCGACAGTAGAAGAACTTTCCGAAGCAATGCAGGTGGAAAAAGAGGAACTTGTGATGGCGATGGAGGCAAGCGGAGAAGTGGAATCTTTGCACAAAACGATTTATCAAAAGGATGGCAATGAGATTTCGCTTATGGACAAGCTGGAAGAAAAAGAAACGCAGGAAGAGGTGGTACTAAATAAAATGCTGTTGTCCCAGCTTCTGGAAACATTGAATAAAGAAGAGCGGCAGTTAATCTATCTTCGATATTTTAAGAATGAGACGCAGGCAGTCATAGGGAAAAAACTGGGAATTTCTCAGGTACAGGTCTCAAGGTTTGAAAAGAAAATATTGGCACAGCTTAGGGAGCTTATTGAGTGAGGACGCTTTTAGAGGCGTCCTTTTTGCAGTTTTTGGAATGATATGTTATACTTGACTTATGTAAGAGGCGGATAGCTTTTGATGTTTCATAAAGATATTGCAGTAGAAAGAGGCAAAGATGATTGAATTAAAAGAGATTACAAAAACATTTGGTAATACATGTGCGGTAAATCATGTTACACTTCAGGTTATGGATGGCAGTATTATGGGGCTTCTTGGTGTGAATGGAGCCGGGAAGAGTACGTTGCTTCGAATGATTGCGGGCGTACTGCATCCCGATTCCGGGCAGATTACGATAGATGGGGAAGTAATTGCAGAGAATGAAGCTTGCAGGCAGAAAGTTTTTTATCTGTCTGATCAGCCGTATTTTTTTACAAATGCAACAATCAGGACAATGGCTGAGTTCTATGCAAATCTGTATCCGGATTTTGCAAAGGAACGTTTCTTTCAAATGTGTGAGGAATTTGGTTTTGATGATGTGAAGAAAATCCGCACATTCTCCAAAGGAATGAAGAAGCAGACGGCAGTGCTGCTTGCTTTATGTTCTGGAGCAGATTATATTTTGTGTGATGAGTTGTTTGATGGGTTAGATCCGCTTATGCGAAAGAAAATCCAGGGACTTTTTCTGGAAGAGGTAAAGCTGCGTAAGATAACGCTAATTGCAGCAACACATACGCTTAACGAACTGGAAGGATTCTGTGATTATGTTGGAATTCTTCATGGCAAAGGGATTATATTAGCGAAAGACGTTGAACAGGCAAAACGTGATGCCTATAGGATTCTTGCGTAAAAGAGAGGTGACAAAGGATGAGCTTAGAACATGTTTCACCAAAGTGGATGAGAGAATGGATGAAGCGGAAAATCTGGATTATTCTTATTACGATAGTATTGTATATATTTGGTGTTATGGAATATGTAATGGAATTGCCAGGTCTTGTGACATGGGAGATTCTTTCCTTTATAGGACCAGAAAATAAAGTGTTTCTTATGATTACATCAGGTACTGCCATCTTATGCGCGCTCCAAGGATTTGGATATTTGTATTCACAGCAAAAAATAGATTTTTATCTGAGTAATCCGGTCAGCAGAAGGCATCTTTTTCGGACAGAGTATGTCGCATCTGCTTTAATCGGTATGATACCTTGTCTTTTTGCTAGGGGGCTTTGCTATTTTATTCAGCCGGAATATACCAAAGAAATGGTTTTTGCAGCAATAGCAGGCGTGTTGGTTAATTTTACCGGGTATCTTATGATATATGGAATTACGGTTCTGGTCATGCTGCTTAGCGGAAGCTGGCTTATGAGCATGGTCAGTATTCCCGTATTTTTAAGTTACGGACAGATTTTATTTGGCTTAATCGTAACAAAGTACAGCGCGCTCTTTTTCAAAACATTTTATCGAATGGATATTTCCAATCGGCTTGCGGATTGTTTTTCGCCGTTTTTTGCATATCGGGAACTGGCAGGTATCAGAAACAGCGGCAGTATGATAGGATGGCAGTTTGCGGAACATAAAGAGATGGCAGTTGTCGTATGCATTTATGCAGTCATGCTGTTTGTCATAACAAGGAAACTTTTTCTTATAAGACCTTCTGAGGCGGCAGGGCGAGCGATAGCATTTCAAAGAGCGGAGAAGGTGATAAAATTTGCAGTGAGTATTCCATTTGCCTTGCTGCTTGGTTTTTATGTCATGAGATTATCATTGAAAGAGAAATCCTTCGTATTGCTGGCGCTTGGAATTGTATTTGCTGCAGTACTTATAAACAGTATATTGGAAATGCTGTTTCAGGCAGATATTCGCGCAATGTTTGCCAGAAAGCGTGATGTGATGATATGTGTGACGGCGGCTTTGTGTATAGCAGGAAGTTTTTATGCGGACTTATGGCAATACGATAAATATCAGCCGAGTCTGGAAGAAATCGAAGAGATTGCTCTTAGCATGAATGGGATGGACGGTGCTTATGAGGAAGGAGATTCTTATATAACAGAGCAAAAGCTTGAGAAGATAAGGCTTACCGGGGAGGCGAAAGAAAGGGCGGCGAAATGGCTTTTGGATGTGAAAGAAAACCAGAAACAAGAAGCAGCAGTCACGGATGTCACAGTGGCTTTTCAAAAGCAGGACGGTTCCTGTAGTTACCGAAAATACATGGTTACTATGGAGCAGCTAAATGCGTTTGGCAATATTTATGAAACGGAGGATTACAAAAAGAGTACGATTGCGCTTCTGTCGGCAGAGAGAGCGGCTAATATGGAGTTTATATGGGGGAATGGAGCAGAAAAGTACCGTTTGGAATTAAGCGAAGAAGAAAAAGAGGAGTTGCTTTCTATTTATCAGGAAGAAACCGGTAAACTAACTTTTGATGACATAAAAAAAGAGAATCCGCTGTCTTGGATGAGATTGGTGCGTCCATATGAAGAGGGCGGCATGGAAGGCTATCTTTATCCGTGCCATGAAAAGACAATTAGATTCTTGGAAGAGAGGGGGATTCCGGCAGGGAAAAGCATCAAAGATTATGAAATTCTTGGTATCGAGATGAGTTATCAGTCAGAAAATGGCTGGGTAATCGAAGAAGTAGAAACGCCAGAAGAGATTGAGCGGATTAGGGAACAGCTTGTCTATGAAAGACTTGCATTGCAGCCAATCCTGCATCAAATGGAGGATGATCATCTGAAAGTACGGTATAGAAGAGTGGATGGGAAAGGAACGGATGTTGCGGAGTGCAGGATGGAAAGATAACTTTCAAAATTTTGATCTTTCGTAATTTGTCCGATAGCAATACCCCATGCATCATACTCATATGTTACCACAGGACTCATATCCTCCGCAACCATTCCGATGGCGCTGGAGATTATCTTCTGTAGATAAAAATTGTTGTAAAGTATGCGATATGTCCATAGTGTTTCTAAAAAACATATTCCATACTATGTTTTTGACCAAATTTGAAGAGAAATAGTAGATTTTATGGAGATATATTAACAAAAAAGTGATATATATCCAAACGTTGGGGATTTCAGATCAAGAATTAGATTTGATATCCAAAGCAAAACGCACCAAAACACATCATCACATAAAGCTTTCTAATGTAAGAATATCCCGTGGAAATCATGTACGAAAGTACCGGATTCCACGGGATAGTTCTATCTTCTAACTGCACTATTTACGCCGTTTCTCTTTTCGTCTTTCATAAAAAGAAATTTCTTCCAACTCTATCCCCCACTCTTTCATTTTGTCCATGAATAGTCCTTCTTCAGTCTCATAAGACGCATATTGTCCAGAAATTTTTCTTTCAGGTACAAAATAAATACAAATAAATGAAAAAGGGTGAGAAATGCTATATTGCTGGGGAGACCGCCACCATAGCTTACAGATATCACAAGTTGAAAAAACAACACCTTTTTTATAGCTTGTCTCTGTTCTATCTCTAAACGTATGGCTAAAATCCTCCAGCGCTTTTATTTTAAATTCTTGCCACTTATATGTTCTTTGATAATGCCAAAAAGATATCGTACATCCTTCCTTGCTCATAATAATGGTTTTTCCATCAGCAATCCATCGGCGTATTACCATTCCACATATCAATATACATACGCCAATACTGCAAAAACTCCAAAAATACATTCCTGCCTTTTCCTGTTGATCCAGTAACACATTACTATACTCAAGCAAATCTGCTATCTCAATCCCTGCAACAATTACCGCCAAAATAAATATTATTATCAATTCTGCTCTCTTCTTTGGTTTAAATATCATTATTCATATGTTCTAATCCTATTGAAAATTAATTAGAATTCTCCTTCCCTCCAAATTCTTTCAGACTAATCAAACTTTTCTTGTACAATAAGATTCCAGCAGCCCCCATCCCCATCTAGGAGGTGACGGTTTAAAAGGATTCACAGTGGAATTTTCTTTTTTTATCAAAAGTACATTTTGTCCTGAGGACTTCTTTACACCAGTATTCTTGATTGGTGCAACATTATTTTTTATAGGTACCGTTTGTCTTTGATGAGTTGAGGTTATTCCTTTATTCAAGCCAGTTGTTCCCAGATTCATTCCTGTTCCTATAACACTATCTATAATCGTTAAACTTACAAAATCAACAGGTTCTTTCAGAGCCATTGACAAATTACCGATAGTTGCCATAGTGCCTATTCCACTAATTACTCCTGTAATAACTGCTGCTTTCATAGTTGCCCCGGCATTATAACTTGCTCTTCCAGCAAAAATACCGCTTACTATACCACTCACTAGCCATCCTCCCTTTTTTACACCTACAAGTGCCCCTGAAATGGCTGCCTTTGCTATATCTTTTAATCCATATTCCTGTCCTGTTGCTAGTGCTGCTATCCCAGAAGTCACAACATTTATTAGGGCTCCAGCTATTGCTACTTTCGCCGTTAGCCAAAACTCACCCCCTACATCAATCCTTACCACCGGATTATTGTCACAGTATGCATACAAATTCTTATCTGTCAACGAAGTCGGTGTGGCTGTCAGCAGTTCTATCGTATCCGAGTTGATAAACCGACAGATCTCTGGATCATAATACCTGCTGGATACATAATACAGCCCACTCTCTTCCTCATACACATACCCACGATACCGGAATGGATTCAGCTTTCCAACTGTATCCTTTTTCTCTCCGCTTACGCTAAGCAGCTTGCCCCATGCGTCATACTCATATGTTACCACAGGACTCATATCCTCCGCAACCATTCCGATGACATCGCTTTGCATATTATAGAGGTAGTAGTAAGTTCCTTGCTTCTGGCCTTCGTGATACCAGATGAAGCCTTCCCGTCTTCCGGTGGCATCGTACAGGAATACGAGTTCCTCGTCCCCTTGTTTCATGGCCTGCATTGTTCCGGATGCATCTACGAAATAGCTGGTTTCCATATCATTTACGGTTTTTCCGATCCGGATTCCGTCTGGGTTATATTGGTAGCTGACGCTCGTTTCATCGGAAAGCTGCATGCTTTGAAGCTGTCTGCCGTTCTGCCAGGAGAACTGCATCCCGTCCCGGTAAGTGAGTGGATTTCCGATCTCATCATAGGTGATGGCTTGTCCATCATAAGAGGTCAGCTTATCTTTCCAGGTCTCGTCTTCATAGCCGTATGGGATGGTTCCAATCGCTTCTCCCAGTTCCCCTGTCGTGTAAGGGTACTCTGTTTTTGCCAAAAGGTTGCCGGCGTTATCATATGTATAGGTGAAGGTCTTGCCCCGTGCTTCATCGTTTTCCCTGATCAGCTGATTGAAGGCATCGTATACATAGGTTTTCTCACGGCTCTTTTCACCGTCTTTTTCTACGATCTTCGTGATATTTTCTTTCTCATCATAAGTATACGCGAAGGAAGTATAGCCGTCTATGGCTGTTGTTTCTTCACCGCCGGTACCAACGAGGTTTGCATATCCTTTGATGAGGGTGGTGGTACGGTTGCCGTCCAGATCGAGGAAAGCAACTTCATTTCTTAAATGCGTTTTCCCGTTGGCATCCGGATAGACCTGATGCACGGCTTCTCTTTGCAGGCTGTCATAGGTCCGGTCCACCTTTCCTTCCGGCAGGGTTGTGACGCCCGGACGGTTGGAGGAGAGATAGGCGTAAGTGGTCGTAAATTTCTTATCCCCAAATGCAACCGTTGCCTTGTTTGCACGGTTGAGATTGTCATAACCGTAAGATATCCTTCCCTGCCCATTCCGATAATCGGTCAGCCTGCCGCCGATATCATAGGCATAGGTGGTCGTATGGTTGTTCACAAGATCCGAAACCCTTGCCACTTCCCCTTGGGCATTGTAAGTATATGCGGTGGTCTGCGCTGGAGCTTCTCCCTCCTTGGATGCTTTCGTGGCAAGGATACGGTCATACTGGTCGTAGACGTATTCCTGGGTCTGCCCGTTTCCATAAGTACGTTTCAGAAGGTTTCCGTTGGCAGCGGCATATGCATTGGTTACCAAGGTATTATTTTCGCCGATCTTTACACTTTGGACGTTGGACCATTTGTCATAAAGGAAATGATAGGCGGTACCGTTTGCCTGGATACTGCTTAAGCGGTGTCCAAGCTCTGCTCCATCATACCCATAGGAAATGGTGGTATCGCTGCTGTTTACCTCCGTAAGATGTTTGGTCGTCGCATCATAAGTATAATTGATCTGATTCCCTGCCACATCGGTAAGGGAATTCACCTGCCCCGTCTGGCTGTTGACATCATAGGTGATCTGGTTTCCACGCTGGTCGGATTCCGATTTTACGAAGGCGCCGTTATCGGTATATTGGGTATTGGTCTCCATATATTTTTCGGAGGTCATGGAGCCTACTTTACCGGTTCGAACGGTTTCTACATTTCCTTTGTTATTGCCGCTGCCGTAGGTATATTCAAAGCCGATTCCGGTGGAGTTTTCTTTGGCAGACTTCAGCTGCTTTTTGTAAGTGGTATCGTAAGTGTAGGAATACACCGTATTCGTCGTGTCTTTGAGGGAGGTGACCATATCGGTCGCATTATTGATGGTATAGGTTGTCTGCTGTTTGGCGTTATCCTCACTGCTGATGAGATTTCCTTTGCTGTCATAGGAATAGGTGGTTCCTGCCTCATCCATCGTCAGCATCACGTTATCAAAGTATGCGGTATTGGACTGATTATAGTAAAGCACGCAGGCTTGGACATGCATGATCTTCTTGTTGGCATTTTCCTTCCTTGGCGCTGCCGTCACCGAGACATTTTGCCAGTCGTTGGTGTCCAGATTAAAAGAGGCTGCCGTCCAGTCTCTGGTCCCGTCGCTGTACCAGATGCCCACATCGATTGCAAAATAGCATTCCTTTTTTCCGCTCTTCGGTACTGCGGCTGCTTTTGCGGATGCTCTCATATGAAATGCGACTCCCGGCTTGTCTATCTTTACATACTGATACATATTTTTCAATGCATTCGGGGCGCCTGTGATGCGGATCGCACCGCCTGTCACGCCATCGCCGGAGGTCAGATAGCTTCCCTCCCACTTTCCTGCGGCATTCAGGTCACTGTTCTGCAGCAGATTATAAGGGCTTACGGTATCATTTTCCTCGACCTGCAGACAGTCGAACCATGCAGTTCCGTTGACATAACGCAGTCCGCCGTAGAAGGTGATTTTTACTGCTTCCTTTGGAGCGGTAAAGGTCATGGAAACCCTGCGCCAGTCGTTGTCTCCGGTAAGTCTGGTATCACATTCAAATGTGCCTAAGCCGGCAGAATTGCTGCCATGGGCAACTGCATACAGTGTCGCTCCGTTGCTTCCGTTTTTTATCACATCTTTTGTCTTTACATAGGCAGAGAAAGTGTATGTTTTTCCGCCGGTGACATTGACCGTCTGCGCCCATCCGCACCGTTCCGGATGAAAGTAATCCTGGCTGACTTTTAAGGATTGGTATCCTAGATAGGCTTGCGTTTTGTCTGCCGCAAAGCTTGCTTCGGTCGGGGACCATTGGGAAGTCGACCAGCTGCCTGTTCCATCTTCCGCGCTGTGATTTAGGAGCATGTTGTGCACATATTTTGTTCCGGCCCCTACTTTCGTCACTTTATTGTTGGTTGCTAATTGGGCTGCATTTGCTTTTGTCCCATCAAAGGTATTATATTGGATCTCTGCCATGCTGCCGTCTTCCCCGAGGATCCCCGTGGTGTGGCCCCAATTGTTGAACTGATAGGTTTCCGATACCGTTCCGCTTGTCTTTCCATAGGTAAACACGGTTGTGTTCTGTTTGGAATAATCCATCGTAAGGCTGTTTCCGGCCGTACCGTCTGCGGCATATTCGGTCACACTTTTGACACGACAGCGTTGCTGAGCCGTACCGGAGGTATGGTAGGTATATTGAAGTTTGATCCCATCCCTTCCGACAATGGAGGTCAGCAGATGATAGGTCACGCCGTCTATGGCGGTCGATGTATAATTGAACCGGATCTTCGTTCCATCCGGAAACTCTATCCGGTTAAGATTCGCTCCTCCATAAATGAATCTCACGGTGCCATCCGGTCCGGTCACACTGGTCATCGTGGAAGCATTATGGGTAAATGTCAGGGTTCTTCCGGCTCCGTCTGTGATCCTGCTAAGATTTGCCCCGCTATAAGAGACCTGGATGGTCTGGTTCAGGTGGTTGGACAGATACAATAAATAACCATTCTCCAAAAATCCGGTTTTGTTTCCGTTTTTGTCTTCAATGACATTTACCTTGTAAGAGCTGTAACTCTGTCCGGTTTTCATCGTCAGTTCCAGGCCGTCCTCATCCTTATAGACGCCATTGCTTTCCTTTTTGAAGAAATGATAGGTGCCGTCTCCGTCCAGCCAGACATAATCGAAGCCTTGTTCGGTAAGATTCGGTGCGATATCTTTGAATTTCTCGACATCCCCCACCTTATCGAGTCTTTGCCCATAGGAAGTCTTCCATCCGGCTCCATTAATGCTTCCTTTTTTGTTGTTTTGATACTGCTGATCCGATAAACAGCTGTTATATACAAAGTCAAGCTGGACCGGCAGATTGGCTCCGGAGGTGCCTGCAATCGGAATGTCAAAAACAAGATTTCCGGAATAATCATTAATGTATCCGCTGCCTCCATCTATGGCTTGTTCGTGATAGGTCCAGTAGCTTTCCAATCCGGTATTCGAACGGAATGCGATCAAAAAGGTCGGATACAGCCCTCCATAAGTCAGGCTGTTGGATGAGAGATACTTCGTACAATGGGCGGGCGATGCGTTCTCTGCCGCAAAGGAAGTCAGCATCACTCCGTAGTTTGGGATGGTCCCTTCATACCAGCCCTTTACAAGGCGTGTGATCTCCCAGGTATCATACTGATTGTCCGGCCATTCATTTTCAGGCACGACATAATAGTCTTGTACTTCGTTTTCATAAATACTGTTGCTGTTATTCCAGGTGGCGGTTTTGGCGGACCAGTTTGCGGTGGCTCTCCGGATATCTACCGTCATGGATTTCTCTGCACTGTAGGAATAATAGTTGAACAGGATCAGATCCGCGCCTGTGATCACAGAACCTGCCGGGAGTTTTGGCAGGGTATCCATCTTTAAGAGGCTCCTGGTCTTTCCATACATGGAAGATTCTCTTCCGACCATCAGCGAGCCGCTGGCAACGCCGTTGATTCTCATGTTCGTGGAAGGCATTGCAGAGGAGAGGAAGGTATCGGAAATCGCCACATCCTTTTTCGATACCAGATAGAAATATGGATCAACGGTGACCGGATACACTGTTTCTTTCCTTTGTAAGAACTCCGGATCTGCCGTGATGATCAAGGTGAGCCCCTCTTCTTTTTCTTCCAGTTCCATCGTGACTGCCGTATTGATTTTTTCTTCTGCATCCATCATCATCGGCGCTGCGATGATCATCACCGGTTCTTCTCCTTCTCCGTAAAGTTCGATGGTTTGGTCGTCTTTTTGAACCGCCTGCAGCTTTCCTATGTTCAGATTTAATTTCCATACATGGCCTGCTTTTTTATCTTTTAAAATAATATTTTCTTTGATGCCTTCCGGGGAGATGATATACTGCAGGTCCGTATATGCAAAGGCGTCTTCATAAATCCCTCGGCTGATGGCATTTGGTACCGCAAGGAATGCTGCATCGCCACTTAGTTCGAAAGGATCTTCGGCTGGTTCCCAGGTAAGCTCTCCTTCCAGAATCCCTTCGTAATTCCAGCTTACCAGTTCTCCTGCTGCTTCTATGGCAGCTTCATGGAGGGGCGCTTCTTCCAGGCCTGATTCTTCCTGAGGTGCATCTGCCTGCGTTTGCGCTTCCAAAGCAGAAGCTTCTTGTTCGGATTCTTCTTGAGCGGATGCTCCTTGGTTTGTATCTGCTTCTGATATCTTTGCTGCAGTTTCGGAAGATGTTTTACGAAACAGGATGTTCGCTGCTCCGGCACGGTTCCGATAGATTTCTTCCTCAGACATGCTAAACGTTGCCGCTTCGTCCGGTATCATCGTATTATCGATTTCTTCATAAACGCCTTCTTCCGTTTCGTAATGTACCGGCTGGTCATAGGTCACAAGGGTGTAGGAACCGTCGCTCATCCGGAAGGTCTTCGTTGTCTCGCTTCTCTCCCCATCCATTTCTGCAACGATATGGGGCTTTTGCACTTCTTCCTCATCTGCCACCGCTTCTTCGGCAGTGAATTCCGGATTTGCCGTGAAAGCGGATTCCTTTGCGCCTGCCCCAAGGACATCTAAGGGTACTTCTGTTACGAGGATCGCAACAGATAATAACATTGCTACCATTTTCATTGCATAAGTTCTTTTTTTCATGTCCCACCTCTGATTTTCTCCATCTCTTTCAAATCGTTTGTTAAAGTTTCCGTTGTCAAGTGCCTCAATGGCAATAAACCTCCTTTCCCTGACATGATATGAAATATATCCTTTACTATATAAACCAGTGAAACTTCAAAAACTTACGCTTTTTCGAGAAATTTGTCGGAATATTTTGAATTTTGTGAATTGTGTGCAGAATGGACTGTTGTTTTTTGGTTATTTTGACGGTAGGATGAGGGTGGGTGAAAGGGTTGCTAAGAGAGGCATTGTTACCCGGATTGTGGGCGAGAGGAGTCAGTTAAGAAGGATTCTTGCCCAGGCTTTGGGCACATAAGTGAATCGGAAAAGACTTTCGCCCAGACTTTGGGCACATAAGTGAATTGGAAAAGACTTTCGCCCAGACTTTGGGCGAAACAGCAAGTTAAAAAGCATTATTACCCACTGCGTGGGCAAAAAAACAAACTAAAAAGATTTCCTGTCCACACAGCAAGCGATAACGTCTCAAAAAATCCTTTATGTTAAGAAGGCTTGACTAATTCAGGCGAAAACATTTTTCTTAACCGTCTCTTTCGTTTTAAGGCTTCTATCTTTCCAATTTGCTTTTTTGAACTCGATACACTACCTTGCTCACTAGATTACTTGGGAATATTTTCGCTGCAACCCTCGCTAGTTTTGTAGTTAAGAATGGCACAATATAGAAATCACCTTTTTCAAAATGCCTGATTGTATATTCAGCCACTTTAAAACTATCTGCCTCTTTTAACTTGAATTTTACATTTGCTGCATTTCCGAAATTTGTTTCCACCGGACCAGGACATAATATGCTTATCTGCACATCGGATTTTTCTTTTTTCAGTTCCTCCCTGATCGCTTCCGACAGCCGGACAACATATGCCTTTGTCGCATAATAAGTTGCCATAAGTGGTCCAGGCATAAAACCTGCAACAGAAGCAACATTCAATATTTTCCCCTTGCCTTTTAATTGCATTTTCTTTAAATACTCTTTTGTTAATATGTGATATGCAGTGATATTCGTTTTTATCATTTGCATATCTTTCTCTAAATCCGTCTCAAAGAAGTTACCGCAATCCCCAAATCCTGCATTGTTAATTAAAATATCAACATCCTCCACTGTTTCGCACAATTCTTTGCAGTTTTTCTCTATGGACAAATCTATAGATATAATTTCGATTTTACCGTTTGGATTTTCCCTTTGCAGATTAGCTTTTATTGTTTCTAATCTTTCCTTGCTTCTTGCCACCAATACCAAATCATATCCCTTTTTATTCAGTATCGCTGCCATATCTTTTCCTATCCCGGAAGAAGCACCTGTTAATAACACTTTCACAATCCCACCACCTTAGTTTTTTATTGTTTATTTTTAGTAATGCCCCGTCTTCGCCATACGAACAGTATCCCTGTTTTCTGATATTTTAATCAAACCGATTTTTTCACAAATATGCAGCAATTCAGCATGGGATACTGGCACATCAATATAATCTTCCTCAAAATAACAAAGTGATTACATATACAATGTAATATATTCATTACTTTTTATCAAGTAGTTAGGATAAAACTTAGAATCGACAAATCTTCTCTATTCTATGGGTGATTATATCTTGAAATGACGTAGCCTTGCCCACGCTATGGGCAATAGAATTCTGAAATGAAAATATCTTGCCCACACATTGGGCAATAGAATTACTAAGAAATGCATTTCACCCAAACTATGGGCGATAATATCCTAAAATAAAATAATTTTGTCCACGCTATGGGCAAAAAACCTCAAAATCAAGATTTCTTGCCCACACAACAGACATTACCAAAAAGTATTTTGACCTTGGCACCTATTATTGCTTATCTTTTCTCCGGTTCTTCGTATGTTTCTCCGAATGTTTCTACTGTCACTTCTTTCATTCTCTGATCTTCCAGCGGACGATCTCTGAAATCTGTCGCAGTTTCTGCAATCTTATTCACCACGTCCATACCTTCGATAACTTTACCGAATGCCGCATATGCTCCGTCTAAGTGCGGAGAAGTCTGGTGCATGATAAAGAACTGAGAGCCGGCAGAATCCGGATGCATCGCTCTTGCCATAGAAAGCACACCTGGCTCATGTTTCAAATCATTCTGAAAACCGTTTTGGGAAAATTCACCCTGAATCTGATATCCCGGGCCACCCATTCCTGTGCCGTCCGGGCATCCGCCCTGAATCATAAATCCACGAATCACACGGTGAAAAATCAATCCATTATAATATCCTTTGTTTACTAAAGAAATAAAATTCTTCACAGTATTCGGTGCAATCTCCGGATACAACTCCGCTTTGATCACGTCACCATTTTCCATTGTAAATGTAATAATTGGATTTGCCATTTTTTATTCTCCTCTTCTATTTTTAAAAACTCTTTGCTGCTTTCGTACACTCTTTCATCGCTTCCATTACGGCGCTTCGAAGGCCTTTCTCTTCCAGAACGCGTACCGCTTCGATCGTCGTACCTGCCGGGGAACAAACCATATCCTTTAATTCTCCCGGATGCATTCCTGTCTCAAGGACCATCTTTGCACTGCCAAGCACTGCCTGCGCGGCAAATTTATAGGCTTTCTTTCTCGGAATCCCTTCTCTGACCGCCGCGTCTGCCATTGCCTCAATGAACATAAAGACATATGCCGGTGAGCTTCCGCTTACAGATACCACGGCCTCCATCAGATATTCCGGTACCTCTTCTACTTTTCCAAACGCGCCAAGAAGCTTATTTACTTCCAAAAGCTCCGCTTCCGATACAAGTTCATTTTTACACACGCCAGTCATGCCCTCTCCTACAAGTGCCGGAGTATTTGGCATTGTCCGCACGATTTTTACCGGCTTTGCAAACACTTCCGTAAGCCATGCAAGCGTCTTGCCCGGCGCAATCGTTACGATAACCTGCGCTTCTGTGACCGCATCTTTCACTTCTGTGATAACCTCTTCGTAAAACTGCGGTTTCACCGCCAGTACCACAACCTTAGAACGCTCCACAACTTCCCTGTTATTTCCCGTTACCGCAATTCCAAATTCCTTCCCGATGCGCTCTCTGCTTTCCTCATGCAGCGCAGACGCAATGATATCTTCCTTTTTCAAAAGACCTGCTTTTAAAATACCGCCAATCATAGCCCCTGCCATATTTCCGCATCCGATAAATCCCAGCTTCATCCTATGTTCCTCCATTTTCCTTCTAATGGAAACCCACATCGTTTTTCCATTCCAAAAGATAACACCTTAACACACATTTGTCAACAACAACTCCACAACCTCTCCTGCATGTTCACACACCCGCCACGCCATCGCTTCCACTTCCTCTGTAACCTTTGCAAGGTCCGGAATCATGATTGGCTTCATCCCAGCCCGGTATGCCGCCTCGATACCTGCCGGTGCATCTTCCAATGCAGCCGCATCTTTCGGCGATACCCCTAATGCTTCACATGCGCTTCGATAACACTCCGGGTCTGGCTTACTGTTTTTTACCATATTTCCGTATACAAAGGCGTCAAAATATTCATACAGACCTGCATTTTTAAAAAGTCCCGAAGCATGCTCCTCACTTGAAGAAGTCGCTACTGCAAGTTTCAACCCCCGTTCTTTTGCAAATACGATCAATTCACGGATTCCTTTTTTTACGGCAATCCCTTCTTCTTTGGCAATTTCATAAAAATACTTTCTTGTACGCCTGCTAAATTCCTCATCCGGAAAATCCTCTCCCATATATTCCCGAAAAAACTCTGTACGCCTCTTACGGTTAAGTCCCAGCGTATGATAAATAACATTTTCCATCCCCGGATATCCCAGCTCTGCTCCGGCTCTTGCCCACGTTCTTTGCACCACTCGCTCGGTGTCAAACACCAGTCCATCCATATCAAATACAAGTGCTTTTATCGCCATGTTTTCCTCCCTCATTCACAGGAACAAAAGAAGTGCTCACCGCACTTCTTTCGTGCTTTTCCATTAGGCGCTTGCACGCTCAAACTGCGCATTATACAATTCTGCATAAAATCCGCCTTTTTCCAATAACTCTTCGTGTTTCCCCTGTTCCACGATATCGCCATCCTTCATGACCAGAATCAAGTCCGCATCACGAATCGTAGACAGTCGATGTGCAATAACAAAACTCGTTCTTCCCTTCATCAGATTATCCATCGCTTTCTGGATACGCACCTCCGTTCTCGTATCGACAGAACTTGTCGCCTCGTCAAGAATAAGAATCTTTGGATCCGCAAGAATCGCTCTTGCAATCGTAAGAAGCTGTTTCTGACCCTGCGACACATTGCTTGCCTCCTCGTTAAGCTCCATATCGTATCCGCCAGGCAGCGTCTGGATAAACCGATGCGCATAGGCTGCTTTTGCCGCCTCTATCACTTCTTCTTTCGTCGCATCCAGCTTACCGTACTTGATATTCTCTTCTATACTTCCGTGGAACAGCCATGTATCCTGAAGCACCATGCCAAACATCTGACGAAGTTCACTTCTGTTAAAATCGCGGATATCATGCCCGTCAATTCTAATTGCGCCTGCATTCACATCATAGAAACGCATTACCAATTTGATCATCGTCGTCTTACCAGCCCCGGTCGGTCCCACGATCGCAATCTTCTGTCCTTCTTTGACCTCCGCCGAAAAATCTTTGATAATCGTTTTCTCCGGATTATATCCAAATTTTACATGTTCAAAGCTTACGTTTCCTCTAAGCCCCTCGATAGACACCGGATGTTCCGCATACTGGTCTTCTTCTGCCTCTTCTAAAAATTCAAAGACACGCTCAGACGCTGCCGCCGTCGACTGTAGCATATTGGCAACCTGTGCAATCTGCTGAATCGGATGTGTAAAGTTTCTTACATATTGAATAAAGGATTGAATCTCTCCAACCTCGATCGTCCGCTTAATCGCCAGATACCCTCCAAGAATCGCCACACCGACATATCCCAGATTCCCTACAAACTGCATGATCGGCATCATCATGCCTGAGAAAAACTGTGACTTCCAGGCAGATTCATAAAGAATATTATTCTTTTCTTCAAACTCTGCAATCGTTTCTTCTTCCTTATTAAATGCTTTAATAACATTGTGTCCGCCATATACCTCTTCTACCTGGCCATTTACATGCCCCAAATATTCCTGCTGGCTGCGGAAATATTTCTGTGAACGTTTAATCACCGCAGAAATCAATCCTATCGATACCGGAAGAATCAACAGCGCTACCAACGTCATAAAAGGACTGATGCTTAACATCATCACAAGCACACCGATCAACGTCGCAATCGATGTGATAAGCTGCGTTGCACTCTGATTTAAACTCTGACTCAATGTATCAACATCATTCGTCACACGTGATAAAATCTCTCCATGCGTTCTCGTATCAAAATAATTCATCGGCATCCGATTGATTTTCTCGGAAATCTCTTTACGGAATTTATACGTCAATTTCTGCGTAATTCCCGTCATCGCAAATCCCTGAATAAACGAAAATGCAGCGCTAAGAAGATAAAGTCCGAGCAAGAATATTAAGATTCGCGCAACCTTGTCAAAATCAATCCCGCCTCCTCCGGAAACCTTTCTTACAAGCCCTTCGAAAATCTCCGTCGTTGCTTTTCCTAAAATCTTCGGTCCCACGATATTAAAAACTGTACTGCCAACTGCAAATAATATCACAAAGAAGAATCCAATCTTATACGTTCCAAGATAGCCAAACAGTTTTTTGATGGTTCCTTTAAAATCTTTTGCCTTCTCTCCCGTCATGCCTTTTCCATGTCCCATAGGTCCTCCAGCCATTTAAGATTCCCCCTTTCCTGTATCATCCATATCTTTTGCAAGTTCTTCCTCCGACATCTGTGATAAAGCAATCTGCCGATAGACTTCGCAATTTTTCAAAAGCTCCTTATGCGTTCCGATTCCGGCAACCTCTCCTTCATCCAACACAACAATCTGCTCTGCATGAAGAATCGTACTGATTCTCTGTGCCACCAGGATCACCGTACTTTCCGCCGTATGGTTTTTCAATTCTTTTCGAAGCGTCACATCCGTCTTATAATCAAGTGCCGAAAAACTATCGTCAAAGATAAATACATCCGGATGTCTTGCAATTGCTCTCGCAATAGATAGTCTTTGCTTCTGTCCTCCGGACACATTGCTTCCACCCTGTGCAATATGACTTTCATAACCTTCCGGTTTCTCCTCAATAAAACCAGATGCCTGCGCCACCTGTGCTGCTTCTAGCATTTCTTCCTCTGTACCATCCTTATTTCCGTAAAGGATATTACTCTTAATTGTTCCCGAGAACAATACTCCCTTTTGCGGCACATAACCTAGCTTTTCGCGTAGTTCATGCTGTGTGATATCACGGATATCCGTTCCGTCTATCATAATCTTTCCTTCCGTCACATCATAAAATCTCGGAATCAGATTCACAAGTGTAGACTTACCGCTTCCCGTACTTCCGATAAAAGCCGTCGTCTCACCCGGTTTTGCCGTAAAGGAAATATCATGCAGAACTTCTTCCTCTGCCCCCGGATATCGGAAAGATACATGGTCAAACACCACCACACCTTTCCCCTCTTTCGGCAATCTCTTCGGTGTCTTCGGGTCATTGATCACCGTTTCGCTTCTTATAATCTCATCCACACGATTCGCAGAAACCGCAGCTCTTGGGAGCATAACGGAAATCATACAGATCATGAGGAAGGACATGATAATATGCATTGTATACTGAATAAATGCCATCATATCGCCAACCTGCATCTGTCCGTTGTCGATGCCATGACCGCCAACCCAGATGATCAATACAGAAATCCCATTCATCACCAACATCATCACCGGCATCATGAATGTCATCGCACGGTTGACGAACAAATTCGTCTTCATCAAGTCTTTGTTGGCCCTGTCAAACCGTTTTTCCTCATAACGCTCCGTGCTAAAGGCACGGATCACCGAAAGTCCTGTCAGTATTTCCCTCGTCACAAGATTCAGACGGTCTACCAGATTTTGCAGTACCTTGAATTTTGGCATTACGATCGTAAATAAAATAACGATCACCATAAAGATTATCGCTACGGCTACTGCAAGAATCCAAGACATATCTACATTGGTCCGAAATACTTTATACACACCGCCAAGTCCCACGATCGGCGCATACAACACCATACGAAGCATCATAACGGTCAGTATCTGAATCTGCTGAATATCATTCGTGCTTCTCGTGATCAGTGAGGCAGTAGAAAAAGTATCAAATTCACTGCTGGAAAATCCAACTACTTTTTTAAATACCCGCGCCCTCAAATCGCGTCCGTTTGCAGCCGCTACTCTCGATGAAAGGAATGCAGCCAGAATACTTGCAATCATCCCAAGAAATGCAAGAGCAAGCATCTTTCCACCCGTTTTTAAAATATACATATTCTGCAAATGATCGGTATCCATCCCTAAATTCTCATAAGCACTCTTCACATAGATGGTAGCTGCCTGATCTATCATCGTATCCGGCATGCCATCCATTTTCTCTGACACACCTTCCACAAACTGCCCTCGCTGCTCTTCTGGCATCATTTTCAAAATCTCAAAAATATCTGTATCCTCACCCGCCATTCCTTCCGGCATACCGGCTAAAAGCCCTTTCTTCATTTCCTCCATCTGGGCGCTGTCAGAGTCAAATCCCTGAACAATCAGCATCGGTTTTCCCATCACCTCTAAAAGCTTCGACATCTCCTCTTCGCCAGAAGCATCTTCTTTTAATACATAGGCTGGCTTACTGTAGGCCTCATCATCCTTCTCATAAGCATCCAGCACTGTACTTTTCCCTTCTTCCGATACAAACAGCAAAAGCTTCTCCATGTCCTCCACTGCTATCTGCTCCGGCAACGATGTATCAATTCCGCCTTGCTGGATTCCAACATTGACAATATCAGATGTATATGATGGCAATGACAAATCACAAAATGCCTGCAACATCAGCACTGCGATAATTGCTACAACGGTTGCAGCATAAGGCTTTAAAAATCCAACTAATTTTCGCATAATGTCTTATTCCTCCTGTCAAAATTCTTCACACGGCGGCATCTCTTTCTTGATCCCCGCCATCTCTTTACTATTTAGCAAATTCTGCTGAATCTGTAAAAGAAGCCTGCGAAACAAAAGTATCTCTTCCGGAAGCATGCCGCCATACATAATCTCTTCCAGACTGATCATAACCGACTTGATTCCTGAAATACATTCACGGCCCTTATCCGTATTAGAGATACGAATGATCCGCATATCGTTTTCATCACTCACTCTTTTGATATAGCCTTGTGCTTCCATTTTCTTAAGCGCTACGGTGATTGACGGCGGAGTCACTCCAATCTTCTTCGCGATCTCTTTCTGCGAAAGATTCTCATATTCATCTAATGTAAATAATATTCCCGCCTGTCCCGGCTTCAACCCATATTGCTTAAGAAGCTGCATTGATTTTTGTCCCATCAAATGTAAAATCTGCTGAAACACTATACTTGCAGAATATTTCATCTCGTTTTGCATTCTATCGAACTCACCTCCATTTAATTAAACAGCTAATGATTAGATTAGTAATTTTTCTCAGAAAAGTCAATATATATTTTTAGATTTTATATTTTCTTCATACTTTTTCACCAAAATATTATTAGTCATTTAACTATTTCGCATCTTATTTCCGGCGCATGTTCCTGCATAAAAAATGACACTCTGCCTTTTTAAAACAGAATGCCTTTCTTCTTACCATGTGACTTTCAAGCGAAAATCTTCTCTCATCTTGCACTCATGCAAGGATAATATGATTTCCTGCTTCTTAAATCTTTTGCAAATTTTTTGAAATACTTTCAAAATCGTATCTTCGTACTTTATATTCTCTTTGTATTTCTTGTAATAGGATAATCTGCGCTGACAAAGCATCCGACTATACGCTTTTTGTATATTACTTGTCTTGATCGTCCAGTCCAGAAACACAAAATCCTGAAACTCTCCTCCGACCGAACCATTATCCAGTTCTGCCGGGATTCTCTTTAGCTCGTCCGCAAAAGGGGCAACCACGTCATAGACCATCTTCGTCTGTCCTTTACTCAATTTAAATATCTGCATAGAACTGATCTGATCCATGAGCTTATATGTACAATAACGTAGATTTCCATTCCCATACAAGGTCACGGAGAATCCCCCGTCTGCACCCTCTGCGCCATACGTTGGTCCTGTCTGATACGAAAAGATAATATTATCTTTTCTCAACTCTTCAAATTTCATACTCGCTCCCCTGACTTGTCTTAATCTGATGCCGTTTCCCCACTTGCTTATTATATACTAATGCTACTTCCCTCTCAACAAAGAACTTCCAAATCATCTTATTAAAAATCATAATAAACAACTTTTGGATTTCTGTCATATTTCCGCTAAGCGCTGCATAATAGAAACATCCTATAAATGTATCTCCTGTAAAACAAAAAAATCTTATGAAAACGATATGCTAAAGCATAAAATTCTCATAAGATTCTCTTCTTTTCATTTTATATACCTTCCATATACCTTCAAAACCACACACAATCGATATATTAATTCCTAATTCCTATCTTTTCCTTCATCCTTGTTCTTCTTCCTTCACCTATCTGCCTTCTTGGTTATGCCCTCGACCGATTAGTAACAGTCAGCTCCATGTGTTACCACACTTCCACCTCTGTCCTATCTACCTCGTCGTCTTCAAGGGGTCTTACAACTTACGTTGGGATATCTCATCTTGAGGGGGGCTTCACGCTTAGATGCCTTCAGCGTTTATCC
>OFFL01000802.1_pt1 | contig 30012 bp, 21 predicted proteins | sample 1521391 | NCBI WGS metagenome assembly OFFL01 (sample SAMEA3504082, study PRJEB24116) | mouse gut metagenome | biome: mouse gut; feature: mouse-associated habitat; material: faeces | place: Denmark | collected 2011
TTTGGGGATGTTGTTCAGCGCCGCCATAAAGAGGATCATGTTATAGCCCAGGTTCTTCCATAGAAACAGAATGACAATTACAATCAATCCATAATCTGATTTCAGCCAGTCGATCTTGTCGATCCCGAATACCCCCAGGATGTCATTCACCGCTCCGTTATAGTGGAACAGCACCTGCCAGATCAACACGATGGATGCCACCGGCACCATCATGGGACTCAGGAAAAAGGTTCGGAACTGGCTCCGAAAGGGAAGCTTCGCCTCCAGCACAATAGCCAGAAGCAGGGACAGCACCACAGCCAGAGGAACTGCCACCGCCGCAAAAAGAAAGGTATTTCGCACCGCCTTCTGAAACGCCGCATTGGCAATTATATTCTTAAAATTTTCAAGAAAAACAAAGTTTCCGCTGATGGGATTATCCACCAGAGAATAGTAGATCACCACCATAAAGGGCAGTATGAAAAACAACAGGACACCTATAAAGCTGGGGGCAATATATGCCCCCGAGCTGATCTTCAGTTTTCGTGTCCTGCGGGTTGTCTTAGTATGCTTCTTCACATTAGCTCCCACTGGCCCGCCAGATGCGGGCGTCTGTTTAACTGTTCTCACTTACATAGGTCTGGACACGTCTCTGAATGGTATCCGCCACTTCATCCACCGTTTTTTGTCCCTTAAAGAAAGCCGCAGCCTCCTCGTTGATAATCGTCATAATCTCATCATTCCCGGAAGGAACGGGCCGTGCAATTTCCAAGAGCTCCATGACAATATCCACTTCCTCCTGAGTCGGCACGTGATAAGTATAAGACCAGCCGTCCCCGTATCCGATGCCCCCTCCCTCATTGCTGATGATGGGATCACCGTTCTCGTCCAGAATCTTCTCGCCATTCTCGTCGGTAGCATACTCTATCTTCACAGCCTCTGCGGCCATCTCCTCCAGCTCCGCCTTTTTCGTAGGGAACCCAAAGGAATACCACTGATCCGTGGGTGTGCTCAGATAACTCTCCAGGAACTCCCATGCTCCCTCCTTATTTTTGGAGCCTGACAAAATACCATACATCTCCCCTGCATTCATAAGGACTCCCACACTGCCGTCTATAGTAGGATATCCAATGCATACGGCATTTCCCTGAAATATCTCGTTATAGATCTGAATCTCCCGGAAATCATATAGCCCGGCAGTATCCATCAGCACCTCGCCATTCTGGATCTTGGTGGGTGTGGAAAGATTATCCTCAGAGTATTCAAAATCCTCCGGGAATCGTCCCACAAACTCAAGCACCTTTTTAAAGGCATCCGAGTTAAAGTTACAGGTTCCGCTGGTCCAGTCTATAAAAGCTTCCTCATTGCATCTCATGATAAACTGCATCATGCTCGCCTGATCCAATCCGTCAAACAGCTGGGCCCCGGAATGAGCATCCGCATAATCTATCATTTCATCCAGGCTCCAGCCCATTTCATTTCCCAGATCAGCGGAGCTGGCTATCAGAGTGGACACGCTGAAGCTCTTTGGAATCCCCGCCAGCTTTCCGTTGAAGGTATAGCTCTCCAGTATATTATCCAGAAAATCCTCCCGGTTCAGCACGCTGCTGGATTCCAGATAGGTATAGAGATCCTCAAACACACCCTTTTCGGTCATCTGCTCCAGATTTACGTAGGACAAATCTATCAGATCCGGACAGTTGCCGGAGGTTATATCAGTGTTCAGCCGCTTCTGGGCATCGGAAAAGGTATTTTCCGTCCACTCGGCATTCCGGTCTATATATTCCCGAATGGAAACATGATACTTGTCGCTGGACTTGTTGAATTTCACAGCGGCGGACATCAGCTGCTGGCCGGAGTTCATGACGCCGATCACAATCTCTTCCTTCTGAACCACCTCGCTGCCGGGTGTTTTGGTCAGAATGGCCAGGCTGTACTCATCATTCGTGGACCCGTCGCTGGTCAGCACCGCGATCTTTCCCTCCGAGGTGACGCCGATATTTCTTACATTGCCGCCCACGATGTCGCTGTCCAGCCATTTAAGCAGCTCCTGGCTGGTCTGGGACGCCACATCATATTCATAAACCGTGGTATCACTGTAGGTCAAAATATCCTTTTCAATACCTCCGGAAAAGGTTCCGTTTCCGTTACCGGGAAAGTTCTGGAAGGTCTCTCCCATGCTTTTCTTATCAAAGTCCACCTCTGTCAGCTCATAGCCCATATCTCCATGTCCGTAGGTGTAGACCTTTCCATTTTTGTCCGTCATCATCCCGTTGATCCAGCTGCCCCGGCCTGAAGATAAATTGATGGCTCCCTGATGTGCTCCCTCTGAATCAAACAGCAGAATGCGGCCTTCGGCACCGCTGTCTCCATAGTTCTGGCATAAAAGATAGATCCGGTTCTGACCGTCCAGAACCATAGCGTCGATCTGATCGTTTTCCTGGTTTATGTATTCGCTCATATCCTGCAGCCAAAGCTGGTTCCCCTGACTGTCCACTTTAACCATGCTGTACCGTCTCGAGGAATTACCCGTTGCCTCATCGTAGTTATATTCTGTAAACAGCGCACAAATGCTGCCGTCCTCCATAATGGAAAAGTTCCGGCAGTAGCCCTCCCCGGGTACCGGCACCTCCGTCTCTGTAGTGGTTTTGTCTACCAGGGAGTATTTGCACACCTTATAGCTCTTTGCTTCCTCACCCCAGGTCTCTATGGGATAATAGAGGTAATCTCCTATCAGCTTCGCCTCCCAGAAGGAACTGCCCTGGATGCTGTCCAGCTCCTGATACTCCGGCACCCAGACCCACTCCTTGGTCTCCGTTTTATTCTCTTCTCCGGTTTCCTCCTTACCGCAGGAAGCCAGGGAAAGCCCCATGGCCAGTGTCAGCGTCCCGGTGAGAAAAAACTTGAATGCACCTCCAAAACGCTTTGTGAATTTTTTTATCTTCATCTGTCATTCCCTCTTTCCTTTTAACCATGAAAGGCTGTCTTCCGCTGCGGCGCTATCACATGCCTTTCATTGTCATAATAAAATACTCGATATGCGGCGCTTCTATCACCACATATCGAGTATATCACACAATCCCGGAATTGCACCTTAAGATTTTATGAATTTCTTTTTTCAAATTCATTGCGCTTTTTAAGAAATTATGAAGTTATTTTGCCCCGGCACAAAGCTTTTTTACTTCCGCGTGCCGTCTGTAAAAATGGTACATGCTTCCCAGGTGATTATAAAACCAAAAGGACTGTACCAGAATATCGTTTGCTCTTCCGATTCTCTCTTTAGTGGTTCCCCCATAATATTCTCCGCCGCAGCGGCAGGCTTCTCTGCCCTTCTCCCGAATCAGGGCAATCAGACCCGATTCGTCGGCAATATCACCGGAAAATTCCGTTGCTCCCATTCCCACGCAGTCGGTCTTGTGGGCGTCACTGCCTCCAAATACCGGCTTTTGAAAGCGCCGGGCCAGCTCCCGGGCTCTTTCATTGCTCTCCCTGCTCTCACAGGCATTGAAACCCTCCAGGAAATCAAACTGGTCCATAACCGCCAGGCAATTGCGGTATTTTCTGGTATTGGTGATGCTTAAATACTTCTCTCCGCAGGGATGGGCAGGTCCAAGGATCCCTCCGCCCCGGTGGACAATATCAATCAAAAGCTTTACGGGAAGCCCTCGAAGCTCCAATATTCTCAGATGTACACTCTCCGGCATAATCACCAGAATATGACCCGCGTCGATAGTATCGTACTCGATTCCCTTCAACACCACAAAATCCCCAATTCTCCCCTTGTCAACATTTCGCTTCCAGAACCGGTAGCCGTCATAAGAATTATGATCACTGACCAGCATCCCGTCATAGCCCTTCTTCTTCAGCAGAGCAATATATTCCTCAACAGGCACCTTTCCGTCCAGCGATCCCTCTTTCGTATGGCAATGCATGTCAAATTTCATCATTTATCTCTCCCCATTATGTATCCCTGGTGTCGATTGTACCACAAACTCTTTCCCTTCGCCACATTTTTTGTTATAATGGGAAAAAATGTTATAACAGTTCAGCGGCGTCGGACGCAAAGCATCCGCTTTTATGAATGTGCAGGCTGAACTGTGAATAGCAGCCAGGAAAAGCTGCCAAAAATCCACCAATTACCGGAGGCCGTCATGTTATATATTCATCTTGCCGCTGTTTCAGGTCTGGCTCTCTTTGGCTTTGGCCTTTATTTTATGAATCAGAAAAAAAGCTGCCCGGAGGGCCTGATCCCCGTTTTGTTCGGTCTGGCCCTTCTGGTCAGGATCTTCGCAGCCCAAAACACCGCCGGCTTCGACGTGGACATATCCTGTTTTGCCCTGTGGGCAGACAGAATCTTCCAGGTTGGTCCCGCCAGCTTTTATTCTCCTGATGTATTTACGGATTACCCGCCGGGATACATTTATCTGCTCTATCCTCTGGGCGCTCTGCGCTCCCTTCTGAAAATCGAAGCCTACAGCCAGGCCCACCTGCTTCTGCTGAAGCTTCCCGCCATTCTCTGCGATATGGGCTGCGGCGTTCTGCTCTACCGGGAAGCCCGCAGAAAATTTACCGGATGGCAGCCCTTTTTTTTATGTCTGGCCTGGCTTTTTCAGCCTGCGGTAATCCTTAATTCCTGTGTCTGGGGACAGATCGACTCCATATACGTTTTCCTTCTGGCTCTTATGTGCGTCTGTCTGATCCGGAGAAAAATGTTCGCCGCATATGCCGTGTTTTTTATGGGGCTTCTGATCAAGCCGCAGACTTTGATCTTCGCCCCCGTGCTCTTTGCAGGAATTCTGGATCATGTGTTTTTGAAGGACTTTTCCGTAAAAAAGCTTCTTCGGAATCTGGGGGAAGGACTTGCTGCCATGGCAGGCGCTCTCCTGCTTTGCCTTCCTTTCGGTCTGGAAAAGGTGGTCAGCCAATATCTGAACACCCTGGGCTCCTATCCCTACGCCGCCGTAAACGCCTGCAATTTCTGGGGACTTCTGGGACTGAACTGGGTAAGCCAGGATAGCACTTTCCTGGGGATTTCCTATCAGGCCATCGGTATGGCATCCATAGCCGCCGTTGTGATCCTGGTGCTCTTTATCAGTCTGCGTAATAAAAAGGACACGGAAAAATATCCCTTTCTGGCGGCCCTGCTTATAGCCACGGTTTTTGTGTTTTCCGTCCGCATGCATGAACGTTATCTGTATCCGGTTATTCTGCTGCTTCTGCTGGCCTTCATCTATAAGCCTTCCCGGCAGATCTTCCTTTGCTGCGCCGGTTTTTCTCTGATGCACTTTTATAATACCGCAGACGTCTTCTTTTATTATGATGAAGCTCATTATAACGGACAAGCTTCACAGATCATCGCCGTATCCGCCGGCATGCTGATCTGTCTTCTGGCCTTATACCGCGCGGCCATCAGGCTGTATCTGAAAAAAGGCCCTATGGGAGAAGCGGATGCACTTCCCTGTCCCGGCCAGGGAAATGGGTATATCCCCCGTCCCTCCCGGACCTTAAGCCGGCTTGGCAGGGCAGACTGGCTATGTATGCTGATCATAACCGTCATCTACAGCTGCTTTGCACTGTATGATCTGGGAGACAGACAGGCCCCTGTCTCCTCCCTGGAAATGACCAGAGGCGACAGCCTGACCTTTGACTTCGGTCAGGAGGTTCCCCATACCCTCTCTTATTATATTGCCCCCTGGGAAAGCAGAACCTTTTCCCTGGAGGGCAGATGGTCCTGGGATGATCCCTGGGTCAGTCTGGGTTCTCTAAAGCTGGAAAACGTATTTACCTGGCAGGACATCCGGATCGAGGCCCAGGTACCCATCCTTCGTCTGACCCTGTTGGACAGTCAGGCCTCCCTCCTGGAGTTTGCCTTTACAGACGGAGACGGAAATCTGATCCGCCCCAATGATACCTGCTCCTGTTCCGCCCTGTTTGACGAGCAGTCCCTTATCCCGGAAAGAAGCACCTTCAGAAACAGTATGTATTTCGACGAAATTTACCATGCACGGACTGCCTGGGAATTTCTGAACGGCCAGACCACCTATGAAAATACACATCCTCCCCTGGGCAAAATCATTATCAGCGCAGGCATAGCGCTCTTTGGAATGAATCCCTTCGGCTGGAGGATCATGGGCGTCCTCTTTGGTATCGCCATGGTTCCTGCAGTGTACCTGTTCGGCAAAAGGATTACCGGAAGCACTGTCTGCGCCGCTCTGGTCTGCGTGCTTTTTACCTTTGATTTCATGCATTTTGCCCAGACCCGTCTTGCCACCATTGATGTGTATGTAACTTTCTTTGTGATTTTAATGTATTATTTTATGTATCGTTACTGTACGCTGAGCTTTTACGATACTCCTCTGGTCAAAACCCTTCTGCCTCTGGGCGCCTGCGGTATCTGTATGGGACTCGGCATTGCCTGCAAGTGGACCGGCGTGTACGCAGGAGCCGGCCTGGCTGTAATCTTTTTCCGACAGCTTTACTGCAGATATGAGGAATACCGTTTTGCCAAAAAGAATCCGTATGGGCGGACGGAGGGCATTTCTCACGACCATGTGCTCTCCTCCTTCCAACCCTGTACCACGCGGACCATTCTATTCTGCCTGGTGTTTTTTGTGGCTCTCCCTGCCCTGATCTACCTGCTATCCTATCTGCCTTTCCGGGATTATTTTCAGAACGGGCTGCTGGCCCGTATGCTTCGCAATCAGGCCACAATGTTCAACTACCACAGCACCCTGGTAGATACCCATGACTACTCCTCCTACTGGTACCAGTGGCCCGTTATGCAGCGTCCCATCTGGTACTATTCCGGCATTGTCAGCGCCACTGTCCGGGAAGGCATCAGCTCCTTTGGAAATCCTCTGGTCTGGTGGACAGGAATCCCGGCTGCCATTTATACCTTCCGGCTCTGGACAAAAAAGAAGGACAGAACCGCTGCCTTCCTGTTTACAGGATATCTGGCGCAGTATCTGCCCTGGTTTTTCGTGTCCCGGATCACCTTTATCTACCATTACTTTCCAAGCGTAATATTCGTGGTGCTGATGATCGTCCACAGTCTCCGCAGCCTGGGAAAAAATCTTTCCAGACGGCGTTTCCTGTTGTGTGCACTGCTCTACGGAGCCGCTGTCCTGGGAATGTTCCTGCTGTTCTACCCTGTGCTGGCCGGCCAGCCCATAGACGGTGCATTCGTAGACAAGTATCTTCGCTGGTTTCCCAGCTGGACTCTGATCAGCTGGCCCCGGACTTAAAGGGGATGCTTCTGCAGCTCCATCAATGCGTTTTGAATCAGCTCCTCTGCGGCGCCGTCGTCGAATTCCTCCAGACGCTGTCTTGCATCTACGCAGGCCTGATTGATAGCCTCCGGAATATCGTAGCGCACAAGATCCTCCAGCTTTTCCGCAGCTTCACGTACCTTAAAGTTCTCCAGATCATTGAGCACATATAAAAGTCTGGCGTTCATCTCACCCATGCTGATGGGGAACTTGGCCTCCTGCTCTGTGGCCACGATCCTCTCCAGCATCTTAAGTACTCTGCCGATAAGCCTCTCTGCCGTCTCCATATCGTTGGCGCGAAGCTTGGTCCTGGCATTCTGCATACGTCCATAAATCTCGTCGTCGATCTTAAAGCTGAGGATCTCGTCAATCTTTATGATGGCATTCCTTACATTCTTTTTCTCCAGCTCATCCTGCACTTCTTTTATATAGGAATAAAGCTCATTGTCCTCCACCGGAAGCACGCCCACTCTCTTCAGGGCCCGGTCTATTCTCTCATGGAGATCCTTAGCGTCAAAAGGCTTCAGCACATAATCCAATATCCCCAGCTTGGTCAGCTCGATGATTGTCTCCTTATCTTTTTTGGAGGTGAGCATGATCACGGGCACCGCCGCTCCGTTCTCCAGGGTACGAATCTCCTTTAAGGTTTCGATACCGTCCATAAGAGCCATCTGAATGTCCAGAAGAATCAGATCCGCCTTTTCCTTATTCAGATACCGTATAGCCCTCACACCGGAATTCATAGTGACAATCTCATATTTGTCCTTTAATTCCTGTTCTATGGTTGCGAGATTGATGATATTGTCATCTACCGCCAATATACGCATTTTCCCTTCCATTTTACTATTGCTCCTCCTTTTTTAACCACTCCAGCAACTGGCGCAGCAGCTCCTCCGCCGCGTCATCCTCATACATGCCAAGCTGCTCCTGTATCTCCTTCAGCCTGTCTTTCACCTGGCTGTCAAGTCTGTATTCCAGCATACTTCCAACCTGCTCCACGCACTCTCCCCGCCGGAAATTCTCCAAAACCTCCAGCGCTTCACCAACTTTTTGCAAAAGAGCGCCGCCTGCCAGACTTTCCCTGTCCGCGCTGTCCCCTTCCGGGACATCTTCGCATTCTTCCAGGTATCTGCCGATCTCCTGAACCAATGTTTCATAATCAGACAAAAGCTTTTGTGCATGTTCCACGATATATGCTTCATCTCCCCTGCCCGCGGCAGCTTCATGGTCTCTGGCCTGGGCGGACAGTTCCATGGCTCCCACATTGGCGGATGCGCTTTTCAGTCCATGCACCTCGATTTCATATGTATGATAATCTTTCTTTTCCAGAAGCTCCCTTAGCAGCAAAAGCTTCCGCTTTCCGTCCATACTGTACAGCTTTAGAAGTCCCTGATAGTCCTTCAGGCCTCCGGAATGATGCTTTCTGGCTTCGGCGGTATCGATCCCGTCAATACGAATGCTGTCAAAATCCCCAGCCTCCGGCTCGCCTGCATCCTCCTGACATTTTTGCTTACGGGAATCCGGAATCCACTGATCCAGCAACCTGTCAAGTGCTCCCCTGTCCAGCGGTTTGGTAATATAATCCTGAAAACCGTTCTTCAGGAATTTTTCTCTGACATCTTCACCGGCATCAGCTGTCAGTGCAATGATCACAACATCCCTTCCGTTTTCCCCACACTCCGTGCGTATGACCCCTGTTGTCTCGATACCGTCCATCTCCGGCATCATATGATCCATAAAAATCAGATCAAACTTTGTTTCCCTGGACAATTCTATGGCCTCAGGGCCGCTGGCCGCTTCCGTCAGCTCAAAGCCGTAGTCCTCCAGCAGCCCGACGGCGACCATACGATTAATCATATTGTCATCCACCACCAGCACCTTCAGACCAGCCGCCGCAAAAGTCCTCAAATATTCCACCTCCCTGTCAGGCTCCAGGCAGATATTCCGCCGGAAGACCTTGATACTACCTGCAACCTATAGTACCAGTTTTCGTGCTGTTTGTCTACCCAAAACTGGCCTCACCGCAAAAGGTTTTCCTCAAAGTGTTATCATATCCCGGCTTGTTTTTCTGCCTGAAACCGGTCCACCATATACGAGATCTCACCGGCATAGGCAGGATATTTCTGTGTAATATCCCGAATCTCCCGGCGGGCAGCCTCTGCCACTTCATTATTATAGTCCATCTGTTTTCTGAGAGCCTGCCTGCGAAGAATCAATTCATGCCGCATTTCCACCATTTCCCGCTTATCCAGCAGAGCCCCTGCCTGCCTGGTCCATCTGTCAGGAGCGGCGATTCTGTAATTGGCCATCCTGCCCAGCAAAAGCTTCTGATAATAACCGATCCTGGCCTCGGCCTCGGCGTACTCCTTCCGCTCCTCCTTCTCCTGAAGATATTCCTGCCACTGCTTTTCCAGAGAAGCAGCGCTGTTCGTATTGTATTTGATGTAGAGGTAATCCATAAGGTTCCGGTTATTCACATATCGGATCTTCACCTTGTTCTGCAGCTGAATCAGCTTGTTGACTGCCGCGTCCACTTTGTGCTTCTCCTTTTCACTGTCAGTGTACCGGACCCACATGACCGTGATGGCTACCGCGGCTGCAGCTGCCGACAAAATATATCCGATTTGTGTGTTCATCTCAAATCCGAACTGAAGCACCATAAGCATGGCGACGCATACCCCCAGAGCCGTCAGAAAAATCAAAGCCATTCCCCGGAGATTATTCATCATTGTCTCCAGCTCCATCCTTCGGAAATCATAGGCGTGGCGCTCCCGGTCCAGTCTCTGCATATCCTGCTTCACCAGCCCTCCGTATTTTTCGCACTCCGAAAGCTTGCGAATCCCCTCCTGGATCTCCTCCTCCTGCTTCCGCATTCGATAATATCGGGAATCATTCATACGATTTTTCTTGTCCCGATACTTTTCACACTCCTGCTCCAGATTCAGCAGACGCCTTGCAATATCGTTCAGCGTCTCCCTCTCCTCCTCCGGCAGTGCCTCGATCTCCTCCATATCCGTCAGATAAGAGGTTACCAGGGAATATTCTCCCGTCAGCAGACTGATTTCCTTGGATGCCTCCGCTATCTGTTCCAGGCATCCCGAAATATAGCGGTCTCTCTGCTCCTTTTCCCGAAAGTCCACGGTATCCCGGTCATAAACGATGCTTTCCCAGTCCTCCTGTACCTCAGGTTTCTTTTTTCTCCTGAAAATCCTGTTCCAAAATCCCATGCTTACACTCCCGGCCCGCTGCAGCGGGCATTTCAATCAAATGAAGAATTCTATTTTGGCGTCAGTGAATTAATCCTTCACACTTTCACGGTAGCTTTCCTTCAGCGCCTGTGTCACACTCTCATATTCGTCCAGAATTTTCTGTCTCTCCGGCCCGTCCCGCAGCTCCCGTCTGCTGTTTTGGCGCAGGAACTCCGGCTGCTGCTCCCACTCCCGGGTCAGCCGCTCTATTTCTCTCTCCAGCTCCAGCGTCCCTTCATAGCCTTCCGTATTTCCGGCAATCAGAGAAACATACTCTCCTTCACTGAGCTCCATGCGCTTTGCCGCCAGGTAATCCCTGTAGTATTCCGGGCGGTTTTCCGTCTCATAGGCCTCCAGAAAGCATTCCGCCGCTCCCTGGTACAGCATCATGCCTGCCAGCGCCACCCCCTTGTTGTGCAGAATAGCCGCCAGACAGCCCACTGCCGGAAGCGGCTCGCCTTCCTTTTCCTGCTCCCGCCATTTCCCGATCAATCTGTCATAGCTGTGCATCGCCGCAATATATCTCTTTTGCTTCACCAGCCTGTCAATCTGGCTTTTTCTTTTTTCGATATTGCTCAGGCCCGCTCCCCGCTTCAGGGCCTGGGCCGCCTCCTCGATAATTTTATCGTCATAAAAGCCCACAAACCTCAGAATGGTTACCACAAAGGCACTAAGAGACCCCTTTTTGTGCACCAGGGTATAAAGCGCCTTGGCCAGCTCCCTGAGGCCGCATTCCTGTTCAATCCATCCCAGCAGCTCGTCATTCATCAACGTGAAGTCCAGAAGAAATGCGTTTTCCTTCATACAATAGCACAGTTCCTCCATACAGTAAACATTGATCTCCAGGCCCGGGATACAATATGGAGTTACGGCATAATTGCCCACACAGACACTGATACGCATAAAGTCAGCTCCCTTAATAAATATCTACCTTTTCTCTCCATACATGACCGGATGAGGGGCGGATCTCTCCAAAGCCCAGATCCTGGATCTCCACCGCAAGCTTTTCTTCCGTCTCCAGGAAAAACCTGGCCCACAGTCTTGCTATGCTTCCCGGCATATCCTCCAGAACGATCTGGGCAATCTTCCCGTTTTTTCCAATCAGCGGTGTAATCATCAACGATATTTCATTTCCTTCCTGAACGTAAAATTCCAGCTCCGCTTCCGCCTCGTACCAATTCACACCCGCATCCAGCAGCGCATAATAGGATTCCTCTCCCTGCCGCAGAATTTTCATGCCCACATTGGCCTTCAGCTTTTCTTTTCCCAAAAACACATGATTCTTCCCTGCCTCGCTGGGCTTTAAGCGCTCCTGCATTCCCATACAGGCTCCCTTGCTGAACAGATTCGTTCCCTGAAACACCCTGCGGTTCCTGCATAAGTACCGCAGAGATTCCTGCAACCATTCACGGTCAAAAGCATCCCCGATGAGAAAAATGCTGTTTACAGCCTTCCCCTCACAGCATTCCCGCGCAATCCTCAGAAAGTCCGCGTCCAGCCGGCTTGCGGCCTGCTCCCGGGCAGAAGACTCCTCCGGAAGAGCTCCCGCTCCCAAAAAAGGATATTCCGCCTCTTGCATATAGGTCACCACCGGCGCAGTATGCCGGTTGCACTCCATCCGGTAAGACACCATACAGCCCCGGCGGCAGACAAAAAGCAGGGACTGATATACCCACAGCTCCTCCGGCTGATGTATCATATAGTAATAAAAGCTCTCCCGGTAGCTGTGAAAAGCGATTTTGTCCGTCTTCAGCTGAAGTCCCGCCGCCATCTGTTCCAGCACCTCCAGCATCCGATGATCAATCCTTTCACAGGTGACCATCAGCGCCCCGATCCGGTCTGCGGAGGCCGCCTGAGAGATAAGCCCAAGGCTTCTCTTGAAAAACAGGGTCAAAAGCGCCACCGGATCATAGCTTTCCTCCTCAATCATCACAGGCTCTCCGTCTCTGGCCAGCTCCAGCAGACCGTCCACCAGAATTCCCTGTCCTTCCTCTCCCCAGCGGATTGCTTCCTTTCCATAAAACCATTGATTGACACCGATACGCTTACACAATACCGTAGGAATATTAAAATTTTCCTCTCCCGCCGTCTGGGACAGCGTGGTCACATCCCCGCTTCCGGATGCGGCAACGCTGATCTGAGAAAATTCATTGCCTAGGTCATACCCTACCACCAGCTTTTCTCCGCCCCATAAGCCCATGCCGTCCACCTCCTGTTATACCAGTTCAAACAACCTCCCGTTCATAAAATCATTCCTGTGATACTCCTCCAGAAGGACATCCATCCTGTGGTAATCCTGCATTGCTTTACTGGCTATAATATCATTGATCAGGCGGTATCTGCTGTGTTCTGCGCACTTATCCTCGCTTTTCTGGAGACTGCCGCTTTCCGTCAGCCGCTCCACACCATTCTTTTCCTCAGTAATATAGTATTGCAGGCTCTCCCCGAAAAACAGAATAAACTCCTTAAAGCACACTCCTCCGTATACTTCTCTCATATACTCGGAAGCGTATTCCTCCGATTCCCCATTTTCGTGAAAAATCACATAATGAATTCGGGCTCTGTTCCCGAAGGACGCATGGTACTCAACAATGGTCTTGTCTGCCAGCTCCTGCAGTCCCAGCACAGGCCGTCGGAAAGCCCGAAAGAAGTCCAGATGAATCCCCTGCTCCAGCATCTCCTGCAGAAAGCATTCCGCAGGAGCCGCCATATCCTCCGTCATTCCCCCGGGATCTTCCCCGCAGAATTTCAGAAACGCCAGCTTACACACCTTCTGTACCGGCTCTCCCCTCAGATACATATCCTGAATCTGCTGGAATACATCTCCTTCGGTGACCCGCTCCTTCACAAAATAGTCAAAACAGCACTGAGCCAGAAAAGCCTCCTCCAGTTCCGGGTCAGATCCCATGGATACATAGCAGCGGAAGATTTCCATTTTTTCTCCCACAAAGGCACCGGTATAGAGCATCTGTGCCAAAATCGTTCCGCAGAGCCTCCGGCAGTCCACTCCATAGGACATGGCCGCCTTCCAGATATCCCTCATATTTCTGGTCATTCCTCTGTAGTGCATGGCCAGATACTGCAATACGATCCCATCATATTTTCCTCTGCGGAAAGCATACACCGCCGCCGCTGTCAGCACCGGATCCTCCGCCATGGCGCTTTGCTCCATCAGGGGACCGATGAGACGCACCAGAAGCTTTGGCTCCACAAAATAAGGACCGTACTGCCGAAGCCACTCCCCGGCCAGTTCAAAATACCCTCGGAGAATCAGAAACCGGACAGCCTCTCCCCGTTCTCCCACTGTAAACTCCTCCAGCGGAATATAAGGAAGAAATTTGTCCATGGCCTGGAAGTCCTCCATGTCCTGATAATATTGCATCAGCTTCAGGGACAATTCCCTCTTAACCTTACTGTCCGCGTATCCGGAGGCAGCCACACGCAGCGCCCGATGGGCTCCCTCCGGATTGTCTATGGCATTCTCCCGTTCTCCCTCACACAAATACAGCTCAAGCTCCGGGCAGTCTCTGACGAAGGGTACCAGAAACCGCAGAAATTTTCCCGGAATCATAAGCTTTTCCATTGTATACTCCACACTTCTCACAAAGCGGTTATTCCAGGCATCCTCAAAGACGATGGTATACCGGCTTCCATAGAGAGAAACCCATGCTCTTCCTCTGTCCAGAACATACTCTCCAGGAAAAAGATTGCCCGGCTGATACACATATACCTTCCTCAGTCTATCGTCCTCCACCCGAATCATATGGGTAAAAAGCAGGCGGCTCAGCTGAGGAGCGTTTTCCTCCTTTATCAGATCTGGCTGTAAAAAATGATTGTACAGGTTTGCCAGATGTCTGTCTATACGTCCCTTCCTGATCTGTTCAGCCACAAAATGCTCCATGCGGATCCGGTAAGCTCCGTAAATATCCCCCAGTCTGTTTCTATTCTTGCAAATATAGTCAAATAAATAGGCACAATGCTCATAGTCCAGCTTATTTTGATATGAAAAGTACATCAGCACCATTTTAGGGATTTCCACTGGCTGATCCAGATTCAGGGATGCCATATAATATTCATACAGATTGGTGATCCGCAGATTGCTTTTCACCCCGGCGCTGTACCAGGCAAAATATTTTTCCCCCGCCTTCCCTCCTTTAATCAGCAAGGCACAGATCTGCTGAAGAACACGCTGATCCTCCTTTTTCTCATACAGCCTGATCAGCAGACGGCAGAGCACTCCTGAATATTCCCGCACCCGGTCTGCCAGGTAAAGCAGCTGCTCCACCACATCCTGCTTCAAAAGCTCCTGCCTTACGCCATACCAGAGCACCTGCTGCTCAAAATCCCCCAGCCTGCGCAGAAGCGCCGGATTGTAGTTCAAAAGAGTAACCGCCTCTATGTACAATATAGGACTGCAGCAGCCCACGATATATTGCTTCTCCAGAAACATCCATTTCCCTGCGGCAGATTTGTGGAGCTCCTCGGAAAGATATAGAAGCAGCCAGGCTGCACGCCAATTGGTATCATCCATCCGGTAGATATGCTCCACCTCCGCTGCCACATGGTCCACGTACTCCGTTTCCCGATGGATCAGCGTGGTCAGGTAAAGATAATAGGCCAACAGCGTATCCTGTCCGGGATTTTTCTCCAAAAGCTCCGCCACATGATCCAGGATCCACCCCGCCTCGTTGCAGCGGTCTCCCGTAATCAGCAGCTGGGCCTGAAACAGCCTGGCCGCCACATCGTTTTCATCTACGGACACCATCTTTTCCACAAGCTTTCCGGACTCCTTCAGCCAGGTGGCCGTACCAATCTTTTTTGCCCGAAACGCCTGATAAAATTCCATCAGCTCCACCGTACTGCGCTTTTTTCCCAGGTCCGACCCTCCCATTCCCGCCGGATCTCCCTTTCTGACTGTCACCGGTACTGTCATGGACACATAAGAATTGTATAGAAGAATCTGTCCAAAATTCCTGCCCCGGCGGCAAAGATTTCCGTCTACGAAAACCGGAAGCACAAAGTGCTCTCCCAGGAAATCGTCATCGGTAATCACTTCCTTTTCCGTGAATACAAAGCCCCCCGCGCACTCTACAATCAGCCTGGTAAATCCCCAGCCCTTCCGTGCAATGTCCAGACCGTATTCCGTCACACCCAGAAGCCCCTCCAACGACAGAATGTCGATGCTCAGACTCTCCTGAACCACATACTCCACCTTCTGCTTTCTGCCAATGCGGATCAGGAATTCTTCCATATTCTGCTCCCGGCCCTCATATACCGAAAGTGCTCTGTAATCCTCTGCAAATTGCGCTTCGCTTCCCGTGAGAATCCTGACAAATTCCGGAGAATAAAACAAATTTACCGCCTCCTGCCAGTTGCTTTTAGCCAGATTCGCAAAATGGAACAGATTCTTCACAGCTCCCAGAGAGGATTCCGGCACCGTATGCTCCACCGAAACCACGAAAGGAACGTAATACTCTCCCCTATTGCTGATAATATAAAAATTTCCCTTTATTACATCTCCTTCTTCTGTATTTTCCCCATGAAAACAAAAAGGGATTTCCACATCGCTGCCCTCAAACTCTTCCGACAGACACTCCATCCTCAAGTCAGACGGTATGACTGTGCCGTTGGCAAATTGTCCCTGCGGTGCATAGACGTGGAACGCCCCTTCGTATATTTCCCCCTGCCTCAGACTAATCTCGATCTTGGTGCAGGAAAAATCCAACGAACCTTTTTCATAGTCGAAGTTTCCTTCTAGAATCCTGTCGATCATCCTCTGCATCAACGCTCACCTGCTTCTATGAATAAATAATTCCCAGCTTTTTATTCCATATTCAGCTTCCTGCTGATCACCAGCCATGACACCAGATACAGCAGCGCCGCAGTCACTATTCCAATTATGGTTCCGGAGTCAATGGTAGAATTCAGATACCGGTCAAAGCCGCGGGCATCGAAAAGCAGCTCGTTCATATGAGCCGCCATGACAATGCTCCTAACTGCAGAGTTGATCAGCATATTGCAGATCATAATTCCAATATAGCTTACAATGGCCATCAGCACACGGAATTTAGTAAACAGCTGTCCTATGGAAATAGCTCCGAATATAGTAGTCACCGATACAAACGGCCCTATCAGCACCGAAAACAGCAGTGCCAGCAGATATCGCATCAGATTGATATTGTAATCAATCCGAAAATTCCGTATTGCAATGCCCAGCTCCTGGAACAGCCTGCCCAAAAACCAGCCCAGGGTATAGCCCTCCGGCAGGATTGTCCCTACAAAGGACAGTATCAGTAATATCACGGAAGTCATCACTGCCAGAATTACCAGCATCACCCAGATACCGCTGACCAAAATCTTGCTGATAAGCAGCTGGTGCTTTCCCACCGGAAGCGTATGGGTCAAATATCCCTCATCGGTATACATGGTCTTGTAAAAATGCACTCCCGTGTATATCACAATCCCATATGTGATTCCCGTCAGCATCAAAACATAGAGAAAAAGTGTAAGAAAGCTCATAATATCCCATGGATTAATTCCCGCATAATAATTGTCCTCTGCCAGCCCCCGCCAGAGGGGAGACTGAAAGGCCAGCCATCCAAAAAAGGTGACAATCACCACAAATACCAGCATCAGGCACCCTGCTTTGCTGACTTTCTTCCACTCATGCTTTATCAGCTTTCCTAACATGCAAACACCTCCCTGAAATAAGCGTCCACCGATTTGCCATGCTGCTCCCGGATATTGTCCACGGAGGTGTACAGCACCAGATGCCCATACCGCATGAATATCACCTCGTCCAGCACCGACTCGATGTCTCCGATCAGGTGGGTGGACAAAAGGATGGTAGAACCGGGATTGTAATTGTTAATAATCGTACGCAGAATATAGTCTCTGGCCGCAGGATCTACGCCGGCAATGGGCTCATCCAGAACATACAGGTCCGCGTCCCGGCTCATGACCAGAATCAGCTGCACCTTCTCCCTGGTGCCTTTTGACAATGCTTTCAGCTTCATATCCGGATCGATATTCAGGCTCTGGAGCATGGCCATGGCCTTATCCCGCTGAAAATCCAGGTAAAAATCACAAAAGAAATCCAAAACTCTGCTGATCTTCTGTCCTCCTGACAGATATGTGCGGTCAGGAAGATACGCCACATGAGCCTTTGTGTCCGCTCCCACAAATTGACCGTTAATACGTATATTCCCATGGGTTGGTGTCAGAAGCCCGTTCATCATCTTGATTAATGTGGTCTTGCCGCTGCCGTTGGGGCCCAGAAGTCCGATGATCTTTCCTCTGGGAAGAGACAGCGTAATATTGTTTACGGCTATATGCTTCGAATCATAGGCTTTTGTCAGTCCTGCAATCTCAATCAGCTGATTCATTGTTCCACCCCCTGTTCTCTCTCCTTCGGGCTCCCCATTTCTTCCGGCTTCACTGTGCCCTCCGGCTCTTCTCCGGTTCCCGGTCTCTCGATTCCCGCAGGCGCTCTACCGGCGCTTTCCTTCAGCAGTTCAACTGTTTCCCCTCTGGTGAATCCCAGCTCCTGCATTTTCAGAAAAAAATGATCCAAATGTTCCTTAGCCAGTCCTGAACGAACCTGCCGGATCAGTTCCTCATCATCCGTAACCGACCTTCCGTTTGTCCTCTGGGTAAGGATCAGTCCTCCCCTTTCCAGCTCCGCAAAGGCCTTCTGCATTGTGTTGGGGTTCACCGCCGCCGTCGCCGCCAGCTCTCTGACGCTGGGCAGTCTGGTTCCCGGCGGATACTGCCCGGAAACGATCTGCATCTGGATCCTTTCCACCAGCTGCGCATAAATCGGTCTGTCTGCCTCCAAATCCCACGCCATTGCTCTCTTCCTTTCTTTTCGCTGTCATATATAGAGGAAAAAAAATGCGCAGAGCCTGCCCTGCGCATTTCATGCCACTCCTTTATCTCTGAAATACGGCCATCCTGCTCTGATCCAGCCGTTTCGTCTCCTCAACGATATGGTTAAATGCCCTGATCAGCTCCACGGAAAGCTTTTCCGCCTCCTGGTAATCCTTCTGGGCTTTAGCAAAGTCACCGCGCTTGATAGCCTCCATCACGCTTCTGCCATAACCATGGAAGGTACGGTGCTTATCCCCCAGCCCTGTCCATACGCTGGCAATAGCCGGGTGCTGGGGCCTCATGGCATAATAGAAATGTCCAAAAGCACACTTGGTATCATCCACCTGAAGCGGCATGCACTCCCGCGACAACACCATTCCTTCCAAAGTCTTCAGCCATTTCTGGTGGGCAATAATGGCATCCTGCACCGTAGTCATGAAGTTCTGGTTATCAAGCATATAGAACACATCCTGAACCATGGTTCCCATCTTCTTGGCCGTATCATCCAGCTCCTTCTCAATAACGGGAACCGGCTCCGTGCTGATGGCAAGGGACTCGGAAACCTGTCCCAGAGCTTCCGCCTGCTCATTCAGATTGGAGCACTCTCTGGTAAGCCTGCTCATCTGCTCCTGTACGGTGGTAACGGAGCTGAAAATCTGTTCGCCCGACGCGGCAATGGTAGTCATTGAATCCGCAATAACTACTACGTTTTCTTCGCTCCTCTTGGTAGTGTTCAGAATCTTGTGAAGGCTGTCCTTCATCTCTCCCAGCTCCTCCACAGTCTTATCCATGCTGTCGCAGCTCATCCGGGAAGCCTCCCCGATCCTGCCCACCAGGCCGTCCATATTAGCGGTCAGCTGCTTGGTCTCATCCGCCAGCCCCCGGATCTGCTCAGCCACCACGGCAAAGCCTCTTCCTGCTTCTCCTGCTCTGGCCGCCTCGATGGACGCATTCAGCGCAAGCATATTTGTCTGAGCAGAAATGGAATTGATACCCTTAATCACTTCGTTCATGTTGTTCAGGACATTCATCATCTGCTCCATGTCCCGCTTCATATCGTCGGAGTTCTTAATGGTATCCTCGGACTTGGCCATGATCTTTTCCAGGGCTCTGCTGTTTTCACCCATGCTGTCCTTCATGTTGCCGGCAACCTCAGCCACCTCCTGGATGCTGTTGTTAAAGCCCTCCTGCACCGACACCACCTCGGACATGCTGGTCTCCGTGGCTCTGGCCGTATCCACCACGCCGGATGCCACCCCTCTTAAGTTCTCGCTGATCTCAGCCATCTTTTCCGTACACCCGTGCATGGCCAGCTCCAACGCGCTGATCTTCATTACTGAAGAGAATACCCCTTTCACCAGCTGGTTGAAATTGTCACGGCCCGATTTCAGTCTGGCCTGTACCTGCATGGCCTCGGGATCCTTCGGATCATCCACTGGTATCATCCGGCTGATATTGTATATAATCTTCTTGTTTTTCATAAAGCAATCCTCCTGTTCCTAACCCTTCTTTTCTAGCATAACAGATTTGAATTGATTTTTCCATATAAAACGACAATAAATTTTTTTAATTCAGAACTTTTTTTTCGGCGCTGCATATATTTACCATAACTGAACCCTAAGGATGGTACAAATATGCCCGAAAATAATATCCCAGCTCCACAGGAGGCGGAAACGGCGGAGGCCTCCTATACCGGTACAATGAAGATCAGTGTGGTATCTTCCATCGGCCTGGTTCCCGTGGAAGACGCCACAGTGACCATCTCTTACACGGGAGATCCCCAGGCGCCCCTGAACGTGCTTACCACAGACAGCTCAGGACAGACCCCTGTGGTTTCCCTGCCCGCGCCCCCTTTGGAGCTCTCCCTCCAGCCGGAAAATGAAATCATGCCCTACTCCGAATATAATATCACGGTGACAGCCGAAGGTTACGAGCCTGTGCTGGTGTCCGGCTCCGAGGTTTTCGCGGATCAGCTGGCACTGCAGCCCATCCGTATGAATCCCCTGGCCGCCACGGAAGATGAGGAAAAGGTGGTTATCATTCCTGCCCATACGCTCTTTGGCGAATATCCTCCCAAAATACCTGAGGATGAGATTAAGCCCATGGCGGAAACCGGGGAAATCGTCTTAAGCCGGGTGGTGATTCCGGAATATATTATTGTCCACGACGGTGTTCCCAACGACCCCACCGCCGCCAATTACTGGGTCCGTTACAAAGATTACATCAAGAACGTGGCCTCCTGCGAAATCTATTCCACCTGGCCGGAAAGCACATTATATGCAAATATCCTGGTGATCATGTCCTTCACCCTGAACCGGGTGTATACAGAGTGGTATCGGAACCAGGGGTATGACTTTACCATTACCTCCTCCACCGCCTACGACCAGAAATGGGTATACGGAAGGAATATATTTGAAAATATCGACTATCTGGTGGACACTATTTTTGCAAATTACCTGTCCAGGCCCGGTGTCCGGCAGCCCATCTTCACCTCCTACTGCGACGGACGCAGAGTCACCTGCGCAGGCTTAAGCCAGTGGGGCTCCAAATACCTGGGAGATCAGGGCTACTCGCCCATTGAGATCATACGGTATTACTATGGCAACGATATGTATATCAATACGGCGGAGATCATCTCCGGCGTGCCCTCCTCCTATCCCGGCTACGCCCTGGGAATCGGCGCTTCGGGAGACAAGGTACGGCAGCTGCAGACACAGCTGAACCGCATCGCCCGTAATTACCCTGCCATTCCCACGATCACTGCAGACGGAATATACGGTCCTCTCACGGCCAATGCCGTCAGCACCTTTCAGGGCATTTTCGGCCTTCCTAAAACCGGTGTCACCGACTACGCCACCTGGTACGAGATCTCCGATATCTATGTGGGTGTCACCCGAATTGCGGAACCCGGATGAACGGCCCGTCCGCCGGTCAATCCATGGGATAATATTCTGTATATTTTCCGGGGGGCACTCCAAAGGCCTCCCGGAAATTACGCAAAAAGGAACTATAATCCTGAAATCCGGTCAGCTGGCAGGCCTCCGAAACGCTTTTCCCCTCCCGCAGAAGCTCACATGCCCTGATCAGACGCTTGCTTACCACGAAGGAATGTACGGTCACTCCGGTAATCTCTTTAAATTTCCGCAAAAAGTAATATTTGCTCATATGAATCTGTTCCGCCAGCAGCTCCACAGACAGGCTTTCCGTCAAATGTTTCTCTATATAATCCGCCACCTGCTCCACCAGAGGATGACTGACCAGCTCGTCCCTGTTAAAAAGGTATTCCCTTCGGCTGCATAAAGTATTCAGGTACCCGAAAAACAGGGTCAGATACCCTCTGTCCAACACCTGCCTGGCCCCCGGCAGCGGGGGATCGGCTGATTCTGTCATAGCCAGCTTCAACAGATACCCCTGAAGCATTTCTTCATAATAAATAGGAAAATGATATGCACAGGATTCCTGCCCCCGGAAACAGGCGGACAGATCCATATCCTTTCCTCCCAGCTGTGCCAGAAGTCCCGGCGTGACCCACAAAATGATCCTTCTGGAGGAATCATGCCTGTTTTCCACATACTGATATTTGTGCATTACATTCTGATCTATGAGAAGAAAATCCCCTTTTTTCATAGGGTAAATCCTGTTTTCCAGCATGGAAGCATACTCTCCCTCCAGCACATAAATGATTTCATAAAAGCTGTGATAGTGAAAGGTCATGGCTCCCAGAGGCGCCCCCTGCTTTTCGTACACCTCAAAATCCTCAGCGATCATGTACTGTCGTTCATCCGCCGCCTCCCGCCTGCGGATTCTGTCTTCTATCCTGTTTTTTCCGTTTTCCAATGTAATCCGCTCCCTTCTGCCAATCCTGCAGCCTGGCGGCTATCCCCATTATAACTTGCTTTTCATTGAAATCACAATGTCAGTTTATAGCAATTTTTACTCTATTTCAAGCAATATATATGCTTTTCATGCAATTTGTTTTGAGATATATTATATGTAAATACAGGAATAATCCTGAATGGCTTTTTAAAGGTCCATTTTTTAATTTTGTTTTGGCAAAACAGGAGGGCAAACAGATGCAGATGACTTTACGTTGGTACGGCAGCAAGTATGACACGGTAACTTTGAAACAGATCCGGCAGATCCCCGGTGTCACCGGCGTGATCTCCACACTTTACGGAACCGCTCCCGGCGAGGTATGGGAGGCGGCAGATATCCTGGCGTTAAAAAAGGAAATCCAGGACGCAGGTCTTGAGCTGGCAGGCATTGAGAGCGTGAATGTCCACGATGCCATCAAGGTAGGCTCTCCTGACCGGGATCGGTATATCGATAATTATATTACTACCCTGGAGCGTCTGGGGCAGGCCGGAATTCATATGGTATGTTATAACTTCATGCCCGTGTTTGACTGGACCAGAACCGAGCTGGCACGGATGCGGCCCGACGGCTCCACCGTACTGGCATACACACAGAAGGCCGTGGATGCCCTGGATCCGGAAAAAATGTTTGACTCCATCGCAGGAGAAATGAACGGCGCCGTAATGCCCGGCTGGGAGCCGGAACGCATGGCAAGGGTGAAAGAGCTGTTTGAAATGTATAAAGACGTGGATGACGAAAAGCTGTTTGCAAACCTGAAATATTTTCTTGAACGCATTATGCCTGTCTGCGACAAATACGACATCAACATGGCGATCCATCCTGACGATCCCGCCTGGAGTGTATTCGGCCTGCCCCGGATCATTATAAACAAGGCCAACATCCTGCGGATGATGAAGATGGTGGATAACCCCCACAACGGTGTCACCTTCTGCTCCGGTTCCTACGGCACCAACCTGGAGAATGATCTTCCCGATATGATTCGTTCCCTGAAGGGCCGAATTCATTTCGCCCATGTACGGAACCTGAAATTCAACTCTCCCGATGATTTTGAAGAGGCGGCCCACCTTTCCAGCGACGGCACCTTCGACATGTACGAGATCATGCGGGCCCTTTATGAAACCGGCTTTTCCGGCCCTATCCGGCCCGATCACGGACGCATGATCTGGGGTGAAACCGCCATGCCGGGCTACGGCCTGTATGACCGGGCTCTGGGCGCGGCATATCTGAACGGACTCTGGGAAGCCATTGAAAAGCAGGCTTTGCGCACCGTATAAATGCATTCTGCAAAAACACTGCATAAGGAAAATTAAAAAGCAGGATACTAAGAAAACGCCGATTAAAAATTGCTTGCAATCAGGCATTCCATAAGGCATCATACATCAGGCCGGATAAAAATGCGTATCCGGTCTCTCAAAAAAGCGCGTCGCAGCGCGCAGACAGGCAGTCAACACATGAAACTTACATTAGAAGGAATCACTGCAGAACGCAAAGCCTATGAAGCCGCCGGATACAGTCTCCCGGCCTTCGACCAAGAGGCCGTAAAAGGAAACACACTGGAGCGCCCGTTGTGGATTCATTTCGGAGCAGGCAACATTTTCCGGGCCTACCAGGCCAATATTGTGCAGAATCTGTTAAACCGAGGAAGCATGGACACAGGCCTTATCGCGGCGGAAGGTTACGATTATGAAATTATCGAAAAAAGCCTCCGTCCACATGACAACCTGACCATACTGGCCACACTGAAGGCCGATCACACCGTGGACAAAACCGTGGTTGGCAGCATCATGGAGTCCCTGATTCTGGACAGCCATAACCCAAAAGAATACTCCCGGCTGAAGGAAATTTTTGCAAATCCCTCTCTTCAGATGGCAAGTTTTACCATCACAGAAAAGGGATATGCGGTGGCAGATCCCCGGGGAAATACTCTGCCCGCCATAGCGGCAGATTTTGAGAAAGGACCCGATGAACCCGACAGCTATCTTGGCAAGGTGGTCTCTCTTCTCTACCACCGCTATGTAAAGGGAAAACTCCCCATCGCTATGGTGAGTATGGACAATTGCTCCCACAACGGCGACAAGCTTTTCTCCGCAGCCACGGCCTTCGCCCAGGCCTGGTGCAAAAACGGACTGGCAGATGAAGGCTTTCTGGATTACGTAAAGAATCCGGCAAAAGTCTCCTTTCCCTGGACCATGATCGACAAAATCACCCCCAGACCCGATGCCCGGGTGGAAAAGCTTTTGTCCGCCGACGGCATGGAAGGGCTGGATGCCGTGGTGACCTCCAAAAACACTTATATTGCGCCCTTCGTGAACGCCGAGGAATGCGAATATCTGGTAATCCAGGATGCTTTTCCCAACGGCAGACCCCCTCTCGAAGAAGGAGGAGTCATATTCACACAAAGAGAAACTGTGGATAAGGTGGAGAAAATGAAAGTCTGCACCTGCCTGAACCCGCTCCACACCGCTCTGGCCATCTACGGCTGTCTGCTGGGGTATACGCTGGTCTCCGAGGAAATGAAGGACCCTGTACTGAAAAAACTAGTGGAAATCATCGGATACCGGGAGGGACTGCCTGTGGTGGTGGATCCCGGCATTCTGGACCCGAAGGAATTCATCGATCAGGTAGTAAATGTAAGAATTCCCAATCCCTTTATGCCCGACGCCCCCCAGCGCATCGCCACGGATACCTCCCAGAAGCTGGCCATACGCTTTGGCGAAACCATCAAGGCTTACCAGCGGGATCCTTCTTTGGATATCGCCGATCTGAAGCTGATCCCCCTGGTTTTTGCAGGCTGGCTCAGATACCTGATGGCTGTGGACGACTCAGGAAAGCCTTTTACCCCCAGTCCGGACCCTCTGCTGGAGGCCGCCGGGGCTTATGTGGCTGATTATTCCTTATCCGACACTCCCAAAAACCTGGATAAGCTGGATAAGCTCCTCTCCAACGAAACAGTCTTCGGAGTGGATCTGACCGCCATCGGCATGGCCGGACTGGTAAAGAACTATTTTGCCGAAATGTCCCAGGGGCCGGGGGCCGTGAGGACCACACTGGAGAAATATGTGAAATAAAACAAATCAGAACAGGCGGCACAGTAATGCCCTCACATGAAGCTTTGGAATCAGCCGGCTTCATGTGAGGGCTGTTGCTTTTTATACCGTTAATCCATCGGCTTTTTCTTCGCTTTTTCTTGGCTTTTTCTTCGCTTTCCCTCCGGGTTAAAGACAGTCAGCTGGCGGCATTTGTCAAATACATGCGCTGATACGTCTGCTTTGTTTATTCCCTCTCAGGAATCATCCATTCTGTCCGCATAATACCACAATACTTTTAGGCGTAGTCTGGGCCGGAATACTCCTGGTTGAACTCTCATAGACCACCACCAGATCATGATTTGCCGGACTCCCCTGGAAATATTGATTGTTAGTGGTACGCACCTTCACGGACCGGTCCAGATTCAGCTGCAGGGTCTGATTATCATTTATCAAACGGGTATCATAATGGCTTACATCTACCATCCTGCTGTTTTTCTCTCCGGCCGCCGCCACCGCATTATACTGGGGCGGGTAAATCAAAGGAGCCGGCGCCTCCAGATCATACCAGAAGGTACAGGACATTCCTGTGGACAGGGTCTCAAAATCCACCACGTAGGTCATGGGCGATATGAGAAAATTCACGGTATTGCCGCTTCTATCCTCCACCGCCGCAAATATCAGACACGCATCCCCACGCCGGTTTCCTGCTCCGGCAGGCGTCATATCCACAATGGTCCCGGTGACAGAGCCATACCGGCTTCTTCTGACGGGAGGCCTTCCGTTTCTCAAAAAGTCCATTCCTGTCTCCTTTTTTTACTGCATTATCTCTTCCTAATTTTATTCATAAACCGGAAAAAGGTGCCTGTCAGAGCCTCTCTCCAAGGATCGTCCCGCCTCCCAGCACATACTCTCCGTCATAAAATACCACGGCCTGACCCGGCGCCGCTGCTCTTACCGGCTTTTCAAAAAGGCATTTGACTCTTCCTCCGGGCTGCTTTTCTATCCTGCAGAATTCACCGCTGTGATTATAGCGGATCTTTGCCCGCACCCTCACAGGCTCTTCCAGATCCTCCACTGCCATATAGTTGACCTGATTGCACAGAACCTGTTCCGTGAAAATATCTCCATTTCTTCCGATAACCACCTGATTTGTCCGGGGACGAATCTCCGTCACAAAAACTCTCTCTCCTGCCGCAAGCCCCAGCCCCCTGCGCTGTCCTACGGTATAATGGACGATACCCTTATGGCGCCCCATGACCCGACCTTCAGAATCCACAAAATCTCCCGGTCCGGGGAGGCGCTCCCCTGCTTCCCTGCTGATAAAGCCGGCATAATCATTATCCGGCACAAAACAAATCTCCTGACTGTCAGGCTTATCTGCCACCGGAATTCCCGCCTCCTGCGCGATTCTACGGATCTGGTCCTTGGTATACTCCCCCACAGGCATCAGCGTGTGCAAAAGCTGCTCCTGGGTCAGATTATAGAGGGCATAGGTCTGATCCTTAGCCGCCGTCACGGAGTTTCTGACAGCCATCCGGCCATTGGGCAGTCTGTGAATCCGGGCATAATGTCCCGTGGCAATATAGTCGGCCCCAATCTCCAGACTCCTTTTCAGCATTGCCTCCCACTTCACATAGCGGTTGCAGGCAATGCAGGGATTTGGCGTCCTCCCCTGCAGATATTCCTCCACAAAGTAATCCATAACACACCGTTTAAACTCCTGACGGAAATTCATCACATAATGTGGAATCCCCAATATTTCCGCTGTTGCCCTGGCATCCTCCACGGCAGAGAGGCCGCAGCAGGTTCCCTGACTACGGCCTCCGTCACCCTCTCCGCGGCATGCCCCGTCTGGCTCCTGCCAGATCTGCATTGTCACACCGATGACCTCATAGCCCTGTTCCTTCAGCAGATACGCCGCCACAGAGGAGTCCACTCCTCCCGACATACCCACCACCACTTTCTTTTTCATACCGCCCATGTCTGCACCTTTCCCAGTGTACTCAGTATATCCACGCCCGCACAGCCTTGTTTCCATGCCAGACTGCCAAACTTCCCCAAAAGTCTTTTCGTCTTGGCCATCTCAGACCACCCTGGCCCCAAAAGGCATCAGTGCCAGCTTTGCCAGCTTAAAATGCTGCAGTCCAAACGGAATTCCCACTATGGTCACACACAGCACACATCCCCAAACGGCAGACACCAGAGCCAGCGGTATCCCTGATAGAATCAGCCAAATCAGGTTCAGCAGCAACGATCCCACTCCGCCGCCATATTCCACTTCCTTTCCGAAGGGAAAAAGCGACAGGCCCGCAAACTTAAAGCACTGCTTTCCCCATGGAATACCCACTATTGTAATGCACCACAGACACCCTGCAAGAAACCAGCTGATTCCGCTGAAAAATCCGCCGAATATAAACCACAGAACATTCCCCAAACAGCTCATGTCTTTCTCCCACTTTCATTGTTTTCCTAAGCATAACACAGGCGCCTGCAAAAAGCAAATTTCACACCTGCGCTACATCTGTTTTACAATACGGTAATAGGTCCGCGAGGTTCTGCTGTAGCACAGAACATACACACAGGCAAACACCAGGCACACCGCCGCCGATACGATGATCAGAAGATTTGTTTCAAAGAAATTGATCGCTCCCAAAAGCATACATACCATCTTCATTCCCATCACTGTGTGAAGAAGCGCTCCCACCAGCGGCAGTGCAAATACCATGCTGACCTGCTTTCGGATGGTTCTTCGGATCTCTCCGTCGCTCATACCCACCTTCTGCATGATCTCAAAATTCTTCTGATCCTCAAAACCTTCCGTAATCTGCTTATAATACATAATGATCAACAGGCAGATCAGAAAGATGGATCCGAAAAAGATTCCGATGAACAGCAATCCGCCGTACATACTCTCCTGCTCGGACATACGCTCCCGGTGGTCAGAAAACCCCATAAAACCCGTAACCTCGGACGCATACTGATTCAGCTCCTGGGAAAAACTGTCAATATTCTCCTTCTCTCCGGAAGGATTAAATCCATACCGGCAGGTAGTGTCCCGAATTCCATCCACCCCAAAGGACGCGCCTGCCCTGGTCACAGCATCCATGTCCCTTACCACCAGCAGGTATTCCTTATTGAAGGTATCATTCACTTTCTTTTCGCAAAATGAATTGCTCTGAAGCTCTTCTTTTATAACAAACTCCTCGTCTCCCATCAAAATCCGGTCAGCCAGGAAATCTGCTCCTGTACTGAAAATCAATGCCTGGCCTTCCTCCAGACTCACAGAAGCGCCTTCCATTTCATTATAAGCATCCACTGTCATAAGCTTCACAATGGTCCAATTCATATAATTATCATCCTGTCTCCGATCTCGCATCCGATTTCCTTCCTGACAGGTCTTTACCTCCGCATAGGGAAAAACAAGCTCATCCTTCAACAGCACATTGTTTTTCTCGGCCAGCAAAGCCGCCTGCTGCCGTATCTGCTCCAGATCCGGATTCTCACTGTAGGAATAATATACTTCCACATCTCTGCTGATGCGATAGGACACTATGGAATCCATTCCCAGGTATACACTGACCGTACACGCCACAGTGATCATCACCATAGTGGAAAACACACAAATATTGGATAAACTGGCAGCGCTTTTTTTCATCCGGTACAGCATTCCTTGTGAGTAAAAAGTTTGCGCTGCTTAAGAAGCCCGTGAACCCCAGTAGGTTCCGGACTCATCCTGCTGTTCCTGAATTATCTGCGTTATGCATAATTCTGGCTGTTTTCCTAAAAGGCGGAAAAAATGTTTCCGCAGATAGTGCATGACAGCGGCTTCTGACATCCGCCCCCTGGAAGGCGTCCTCTGGTAACGTATCTGCCCGGGGTGGAACTCTCCGGCAAAACGAATGGAAACGCTCTGTAGTATTCCCATTGCAATACAGGACAGTGCCATATGCATCTCAATAGCACGTACCGTTTCCAATACTTTCCGGCGGGATTTTTTATTTCCCACACGTTCAAGGGGTGACGGTTCATCTTTCTTCTGGTAATAACTCAATTTTGGCATGTGCTTTGACCAGAAATGATAGCAGAATGCGCCAGCCTGCTGTTTCAGCTCACGGAAGGTGCATTCGATCCGGAACCGGTAACTGTAAAGCCGGATGACCGACAGCGGCTCCAGTGCCAGGCTGGTGCTTGCCAGGATGCTCTGGATGCCATCCATTTCCACCAGCACAAAACGCAGCTCCTGATAAAGCTTCTGCCCCCACAGCAGGTCAATGCAGTAGTAACGGATGGATTCCTTCTTCCCATAAAGCTCAATCTCTGCATCCTGGAACTGTTCCTTTTGGGAGGCGAATAATTCTTTCAGGCGGACAGCGGCTCCCTTTTTGGGAGGACGTCCCCTTCCGGGTTTCCGGGGGCCGGGTTTTTCATATGCCGTGCAGGATTTCTTTGCCTTGGTAATGATCTCCATGTGCGCCGCCCCGCTGCTGTTAAGTGTTTTCAGCTTTTCAAGGGCCGGGACGGTAAGGAAATATCTGTCCAGCAGGAGCAGGCAGTCCCCAAAAGTCAGGGCAGCCTGATATGCGTCTTCCACCATCTGGACCACATGGGAAGCAGATGAAACAGCCGCGCCTTTCCATTCCATGGCAGCCTGGAGGCCATCATGGAGACGGATGCTTAAAGGGATACAGGCCCAGCTGCGGACACTTCCAGCCAGAATGCCAAGTCCTCCAAACATATGCCCGT
>OFFL01000803.1_pt1 | contig 29946 bp, 26 predicted proteins | sample 1521391 | NCBI WGS metagenome assembly OFFL01 (sample SAMEA3504082, study PRJEB24116) | mouse gut metagenome | biome: mouse gut; feature: mouse-associated habitat; material: faeces | place: Denmark | collected 2011
GGCGCCCGGCTGATGGTTGACGGCCACTCGCATATCCTCAAGGTGATGTACGACCGCGAGCTCGGTGTGCTTCATGTCAATCCCGGCGCTGCCGGCGATCAGGGCTGGCATAAGGTGCGCACGCTGATACGCCTTGTAATCGACGGCGCCGATATCCGCGATTGCGAGGTGATAGAACTTGGCCTCGGCGAGAACAAAACAGACATATAGTGCGTTAATAATTAAAAGTATCATCGCATTATGAAATTCAAGACTATATCTATCTGTGCCATGGCGCTTGCCATGAGCTTGCCTGCCGGCGCCCTGACTCTTGAAGAAGTCGGAGCGAAACTCCGCGGCGTGAAGTGCTACCGCGATTCTGTTAGCTACGAGGTCCTTCTTGCTTCGCTTGCCGAGCCGGTGACATATACCATGCAGCTTGAGAGCGCCGAGGCCAAAGGCGACAGCCTCGCGCCGTGCAAATATGTGATAAAATGGAGTCTTCCGGCGCCGTCGGGTCTTGCCCGCGGCTTTTCCGCCTATTTCGAGGGCTCTCATTTCCGCTTCCGCGACAAGCGCCTGCAGGAATATCATGTGAGTGAGCTTGCAGATCCTTTCATGCCCGGCGGTGATGTGAGCCGCGGAGTGCAGATGCAGGTGCAGTTTGCCGACCTGTTGCCCCAGTTCATAGGACTTCAGTTCGAGCGTATGGCCTCGGATCCGTCGTATGTGACGACCGTCACAGCCGATACACTCGTATCGGGCAAGCCGAGCGTGGTGGTCGACGGTGTGCGCCGTATCAACGGTGTAGACGCGTGTGAATACACCTATATCCTCGACGGCAAGACTTACCTGCCCGTGAAGACAGAGCTTGAAAATAATCCCGGGCAGATAGGCGAGCAGAGCATATCCATCAACTATGGCGTGCCCACGGTAAAGAATTGCCGTATCGACCTTGAAAGCCTTGTGGAATCTGAGCCCGACGCCTTCGGCAAATACCGCGAGAATACCTTCTCACTGGAGACCTTGCCCGGGCGGCCGCTTCCGCGTATCGTTGCCCCTACCATCGATGGCTCGCGCTATGTGCATGAGCGCGAGGAGGCATTTGAGGCGCCTACGGTGTTTGTGTTTCTTGACGCCACTGTTGGGAGCACGCCTCAGGTGATTGAAGATGTGCGCAAGGGAGTGGATACCTTGCCTTTCCGTGCGGATGTGGTGTGGGCATTTCTCAACCACCGCGCCGACGATGTGGAGTCGTATGTGAGCGACAGACGCACCGGAGAGAGCGTGCTTATAAACGCCGGAGGTGCAGCCCGCGACTGCGGGGTAGGCACAACGACTCCGGCACTGATATTCACCGGCGCCGACGGGCATGTGACCGATATCATCATCGGCTACAACAAGTCGCTGCCCTCAAACGTTATACAGAAAGTAACGAATTCTAAATATACCCGTTAATGGAAACAGTTTATTTTAATGGAACGCCGTGCCATACCTACGGCAGTCTGCCCGCCGTAGGCACACAGGCCCCGGCATTTGCCCTCGCCGGCAAAGACCTCAGCGAGGTACGTCTTAACGATTATCTTGGCAAACGAGTGGTAATCAATGTATTCCCGAGTCTCGACACCCCTGTATGCGCTGCCTCTGTGCGCCGCTTCAACAAGGAGGCTGCCGGTCTTGACAATACGGTGGTTATCTGCGTGTCGATGGACCTTCCTTTCGCAATGGGCCGCTTCTGCACGGTAGAAGGCATTGAGAATGTGACGGTAGCGTCGGCATTCCGCTCACCGATGTTTGTAGAGGAATACGGTCTTCAGATTGTAGACGGCCCTCTTGCCGGTCTGCTTGCCCGCGCCCTCTTGGTGCTTGATGAAAACCATAAGGTTATCTACTCAGACCTCGTGGATGAAATCACCAAAGAGCCTGATTACGAAGGCGCTATCTCTGTGCTCAAATAACGCGGGCTGCGCCTGCACCGAAAAAAAGCGGCCAATCGGCCGCTTTTTTAGTGTGCGAACATATCATTGAGCTCTTCGAATCGGGCGGCTACACCTGCTCCGAAACGAGCCATCGACTTTCTGACGCGTTCGAGGCTCTTGCGCGTCATGTCGCCGCTCTTGGAATAGAAGCAGTCGGCATAGCAGATGAGTTTCTCGAGTGTTGACTCGGGCAAGAAAGAGCGGTCGAGAGGGAGGGGGAGCTTGTCGTCGATGATGTCTTGGGCAGAAAGACCTGCGGCGGGATGGCGCTCGGCCACGAGGGCATATTTTTCATCTACGCCGTCGGCGCGCAGCATGTCGGCACCGGCGACGCAGTGTGCCAAGTATGGCAGTGTGCCGTGGCAGTCGATACCGGGGGCGTCGGTGGCGATAATGCCTATGTCGTGGAGCATGGCTGCGTTGACAATCTCTTCGTCGGTGAGGGGAAGGTTATGTGCGTGTGCGATTTCGAGAGCGAGGTCGGCCACACTGCGGCTGTGGCGAAGCAAGATTTGGCGTACCTCGCGGTCGGCGGGGTAGTGTCGGTCGATAATCTCTTGATACATATTGTAAAAAGAGAGTTCGGCAACGTGTGCCAAACTCTCAGACTATGGTTAATGATTGGGTTATTCAACGATTGTGCACCATCCGTGAGTGTCGGGTTCTTCGCCGTTGCGGATGGCTTCGAGCCGACGGACGAACTCGGTGGTTACAGGACCCGGTTTGCCGTCTTTAGCGATGATGTATTTGTGGCCGGTGTCGAGGTCGTCGATCTCACCGATAGGCGAGCAGACGGCTGCTGTTCCGCAAGCTGCGGCTTCAGAAACCTCGGCAAGCTCTTCGACGGTGATCTGTCGCTGCTCTACTTCCATGCCCATCTCGCGAGCGATTTCCATCAGCGACATGTTGGTGATGGAGGGGAGGATAGAGTCGCTCTTGGGAGTGATGTATTTGCCGTCTTTGATGGCGTAGAAGTTTGCCGGGCCACATTCGTCGAGATATTTTTTCTCTTTGGGGTCAAGGAAAAGAACAGCAGAGTATCCTTTTTCGTGGGCGATGTGGGTTGGCATCATCGAGGCAGCGTAGTTGCCGCCTACTTTCCACCGGCCTGTGCCTTGCGGAGCCACGCGGTCGAAGTTGCGCATAATGCAGATGTTGGTGTTCTTGAAACCGCCTTTGAAATAGGGCCCTACGGGCGTAACCATGATGATGAAGAGGTATTCATCGGCTTCTTTTACACCGATACGGGGCGAAAGGCCAATCTCGAGAGGACGGATATAGAGCGAGGCGCCGCTGCCGTAAGGGGGAATGAAACGCTCGTTGAGCTTGACAGCCTTGAGGCACATTTCCTTGAACAACTCCAGAGGAATGGGCTCCATGAGCAAGCCTTTGGCAGATTCCTGCATGCGCTTTGCATTTTCTTCAAGACGGAAAATGCGCACTTTGCCGTCTTTGCCGCGGAAAGCCTTGAGGCCTTCGAATATCTCCTGACCGTAGTGCAGAGACGTCGCGGCGATATGTATGTTGATTGTGTCGGATTGCGATACTTCAATGGGCCCCCACTTGCCGTCGCGGAATTCGCAGCGAACGTTGTAGTCTGTAGGATAATAGCCGAAGGGGAGATGTCCCCAGTCTATTGATGTGTCCATGTCGATGTATTTAGGTTTAGTATTTCGGAGCAAAGTTAATCAAATAAACCGAGAAACATAGCGTAATTTGGCTAACGAATGTTAAAATATTGGATGGCGGTGGCAAGTTGCCATTTTCTGCTGCACGCGGGCTGCGCCCGCGTCGGGGACGAAAACTGCTTTACTGACATTTTTGCATAAAAAAGGCCGGCGCTGTGGGCGCCGGCGGATCGGATAGAGAGAGAAGAATGAGGGGTTATTCTTCGGAGTATTCCTCGCGGTGGAAGCGAGGTGATATGAGTTCGTCGGCGACGCGCTCGGGATAGGCGTTTTCTGTAGAGATGAACACCCAGTCGATGTCGTCGAGACGTCGCAAATCGGTGACGAAGTATGCTGTTGATTGCGGGGCGCCCACTACAATCACTCTTGCGACGCCGGCCTCGCGTGCTGCATGGACAGTGTCGATGAAATATTTGAGGGTGAGGTCGTTGGTGTAGGCGTCTTCGAGGTCGTCGTTGTAGGCGAGTACGATGTCGTGGTAGCCTTCGAGGGCTTCTCTCACGCGGTCGTGGTCTTGCACGGGAAGATGGGTGACGGTGAGACGGGAGTCTTCCACCATAACCTTTTCGGGAAAATCGACCATTGCGTTTACGCTGAGGCCGCGTGCGAGGAGTGCGCCGAGAATATCACCGAACACGTGTCCGGTAGTGCTAAGGAGTGCTATTTCTTTCATGATTGAGTGTTATTGAAGTTTTATTCTATAACACTGTCACGACAAGAAATGTTCGGAATTACAGGCTCAGAATACCAAACAAAACTACTAAAGCGAAATATAAGCCATAGCCGGCCACAGTCAGGCCGACGCTAATGAGAGTCCACATCTTGGCAAGGCGAGAAGATTTACGGGCGGCCTGAAGGTTGCCAAGATTCCATTGGCTCTCTACTTTGGCTGCATATACGATTCCCACTACGCCACAAGGCAGGCAACACAGCAGTGTGGCGATGATGGCCCATCCGAGATATGAGGGCGGGCATTGCTCCTCGAATTCCGGGGGCTGGTTCCATTGGTCGTAAGTCTGTTGAGGCGGATTCCAACCGTTGACCGACTGATCTTGAAACGGAGGCGGGGTGACAGGGGGAGCGGGCGGTATCGTCGGGCCGAAGAGATGGCGCAGCTCCGGCACCTCGGAGGCATGCTTCCATTCGGGCATGCCCTCGCACCACACGAGGGTATTGGCGTTGACTCCGTAGTTGCTGAAGAGCACTTCTGATATAGGGCCTACCTGATTGCCGTTGTTGTCGATGATGTAATATTCGGTCATCCGTGGTTGAAATTGGTTTTATATACAAAAGTAAGTCTTTTTTAGTAAAATGGGTGACTGGTTAACAAAAATTAAGGATTAGAACATCTAAAAACAGGGGTTAAATATAATTTTACCTCCAAGGGGGGCACTACAATAATTTTTTTTGCTAATTTTGTACGTTATGAAACGAATAATCTTCTCCATAATATCGATACTGCTGTTATCCGGATTGTCGTCGGCAGCCCAAAGCACCGACCGGCTTGTGACATATCCCATGCCGCCGGATTCGGTGATGGAACTTCAGCCGCGCTGCGATTTCATCATATCGCGCTACTGGCAACGGTGTAAATTCGACTATGCGATGTTGCACCGCGATAAATTCAACGAGGCATTCGGCGAGTGGGTGACAATCATGCCCCATGCGTCGGCCGACACCGTTCATGCCGCCATCGACAAATTGATCGGCCTCTTTGAGAAGAAAGGCCCCGAGACGCTCGCCCTTGCCGAGATGGCCCGCAACTGGCTCTACTCCGACACGGCGCGCTTCCGCTCGTATGAAATCTATATGCCTTTTGCCAAGGCGGCTTCCATGCACAAGAAAATCAAGAAAGAAGACAAGGCCTTGTATGCCGCCGACTACAAGCGAATGTCGGCCAGCTCGGTGGGTGCGGTAGTGCCCGGAGTGGAGACCTTCCTGCCCGATGGCAGCAAGAGCAACCTCGATATGATCAAGGGCGGCTCGGTGCTGCTTTTCTTCAATGAGCCCGACAATATCGACTGCTCGATCGCGCGCATAAAACTTAGCTCCGACCGCAATGTGCGCGAACTCGTAGACCGCGGCGAGCTCACGGTAGTGTGCATACATCCGTCGGCACCCGACGACAATTGGAAGGCTGCGGCAGAATCGTTGCCCGAGAAGTGGCACAAGGTGGCCATGCCTGAAACCGAAGATTATTTCGACATACGCTATAAGCCGCAGTTTATCTATCTCAACGGCGAACACAAGGTGCTTGCGTCGAATCTCGACCTGTCGTATCTGCTGTCGGCGTTCGCAACGGCAAACGACGTTTATAAAAACCGGGCAAAAAACAAAGGCAATGAGTGAGCGCAAGAGCATAGCGGTGCTGGTGTCGGGCGGCGTAGACAGTGCGGTGGTAGTACACCGTCTGTCGCAGGACCCGAGCCTTGACCTGGACCTTTTCTATATCCGCATAGGCATGGATGACGGACGCGGCGATTGCTCAGCCGAGGAAGACATAGAGATGTGCAGCCTTATAGCGCGTCAGTACGGGCTTCCTTTAGAAGTGGTGTCGCTCCATGAAGAGTATTGGGACAACGTGATGGCCTACGCCCTCCGGACGGTGAAAGCCGGCCTGACGCCCAACCCGGATATCATGTGTAACTCACTGATAAAATTCGGATATTTCGAGGAGCGCTGGGGCCGCGAGTTTGACCTGACGGCCACCGGGCACTACGCGAGGACTATCATCGACGCCGACGGACGCAAATGGCTCGGCACGGCGGTAGACCCTGTAAAAGACCAGACCGACTTTCTCGCGCGCATAAGCGGCCGCCAGCTCGAACATCTTATTTTCCCACTCGGCGACATGCCCAAGGCCGATGTGCGCCGCATAGCAGCCGAGGCGAAGCTGCCCAACGCTCTGAGGCGCGACTCGCAGGGAATATGCTTCTTGGGAAAAATCAATTATAACGACTTTATCCGCCGCCACTTGGGCGAGCGTCCCGGCCCGATTGTAGAGATTGAGACGGGCAAGAAGCTCGGAGAGCACCGCGGGTATTGGTTCCACACGATAGGCCAGCGCAAGGGTCTCGGTCTGAGCGGCGGCCCGTGGTTTGTGGTGCGCAAGAATGTGCATGACAATGTGATCTACGTGTCGCGCGGCTATGATACCGAGAAACAATACGGCACAACGCTCCATCTAGGCGAAATGCAGTTTATCACAGCCGACCCATGGGGCGAGGCTGCCGCCGACGGTGTGCGCCTGACTTTCAAAAACCGCCATACACCCGAATTTTTCCCCGGCACGATACGCTCGGTAGCCGGAGCGCCGGGCGAGTATGTGATAGAGTCGGATGTGAAGGTGCAGGGTATAGCTCCGGGGCAGTTTACAGCCGTCTACGACCCCGAAAGCCGTATATGCTATGGCTCAGGCATAATCACCGGAGCAAACAAATTATAAAACAACTATGGAAGATAGAATCAGCCTCCACGTGTTAGGGTTGTCGTACAGCCAGTTGCAGTCGGGCGCATACGCCCTGATACTTGCTGAAGACCGCGGACCGCGGCGCATACCTGTGATCATAGGTGCTGCCGAGGCTCAGTCGATAGCGATCACGCTCGAAGGAATACGCACTCCGCGTCCGCTGACGCACGACCTGTTTGTGTCGTTCGCGCATGCTTTCGGCGTGAAGCTTCGCGAGGTGTTTATCTACCGCTTCGAAGACGGAATATTCTCGTCGGAGCTCACCTTTGGCGACGGCACCCGGACAGTGCAGATCGACGCGCGCACCAGCGACGCCATAGCCCTTGCACTGCGGACGCATACCCCTATCTTCACCACCCGCTCTATAATAGAGCAGACCGGCTTCATCATCGACGAAGAAGAACTCAAGCGCGACAGCGAGGCCGAAGAAGGCTGGAATCTCGATGAGGCTGCGGCAGACGATAACGAAGAGGCCACATACGCCGACCGCGACGACTATCATGCCGAGGCCAGGCCCGAAAACTACACCATAGAAGAACTTGAGCGCACTCTCGCGGCTCTCATCGACAATGAGGAATATGAGGAGGCCGAGCGCATAAGCGAGATACTCAAGCGTAAAAAAGGAAAACAATAAAATACCATGAAATCTAATAGTTTACAACTTAAAGTGCGCATGGCTACGCTGCTCTTCCTTGAGTTTGCGGTATGGGGCGCATATCTTACCTCATTAGGTGCCTATCTTGCCAAAGTAGGGCAGGGCGAACATATCGGATGGTTCTATGCCATTCAGGGCGTTGTGTCGATTTTTATGCCGGCGCTTGTTGGTATCGTGGCCGACCGCTGGATACAGGCACAGAAAATGCTTAGTCTCTGCCATTTGTTTGCAGGTGCTTTCATGTGCGCCGCGGGCTGGTATGCCATCAATGCGGAGACTGTGGAGTTCGCGCCGCTGTTTACGCTCTATACCTTGTCGGTGGGCTTCTTCATGCCTACTATAGGCTTGACCAACTCGGTGTCGTACTCAGCTCTGACCCGCTATGGGCTCGACCCGGTGAAGCACTTCCCGCCGGTGCGAGTGTTCGGCACGGTGGGCTTTATCGTTGCTATGCTGTTTGTAAACTTTACCGGATTTCAAAATACAGCCGCCCAGCTTATTACCTCGGGTGTGCTTAGCTTTGTAGTGGCTTTCTATGCCTTGACAATGCCGGCGTGCCCCACAGCACCCAAGGGACAGAAAAAGTCGGTGTCGGAGGCTTTGGGGCTGAAAGCCTTCTCGCTGTTCAAAGACAGGCAGATGGCAGTCTTCTTTATCTTCAGCATGCTTCTCGGCGTTTCGCTTCAGATTACCAACGGCTTCGCCAATCCATTCATACAGAGCTTCGGCAGCGTTGCCGAGTATGCCGATACATGGGGCGTGCATAATGCCAATGCGCTGATATCGATATCTCAGATGAGCGAGACACTGTGCATACTTCTCATTCCCTTCTTCCTGCGCCGCTACGGTATCAAGATTGTGATGTTGATGGCAATGACGGCGTGGGTGTTCCGCTTCGGCTTCTTCGGCATAGGCGATCCCGGCTCGGGCGTATGGCTTTTCGTGCTTTCGATGATAGTATACGGTATCGCCTTTGACTTCTTCAATGTGAGCGGCTCGCTCTATGTAGACAAGAAAACGACACCCGACATCCGCTCGTCGGCCCAAGGTCTGTTCATGATCATGACCAACGGTATCGGCGCAACCTGCGGCACGCTCGTGGCTCAGAAAATCATAGATTACAAAGTATTCAGCCAGCCCGAGGGTATGGCACAGATTGAGGGTTGGCATGCGTCGTGGCTGATATTCGCGGGCTATGCCGCCGTTGTGGCTGTGCTGTTCATGCTGATATTCAAAGACCATGACGTACACAGTGCGCCGTCGATCAAGAATGAGGCTGCCACAGCTGAAGACCCCGAAGGAATGATTCAATGATTCAAGTTTTCAAGTTGCCTTGCAACTTGAAAACTTGAGGTTTAAAGCGCTTTCAGCGCAGTTTATATAGTTTAAAATGTTTAGTTTTACCAATGTATACCTAAACTCCTTAAACCTGTTAAACTCAAAATAAACAAGTTTTGCTTGCGAAACTTAAGTTCAATGATATGATACGCTTTTATGCCCCTGACATAGAACAGAAACCGCAGCTTCCGGCCGACGAGAGCGCGCATGCCGTGCGTGTGTTGCGCCGCAAGCCCGGTGATGAATTGGAGGTGGTTGACGGGCGCGGCAATCTCTACCGCTGCCGCTTGGTGACAGACGACCATCGCGGCGCTGTAGTTGAGATTGTGGAAAAAGAGGCGCTTCCCAAGGTGTGGACACCTTATATCACCATCGCCGTAGCTCCCACCAAGCATGCCGACCGCATGGAGTGGCTTGTAGAAAAACTGGTGGAGATAGGGGTAGACCGGATAGTGCCGCTGCGTTGCCGCCGGTCGGAGCGTAAGGAAATCAAGCCCGAGCGCCTTGAGCGTATCGCAGTTTCGGCAATGAAGCAGTCGCTCAAGGCAATCTTGCCCCGCATAGACGCGACCACGCCGCTTAAAGACTTTCTTGCCGAGGCGCCGACAGAGGGACAACAACGCTTCGCCGGGTATTGCGACGCCGACACACCGCGCCGTCTGCTCGCCCAAGCCTATAAGCCCGGCAGCGACGTGAATATACTCATAGGCCCCGAAGGCGACTTCGACCCCGAGGAAATCGCGGCAGCCATAGCTGCGGGATATATCCCCGTGACAATGGGCGACAACAGATTACGAACCGAAACAGCAGCTCTGGTAGGCTGCGACACCATACATATTGTAAACCAATGTCTACTACATTCAACCAACTGAGCAGCGGCTCAAACTTCTTTCTTATCGCCGGTCCGTGTGTGATCGAAGGCGAGGAAATGGCATATAATATATGCGACACCATCAGCAGTATCTGCCGCCGTCTTGATATACCCTACGCCTTCAAGGGCAGCTACCGCAAGGCCAACCGCAGCCGTCTCGACTCCTTTACCGGAATCGGCGACCTTGAGGCTCTTAAGATACTCCACGGAGTGGGAGAGCGCTACGGGGTGCCTGTGGTGACCGATATCCATACGGCACAGGAAGCCTCGATGGCGGCTGACTTCGTCGACATTCTTCAGATACCGGCCTTTCTCTGCCGCCAGACCGACCTTCTGCTCGCGGCTGCCCATACAGGCAAGGCCGTGAATGTGAAGAAAGGGCAATTCCTCTCGCCCGAATCAATGCGCTTTGCAGTAGAGAAAGTGCGCTCGGGCGGATGTGATGATGTGGCAGTGACCGAGCGCGGCACCACATTCGGCTACGGCGACCTCATTGTAGACTTCCGCGGAGTGCCCCGTATGCAGCAGGCATGCCAATGCCCGGTGATAGTAGACTGCACCCACTCGCTGCAGCAGCCCAACACAGCCGGCGGTGTGACAGGCGGCTGCCCTGAGATGATAGAGACCATAGCCCGCGCGGCCATCGCCACCGGCGCCGACGGTATCTTCATCGAGACCCATCCCGACCCGGCAAATGCCAAGAGCGACGGCGCCAATATGCTCCGTCTCGACCTGCTCGAGCCCTTGCTGAAACGACTTACGGCATTGCGCAGCACCATAAACACATTTGAATAAGAATATGAAAATCACCAAGATATTGATTGCGGTCGCCTTGGCCGCGTCTGCCTCTATGCCGATTGCAGCCCAGTCGAGCATACAGAACCCCATGACGCAGGCCGTGCTTGCCGTGTATGAAGAAGAACTTCGCGAGAACCCCAATGACTATAATATATTGATGAGCCGCGCCGATGAGTATTACCGTCACGACGAATATATCCGCGCCCTCGCCGATGTAGACAAGGTGATACAGCTCGCACCTGCAAGCGAGGAAGACGTGCGCTTCCGCGCGTACGTGCTCCGCGCCGGAATCTACAATGAGACCAAGCGCCCCGAGCAGGCTCTCCAAGATCTGCGCGCAGCCGTTGAGATCGACCCTAACTCATATAATGTAGTATACCAGAAGGCCAACACCGAGTTTATGCTCGGACGATATGCCGAGGCCCGCCTCGACTTCCAGAAACTGCAGCGCCTGAATCCGCGCGGCACCGAGGCCTATATCGGACTTGCGCGCGTGGCGGTGAAAGAGAATAACCTCGGCACAGCCAACGAAATGCTCGCCTCGGCGGTAAACCTCGACCCCAACAATGCCGAAATCTACGTGCGCCGCGCGTCGGTACGCCGCATGATGGGCGACCACAACGGCGCCGTCGACGACCTCATCCTCGCCATCTCGAGCGACAACAAACATCCGCGCGCCATGCAGGAGCTCATCGACTATGGCAACACCAACTATCCGGCAACTATGGCCGGATTGAGCAAGGCTGTGAGCGAGGCTCCGCAGGTGGGAATGTTCCGCTATATCCGCGCGGTGATAGCGCAGGCCCATTACCACTATCTTGCCGCCATCAACGACTATCAGACCATCCTCGACGAGCGCCTCTACAACTATCACGGTATCTATGCCTCGATAGCCGAGTGCAACTATTGCCTTGGCAACTACAGCGAGGCCCTTGACTTCGTAGACCGCGCCCTCGGCATGGTTCGCGACAATGCCGGCCACTATGTGCTGCGCAGCAAGATATTGCGTGCTATGGGCAACTATGACGAGGCAGTGAAAGCCGGCGCGGCCGCCCTCGCTGTAGACCGCAACAACAACGACGCACTGATCGAGATGGCGCTTGGCTATGTCGGTATCAAGAATTATGATGAGGCTTCGAATCTTATCTCGGAGGCCATACTCAACGACGCGGAGAATCCGATGTATCTCATGCTCCGCGCATGGGTATTCGAGAAATATCTCAACAAGGCTGCCGCCGCTGAAGACCTCTACAACAAGGTGGCCGATATGGAGCACTTCTATATCGACAATCCCCGTTCGCTCAAAGGCTTCGCGCAGCTATTCCTCGGTCAGACCGAGCTCGGCAAGCGCTGGATGGACAATATACTCGACACCGTGACAGACTACGATGGCCTTATCCACTACTACGGAGCATGCTTCTACGCCCAGTATGGCGACATGGACCGCGCTATGGAGTTGGCCGACAAATCACTCAACCTCGGCTATGCCAATTACCATGACTGGACAGAGGCAATTGACGGCCGCGTGAATGTGGCGCCGCTGCGCGACGACCTGCGCTTCCTCAATATGCTGCACCGCCATGACGCCATTTTCGGCAAAGAGTCAAAAAAATAGTTAAAATCGTGAGCTTAGTGTAACTTTGGGCGCGCAAGCGCGTCATATAAGTACTTACACATAGAAGCGAATAACGAGCGAATTAACTGTTTTCATAATTGATTGACTATAATGCCGGCCCGGGCGCGATGCTCAGTCGGCATTTTACTTTTTAAAGTGTTATATCTTAAACAATCAAACTACTACGAAAATGATAATAGCCTCACAAAAACGCAAAGAGAATATAGCCGAGTATCTGCTCTATATGTGGCAGATAGAAGACCTCATCCGTGCCAACAGCCTTGACCTTGACAAGATAAAGGCCAATGTGATAGACAAATATCCCATCGACGAGAAGCAGCAGCGCGAGATGGCCGACTGGTATGAGTCGCTCATCGACATGATGAGACGCGAGGATGTGAAAGAAAAAGGTCACCTGCAGATGAACAAGAACATCATCGGCACCCTCGCCGACCTTAACAAACGCATACTTGCCGACCCGAAGTTTGTAGACTATCACAAGGAATTCTATGCCACCTTGCCCTATATAGTAGAGCTGCGTGCAAAGGCCGGCGATAATCCGGCCGGCGAGATAGAGACCTGCTTCAACGCTCTCTACGGCTGGCTTATGATGAAGCTCAAGGGCGCGGAGATATCAGAGAATACAGCCAAGGCTATGGCTCAGATCGCGCGCTTTGTGGCCCTGCTCTCGAAGTGCTTCTATCTTGACGAGCACGACGAGCTTTTCAAGGACGACGACAAGGAGTAAAGCTCTGCCTCCGGCGGCACGAGATTACTTTTTTAAACATTTGGATATAATACAATGTTATAATATCGGCGCACTATATAATGCGCCGATATTATATTATGCATATATGCCGAAATCTAATCTTTATGACGATTGCCGCCGGGCTTGCTCTCGCGGCGAGTTCGTGCATATATGAATATGATAAATGCCCTCCGGCTCTAACACTTAAAATAGAGAATGACTGGCAGGCGGCTCCTGAAGCCGATCCTGAAGGCATGGCTTATATGTTTTTTTCAGACCTTGGCGGTGAGCCGTGGCGCTTTGACTTTGCCGGGCGTGAGGGCGGTGAGGTATCGTTGATTCCGGGGGATTACAGCTTTGTCAGTTTTAATGACGATACCTATAATGTGCGATTCCGCGAAGACGGCGGATATGAAGGGTATGAGGCATATACCGTTCGCGCCGACGACAGCTATCTGCCTGCGGCTGTAAGAGAGCTTGACGAAAAACTACATGTTTGCCCCGACATGATGTGGGGCTGCTCATACGATTATGTAGGCCTGAAATATTCCGGACTTGAATATGGCGAGCCGGCGGTTAGATCTGAGAGCTATATACTGCGCTGTCCTCAACGGCAGCTTACCGCCCGGTATAGTTTTTTGATAGAAAACGTAACGAATCTCGACGGTGTAGTGTCGTTGTCGGCGGTATTTACCGGCCTTGCCTGTTCGCTGAATCTCGCCGACGGAGCGAAGGGCGATTATCCTTGCATGCTGCCCTCGGCGGCAAAGAAAGGCGGTGAAACGAGCATAGAGGGCGAGTTCCTGACCTTCGGAATACCGGCGGAGCCGACAGCGGACAATTATCTTCTGCTGTTTGTAGTGCTAAGCGACGGTAGAAAATTCACGTATCATTTTGATGTTACGCCACAAGTGAGAAATGCGCCTGACCCATTGGATGTAAAAGTGATAATCAGGGGATTGGAGCTTGAAGAGTCGGAAGGGGGCAGCAAGCCCGGCGGCGGCTTTGACGTAAGTGTCGACGGCTGGATATCCATCACCATAAACATTCAGGGCTGAATAGTGTTAATATATTAAAAAGCACTGATATAAAAAGACTACTAACTATAATACTAAAAATATGAAATTAATTTATCCGTTTCTCGGCCTTATAGGAGCATGCTCCCTGCTGGCCTCGTGCAGCGATGATATGGACGAAACGCCCATGCAGAGCAATGCAATCTCTTTCAGTGCCGTGGCGCCCAATGGCTCAAGAGCTACGCCTACCACAACTGCGAGTCTGAAAGAATTTGTCGTATATGCCTTCACCGAGGGGAGTACACTGATGGACGGAGTGACGGTGACCCGCAGCGGTGGCAGCTGGACATATTCGCCTGAAGCATACTGGCCCGTCAACCCGGTAAACTTCTATGCGTTCAGCCCCGATATCACCAATTCGCCGGATATTAAGGGTATGGACGGCGGTAGTATCCCCGATTATCTCAACCCGGGCAATGTTGACCTTCTCTACTCTGTAAAGACACAGGTAACGCAGCAAGCCGCCCCGGTGCTTCTCAATTTCCGCCATGCTCTATCGAGAGTGAGCGTGTTGCTCAGCAGTACCAACAAGAGAATTCAGGTGAAGGTGTCGCATATATCGTTGTGCAACATCTATATGCAGGGTACATTTAATTTCCCGAATTCATCGACCCTTGCTTCGACACCCGAAGTGATAGGTTCATGGACTATGCTCAAGAGATTCGGCAAGAATCTGCTCTTCTATGCCTTCAGCGATGACGAGGCCGAGACCCTGACACCCCAACCGACAGATTACACTGAAAATACGCTCAACTACAGCTTCCTGATTCCTCAGCCATTGCAGGAGGTAGCATTGTCGGGCTCTGATTATACCGGTACTTATATACAGGTTGACTGTGAAATCTATGATACGGCTTCAGGTGCAAAGCTGTGGCCTAACAGCAAGACCCCTGATTATATGCTCGTTCCTGAATCGGAAAGCGGCCGTATAGTTTATCCCACCACTTCCGACAAGGTTAAATCATGGGAGCCGGGCCACGCCTATATCTACAATATCCAGATCAACAATCCGGATGTGCTAGACAAGATTGAATTTGATGTCACTGTAGATGACTTCTCTATTGATGAGATGTAATCAAGGGCAAGAAAACTCAGGCCGGGGGCTTTGCTCCCGGCTTTTCTTTTGCTTGGGGGCGTGCGCGAGCTTCGCTCACGCCGGGGGACGAAAGCTGCTGACCGCTTTTTTTATTTTTATTTTGTTATTGCTCTCACTTATTCGTACCTTTGCAATATAAAGGCGGCTTGGCCGTTATTATAGTGATGAAAAAGCATTTCTGGTATCTGATATTAAGTGTAATACTTCTTGTGCCGGCGACATCGTGCCGCGGGCCCAAGCTTGCCACGGCCAATGAGCAGATGGAGCGCGGCGAGTATTTTGACGCGTCGAAGACCTATCGCAAGATATATAATAAACTTACCAAGCGCGAGGAGCGCGAGCTGCGCGGTGAGGTGGCATATAAGATGGCCGAGTGCCACCGCCGTCTCAACCAGTATGCACGCGCGTCGGCGGCATATCAGAATGCCGCCCGCTATGGCTATGGCGACTCTACGCTCTATCTCCACCTCGGGCAAATGCTCATGGCCGAGGGTAAATATGGCCCTGCGATAAAGGCTCTTGAGGATTACCTTGCATGGAAGCCCGACGACAAACTGGCCGAGAACACTCTTGCCGGCGCCCGCATGGGGCTTGCCAAGGAGGGGCAGACGCGCTATGTGGTGCGCAACGCTAAGCTTTTCAATTCGCGCCGCGCCGACTACTCGCCGATGTATCTCGACCGCTCGCTCGACCAGCTTTATTTCACCACAACGACAGAAAAATCCACGGGCACCAACCGCAGCGAGATCACCGGCATGAAGAAGGGGGATATATGGTTTGCCACCAAAAACGAGCGCGGCGAGTGGAAGCGCCCCGAGCCTGTGGAGGGGGAGCTCAACACCGAGGTCGACGAAGGCACACCGGCTTTCAGCCCCGACGGCCAGACGATGTATCTGAGCCGCGCCCGCCGCGAGCCAAATGCCAATACGGGCGTGGAGATCTATACCTCGCAGCGCAGCGACGCCAAATGGAGCGCTCCCGTGAAATTTGAAATCACGGCCGATACCCTCTCAAGCTACGCCCACCCGACGGTGTCGCCCGACGGCACATGGCTCTACTTTACCTCCGACATGCCCGGCGGACAGGGCGGACGCGATATATGGCGCATAAATCTGAAAGAACGCGCGGGTTCGCTTGAGAATCTCGGCGAATGGATCAATACTCCCGGCGACGAGATGTTTCCGTCGTTCCGCTCCGATTCGGTTTTCTACTTTGCCTCTAACGGCCATCCCGGTTTCGGCGGCCTTGATATCTTCCGGGCCGAGCAGACCAAGTCGGGCGGCTGGAAGGTGACAAATATGGGCCGGCCCATGAACTCTCCGGCCGATGATTTCGGTATCACTTTCGGCGAAAAGGAGACCGGCTTTTTCAGCTCAAACCGCGGCGACAACCGTGGCTATGACCATATATACTCTTTCGAACTGCCCGAACTGAAGATACAGATTTCGGGCTGGGTGCTCGACAAGGATGAAGAACCTGTGCCCAATGCAATCATCCGCATAGTGGGCAATGACGGCTCGAACCAGAAACAGCTCGCCAAGCCCGACGGCACATTCTCATTCCCCCTTGACCGCGGCGTGAGCTACGTAATGCTCGCCGGCGCAAAGGGCTATCTCAACGCCAAGCAGGAGTTTACGAGCGACATCGCCGAGGAAGACGCCGAGTATAATGTCGATTTCATCCTTGCCTCGATATCGAAGCCGGTGGTTATCGACAATATATTCTACGATTTCGACAAGGCGACGCTGCGCCCCGAGTCGAAGCTCGCCCTCGACTCCATGGCTCAGGTGCTCCGGGATAACCCTAATGTGACAATCGAGATGGCCTCGCACACCGACCGCAAAGGCACCGACGAATACAACATCGACCTGTCGAGCCGTCGCGCCAAGTCGGTTATCGACTACCTGATATCGGTGGGCATAGCCGCCGACCGCCTCCAGAGCCACGGCTATGGCGAGTCGCGCCCCAAGACCATCACCAAGAAACTCGCGCGCCAGTTCCCGCAGTTCAAAGAGGGCGATGTGCTCACAGAAGAATATATCCTTGCGCTTCCTGAAGAGGATCAGGAAGTCGCCGACCAGATAAACCGTCGCACCGAATTTCAGGTGCTGTCGATAGACTACCGCATGTACTGATGAAATTCCGCACGGAGATAGAGCCGGTTAAGACCGGTCATGAGATACATCATGGCGACAGCGTGCTGCTGTTGGGGTCGTGCTTTACCGACAATATCGGCGAACGCCTCGCCATCGACGGCTTCAATGCTGTATATAACCCTCTCGGACCGCTCTACAACCCCTTGTCGATAGCTCGCTGCCTTAAGGCTGCACTATCGCATAAACGCTACGACGCGACCGACCTCACTGCCGGCCCGCGCGGCAGTCATTGTCTCGACTATGCCTCGCGCTACAGCGGCGAAGACCGGGAGAGCCTGCTCAAGAAGATAAATGAAGATTTCGCGCGGGTGACCGGAGCGGTGGAGAATCTTCATACTCTTATAGTGACTTTCGGGTCGGCGTTCGTCTTTGAGCGCGGGGGCACGGTGGTAGGCAACTGCCATAAATTTCCGGCTAAGGAATTTGATAGACGGCGCGTAGACGTAGACGAGATAGTGACAGTATGGGCCGAACTGATTGATTCATTGCCAGACAAAGTGAGAATAATATTCACAGTGAGCCCTATACGCCATCTTGCCGACGGGCTTCACGGCAACCAGCTAAGCAAAGCCACCCTGCTTCTTGCCATCGACAGGCTCCGCTCGCTCTATCCCGACAAGACATTATATTTTCCCTCCTACGAAATAATGCTCGACGACCTCCGCGACTACCGCTTCTATGCCGCCGACATGAAACATCCATCAGATGTTGCCGCTGATTATATCTATGAAATATTCTGCGGCAGCTATATGACTACCGCCACGCGCGATGAGGCGCTTGAATGTCGCCGCCGCTATCGCGCCTCGCAACATCGACAAATCTTATGAGAACTGTCACAACTTCAGAATTATCACACCTCAATATCGAGCCGGCAGAAGTGCGCTTTGCGCCTTCCGACCCTGCCGGAGAGCATAACATCACATATCTTATCACCGACAGCCGCGACCTCACCGCACCCGGCGAAACTGTATTCGCAGCCCTGCGCACGGGCGTCAACGACGGACACCGCTATATCCCCGAGCTTTTCCGCCAAGGAGTGCGGACGTTTATAGTCGAACAGCTCAGCGACGACCTGCGCGGCCTCGACGCGGCATTTATCGTAGTGCCCTCAGTAGAGGAAGCCCTGCGCCGCATGGCCTACGCCCGTGTCCGCGGCTACTCGAACGGAATCATTGTCACCGGCAGCTACGGCAAGACAAAGACTAAGGAGCTGATCTACCGGCTTCTGCTTGGCCAAGGCAATGCCGTGCGCAGTCCGCGCAGCTGGAACAGCTCTATCGGTGTGCCCCTTGCCTTGTGGGATATGACCATAAGTGCCGGAAATGAAGATTACCTCATAAGCGAGGTTGCCATCGATGGCCCGGGGCAGGGCGAACGCATGGGTTCGCTCTTGGCATGGACGCATAAATTGGGAGTGATAACACCCATAACCGACGAGCATGACGAGGCTTTTGCAAACCATGCCGAGAAAGTGCGCGAGAAAATTGCTATTGTCAGCAATTGCCGCACTATAATATATGCCGACAACGATGAAGAACTCCGCCGGCAGCTGCACGGCTTGGAGGGCGTGACGCTCATACCGGTAGCCATGCCGGCGCAAGGCGATATCTTCCATGCCTTGGCTGTGGCTGTGGGACGATATTATGGTGTTGATGAAAGCGAGATACAGGCGCTCAGCTATGTAGAGCCTGTTGATATGCGACGCCGTATCGCTCCTGCCGGCAATGGCAACAATATAATATGCGACCTCTTCACGCCCGATTTGCGTTCGCTGGCCGAGAGTCTGCTGTTTTTCAGACGATATACTGATAAAAAGCGCCGTAAGGTGCTCATAGTAGACAATCTTCTCACCAATAGCAAAGACGACAACACCCTTCTGGGGCTTTATCAGCGGGTGGTGAACATGGCACGTGCGTTTGGCGTGGAAACGACAGTATTTACCGGCTACGATGTGGGCTTGGTCAGGAACATGCTGCCTCAGGACTCTGATATCGTATACGCCGACAGCACCCTTATCACCGCTATCGAGGCCGGGCAGGCATGGCACGACAGCGATATCCTCATCTTCGGCAATACCTGTGTGGTGCCCTATCGCAACGCCCTTGAGAGCGCGGCACACGACACCACACTTGAGGTAGACCTCGACGCTCTGATACATAACTACAACTATTTCCGCGGCCTCGTACACCCCGGCACGGGTATCATCGCTATGGTAAAGGCGTCGGGCTATGGCGTAGGGTCGATAGAAATCGGCAAAGCACTTCAGGACCAAGGCGCGGCATATCTTGCCGTGGCTGTGGTTGACGAGGGCATAGCGCTGCGCGACACCGGCGTGACGATGCCGGTGATGGTGCTCAACCCTATCACCAACCGCCACCGCTCGCTCTTCACCCACCGGCTCGAGCCGGCGGTATTCTCGCTCGGCGAGCTGCATACCTTGCGGGCGGAGGCTTCGCAAACCGGTGTGCACGATTACCCCATACATATAAAAATCGACACGGGCATGCACCGTGTGGGTTTTCTTGAAAATGACATCGAGATACTTGCCAAGGTGCTCAGCGGTCAGTCGGAGCTGCGGGTTGCGTCGGTGTTTACCCACCTCGCCACTGCCGACTGCCCTGACCTGAGCGACTATACCGAAGCGCAGATCTCCGCCTATCACCGCTGCGCCGACAAGCTCGAAAGTCTGTTGGGCTACAAAATCAAACGTCATTATCTCAACACCGCCGGCATGATGGACTATGCCGATAGCGGCGAATATGATATGGCTCGCCTCGGAATCGGATTGTATGGCATATCGCCTTTCGGAGAGATAGACTGCAATCTTCATCCGGTTGCCTCGCTGCACACCCGTATAATATCGCTCAAGCACTGGCCTGCCGGCACTCCTATAGGCTATGGCTGCAAGGGGCGCACGGAGCGCGACAGCATTATCGCCACCATACCGATAGGCTATGCCGACGGAATCAACCGCCACCTCGGACGTGGCAATGCCTCGTTTGAGGTCAAGGGTATACTTTGCCCGACAATTGGCAATATCTGCATGGACCAGTGCATGATAGATGTGACAAATGTATGCAATGCCGCCGTAGGCGACGAAGTGGAAATCTTCGGTCACTCATGCCCGATAGAAACTATCGCCAAGGCGCTCGACACTATTCCTTACGAAATACTCACTTCGGTGAGCCCGCGCGTCAAGCGCACGTATCTGAAGAGGTGAGAGGTTGGTGGTTTGTGGTTGGTGGTGTGTGGGCAGTGGGTTATGGTTGGTGGTTGGTAGGTTGTGGGCAGCGAGTTAGTTTTTGCTAATCTACCACCCACAGCCCACCAACCACCAACCCCTCACCACCAACCACCAACAAAAAACCTCACACCACCAACCACAAACCACCAACCCCAATAGTAATTACAAAATTTATTCGTAACTTTGGCGTTATGAAATTAAAAAGTATATTGACATGCGCAGGCATGGCGGCAGCGATTGCCGCAGCTGCGGCCGAACCGGTGAATATCGAATATGAGGCGTCGGTTCTGGTCAATGCGTCCACGGGCGATCTTGCACCCTATATGATAGGGTCGTGGCGCTACGGCAAAATCGACGGCGCAAGCGGAATCTGGCATGATGGCCGCTTGGAGAAGCGCATGAGTCTTGACACACGTTTTTCGTGGGGTGCGGGTATAGAATATCTTGCCGGCTATGGGTCGGCGGCTCCCTACGACTATTACAGCGACGACACATGGAGCGTGCGGCATAACCGTCAGGCTCCCTTGCGGCTTCATCAGCTTTATGGCGAGGTGAAATACCGCGGCATATATCTGCTTGCGGGTATGAAAGAGACTCATTCCGGCATAGTTGACGACACGATGTCGTCGGGCGACCTTACCCGCAGCAATAACTCACGCCCCATACCGGGCGTGGCGGCAGGTTTTGTCGATTTCCAGAATATACCCTTTACCAATGGCTGGGTGCAGATTGAGGGCGAGATAATGTATGGCCGCTTTTTCGACGGCGACATGCGCCGGAAGACCTTCAATCACTACACAGGCGTATATACCGACGATATGTACTACACCTACAAGCGCTGCTACTTCCGCACCAAGCCGAGCCAGCCCCTGTCGGTGACAGTAGGCATGCAGACAGCCGCACTTTTCGGCGGCTCGTCGTGGCAGTATCGCCGCGGCACGCTTGTAAGAGAAGAGCACCGAGGTTTCCATATCCGCGACATCTGGGATATGTTTTTCCCAATGGAGGGCGGCGAGGACTATTATAAGGGCCAGTCGTTAGGCTCATGGGATTTCAAGGCCCGCTATGCTTTTGCCAATGGCTCAGAGCTGTCGGCATATTTCGAGTGGCCTTGGGAAGACGGCTCCGGTATAGGGCGCATGAACGGTTTCGACGGTGTGTGGGGCTTGCAATATAACTTCGCAAAGAGCGGATGGGTGAGCAAGGTGACGGTGGAGTATCTTGATTTCACCAATCAGTCAGGCCCTATACATTGGGCGCCAACCGACAGCCCCGGCACAACGATAACCAATTCAGCCACCGGCGCCGACAACTACTATAATAATTTCTACTACGGCTCATACACCAACTATGGCCTTAGCATAGGCACACCATTCCTTGTGTCGCCTCTGTATAACAGCAACGGCGACCCCGGCTATCTCCACAACCGTGCCCGCGGTTTCCATGCCGCCGTGGCCGGCAATCCGACTTCGGAGTGGAGCTACAGCGCCAAGGTGAGCTATCAGTATGCCGGCGGAACGGGATGGGTGCCGGCGCGTCGCCGTCTGAGTGATACGTCGGCCGCAGTGGCTGCAAGCTGGACGCCCTCGGGACGTCTGAGCGGACTCTCAGTGTCGGCAGAGGTGGCTTTCGACGCCGGCAAGCTGCGCGGCAATAATTTCGGCGCTCTTGTGGGAGTGTCATACAGCGGCAATTTTAATATTGGAAAAAAATGAAAGTGAAGATATATATAGCCATATTGCTGCTTGGGATTGTGAGCACGTCGTGTACGCAGAACAACGGGCATATAGGCAATCTCTTCGGCGCTTGGGTGATGACGGAGATGACCGTCGACGGCGAGCCGAAAGTATTTCCCGACGAGGTGTATACTACAGTGGCGTTTCAGAACGATGTGGTGCGCTTTGACTATCATTATGCCTACGGGTCGTATTATGAGCGCTATGGCACATGGAAGCTCGTTGACAACACCCTGACACTCGATTTCAATCATCACGATGACCAATACGGGCAAGGAAGCGGTGCTTACGGCACCCCCGACTGGCTCGGCTTTCCTGCCGGCAAGCCCGTGGAGGTGACAATGAGTGAGGCCGGCTCGTCGCGCATGACATGGATAACAAGCGGCGCCGATGGCGAAGTATTAATGTATAAATTTGAACGGACATGGTAAAGCAGCAGGTGCTTGTGACCGGAGCCGACGGTTTCATAGGGTCACATCTTACAGAAGCTCTTTTGGATAAAGGATACAAGGTGCGTGCTCTGGCGCAATATAACAGTTTCAACAACTGGGGATGGCTTGAGGATATCGCTCCCCGCGACGGCCTTGAGATAGTTTGCGGCGATGTGCGCGACCCGGATTTCTGCCGTGAGCTTTGCCGCGGTATCGACACGGTGTACCATCTTGCCGCCCTTATCGCCATACCCTACAGCTACGTGGCTCCCGACAGCTATGTCGACACCAATATCAAGGGTACGCTCAATATGTGTCAGGCCGCACGCGACGCCGCCTGCAGCCGCATAGTGGTGACATCTACGAGCGAGGTCTACGGCACGGCTCGCTATGTGCCTATAGATGAGAAACATCCGCGCCAGCCTCAGTCGCCTTACTCTGCCACCAAGATAGGCGCCGACGCCATAGCGCAGAGCTTTTATAATGCTTTCGACCTGCCTGTAGTCACAGCCCGGCCTTTCAATACCTACGGCCCGCGCCAGAGCGCCCGCGCCATCATCCCGACGATTATCACCCAGATAGCTGCCGGACGCGAGAAAATACGTCTCGGCGACCTTACGCCTACACGCGACTTCAATTATGTGGCCGACACCGCAGCGGGCTTCATAGCCTTGGGCGAGACCGAGGGAATAGAGGGGCGCGACATCAACATCGCCACCGGCCGCGAGGTGTCGATGGCCGAGACTCTTGCCACAATAGCGAGGCTTATGGGCCGCGAGGTGGAGGAAGTGGTTGACCAAGAGCGCCTTCGTCCGGCCAAGAGTGAGGTCAACCGCCTGCTTGGCGATAACAGCCTCATAACATCGCTCACGTCGTGGCGACCGTCGCACAGCCTTGAAGAAGGCTTGCAGAAAACTATCGACTGGTTTGTAAAACCGGAGAATCTTGCAAAATACAAAATAGATATCTATAACCGATGAACGCACTCAAACACCCCGGGCGCATAAGCCTGCTCTTCCTCGGAGGGGCCAAACGCGTGATGATGGCTAAAATGTTTAAAGACGCCGCCCGTCATCGCGGCCTTGATTGCCATGTGGTATCCTACGAGCTCGATATGCACTCAGCCATCGCGGCCGAGGGTGAGGTTGTTGTAGGCGTGAAGTGGTCGTCGCCCGATATACTTGAGGATCTTGACCGTGTGGTGCGGGAGAAAGAAATCGATGTCATGCTGCCCTTTGTAGACGGGGCGGTAGGTATAGCGGCGCGGTATGCTGCGCAGACGAATCTTGCCGAGGTGTTTGCGCCGGTGAGCGAGGCCGGGCTTGTAGAGAAGATGTTCGACAAAATCGCCGCCGCCGACTTCTTTGAGGAGCTTGAACTGCCGATTCCTCCGACTTGGCGGCACGGCACCCCCTGCGGTCATCTCATAGCCAAGCCGCGCTTCGGCTCGGCCTCGAAAGGGATTGAGTTTATCGACAACCTGCGCGACCTCTATCAGATAACGGCACAAGGCGAGGGTAAATACCTGATACAGCAGCGCTTTGACCGTCGCGAAGAAATTACGGTAGACTGCTACGCCGGTATGAAGGACGGCTCGATAGCTGCCGTGAGCCCGCGCATACGCAAGGAAGTAGCCGGGGGAGAAGTGGTGAGGACACAGACTATTGCCGACCCCGATGTTGACGCGCTCGTGCGCAAGACTCTCGCCGCCACCGGGCTGCGTGGAGCCGTGACTGTGCAGCTGTTGCGCGACTTTGATACGGGCCGGCTTATGATAATGGAAATCAATCCTCGCCTTGGAGGCGGAGCAGTGGCGTCGGTGCACGCCGGAGCCGATCTCCCGGGGCTGATATTGGACGACGCCATGGGTCGGGCTCTGACACGCCAACAGGCGCAGCCCGGTGTGGAGACAGTGAGATATCTTGCAGATGTTGTGTTTTATCCTGAGGAAAAATGAATACAGATAAAGTGATTATCATAGCCGAAGCCGGCGTTAACCATAACGGCGACCTCGCTATGGCGCGCCGGATGGTGCTTGAGGCCCGTAAAGCCGGTGCAGACTATGTGAAATTCCAGACAGCTGTGCCCGAGCTGGTTATCTCGACTTTCGCTCCCAAGGCTGAATATCAGAAAGAGACAACTGGCAGCGAGCAGAGCCAACTCGAGATGTGCAAGGCGATACACCTGCCCTTATCTGATTATGCCGGGCTTGCCGAGCTATGCCGCAGCGAGGGTATAGGATTTATGAGCACGCCGTTCGACCTTGTGTCGATCGACTGCCTCGCCGCCCTCGATATGGACTACTGGAAAATACCCTCAGGCGAAATCACCAACCTGCCTTATCTGCGCAAGATCGGTGCTTTGGGTGGAAAAATCATAATGTCGACCGGTATGGCGACGCTCGAAGAGGTGGAGACAGCGGTGGAAGTGCTTGAAAAGGCCGGTACGCCCCGCAGTCAGATATGGCTGCTTCATTGCACCACGCAATATCCTGCACCGTACGAGTCGGTGAATCTCCGCGCCATGGACGCCCTCACCACACTCGGCTGCGCCGGAGTAGGGTATAGCGACCACACGGTGGGCACTGATGTCGCCGTTGCCGCCGTAGCCCGCGGGGCGCGCATAGTGGAGAAGCATTTCACCCTCGACTGCAATCTTCCGGGCCCCGACCATCGCGCCAGCCTCGAACCGAAGCAACTCGCCGAACTCGTGGCGGCGATACGGCGCACCGAGGCCGCTCTCGGAAGCGGTGTGAAAGAAGCCGCGGCTGCCGAGCGTCCCAATATCGAAATTGCCCGCAAAAGCATTGTCGCCGCACGCGACATCGCCGCAGGGGAGTTGCTGACAGAAGAAAATCTTGCCTGCAAGCGTCCCGGAGGCGGAGTGTCGCCTATGCTGTGGGATGAGGTGATCGGAAAGAGAGCCAAGAGAGCTTTCGCAGCCGATGAGCTGATAGAACTATAAAACCATCATCAATATGAAACAACTGAAATTCTTTCTTGCAATTATTGCAGTATGCGTCGGTTGTACCGGTGCATTTGGCGCTGTTGATACAAAATTCTATAAAAAAGCGGCCTCGAAAGTATTTGAAATGGAGCAGCCGGAGTTCGACGCCAAGGCAAATCTCTCTGACGATATTTTCAAAGGACAGGCGGCGGTGTATATCGCCCGTCTGCAGTGGCTTGTGGCTGATTATGTGGATGATGTCAATCCGTCGAAGCAGGATCTTGATGAAGTGCCGCTCGACTATATCAAGCGCCCCACCAAAGTGTATGGATACACTGAATTCCGCCGCTCCAACGCTACCAAGGCTACCCGCATTGTTCGCAATATGGTGAAAATCAATTCGGAGGCAGCCCTCGGCGATTTCACGACATTCTATGTTGACGCCCCGGAAGTAGGAGCTGTCAAAGGATATGAGTATAAATCGGTGCAACCGGCCTTTGGCGCGCGTGTGTTCAAGGCCGATGGTAATGTTGTGGATGTAGATATTGCTGCCAACTCCTCCATGCAGCCCGACGGCAGATATAAGGTGACGATACCCGGCCTTGCCGCCGGCGATGTGCTTGACTACTTCTATTACACGGAATATTGGTATGACGAGGTGTCGCTTCCTGAAGACCGCATATCGCTCCTTGCCAAGTATCCCACCCGCCATTTCACGCTCGACTATCATGCCGCCAATCGTCTTGCAATTGAGTATGATTCGTATAACGGCGCCCCAAAAATCTCGCTCACCAAGGCCGGCGACAAGAACCATGCTTTTCTGGCAATGGAAAATCTCGGCGCCCTTGATGAAAGCATGCCTTTCTTCAGCTCAGCGCGCCAGACTCCGACAATTGAAATCGGTGTTCTCAATAATCTGGCGCAATATGTTTTTATCCCTGACTATGCCGTCGTTGGCGGTGTGCGCAATGTCACCCATGAGCAGCTTCGCAAAGATGTTGCCTCGGTGATATATAAGACCGAGTATCCCGGCCGCGTGATAAATCAGGCCACCGGGGCTGCCAAAGCTTGGCGAAAAGCACATCCGCAGGCTTCTAAGGATGATATTTGCGACGCGGCATGGCTTGCCGTGAATTACTATGCCGCCAAGGCCGGAGAGCCTCTTAATCCTACTCAGATTGCCGGGGTGTACTTCTCTGTCGTTGATAAACTCGGAATTAATGTGGAAGCGCGCATAGGAGTCGCCACCGGGCGCGACCGTGTGCCTATCGACACTCTCCGGAGCTACAACGACGCCTCATATATGGTGAAAGCCGGCGACCGCTTCTATTTTACAGAGAAGCTGCTCGCTCCGGGCGCTGTGCCTGCCGGTTTCGACCGCGAGCCATACGTGGTGTTCAACGGCAGCCCTCAAAACAGGAATCTTGAGCGTTGGGCCGACAGCGGCGTACTTCCCGCTACGAAGGCAACTGATAATGAGACCAAGGTAGTGAGCGACATCAGCATTGTCAATGGCAAAGCTGATGTAGCCTCGGAGCTTACTCTCTGCGGCTCGGCTAAAAATTCTGTTGCCGGCTTGGTGGCCGATGAGCAGTGCCTTGCAGAGATGGCCGCCTATCTCGGCATAGATAAGGCAGAGCAGCCTGTGTCCTCTGTCGACGGCAAGGCTCAGTATGCCGGTGTGATATGGGGTAATGACAATGTGGAGCTTTCTGAGTTTTCGGTGAAATCTACAGGTGTTACGCCGGAGTCGCCTGCGACGGTATTGGAAGTTAAAGGAACGGTCGGAGGCATTGTCAACTCTTCGGCCAATGCGATGACAATCAATATCGGCAGTCTTATCGGAGAGCAGCCGGAGATTGCCCCCGGGCACCGCAGCCGCGATATAAGTATTGTTACCGATGGCCCGCGCAAGGCCGACTATACAATCACGCTCACTATCCCTGAGGGCTATAAGGTTGACGCCGAAAGTCTTGCGGCGCTCAATAGCAATATAGCCACAGCCGAGGCGTCGTTCTACAGTGGCGCGGAAGTCAATGGCAACACTGTCACTGTGCGGGTGGTGGAGCGCTTCCCCCGCAGCATATATCCTGCTACGTCGTGGCCGAATATCCTCTCCGTCCTCACCGCCGCCAACGCCTTCACGCAAGCTACCCTGACGCTGACGCGGTAGCCTTCTGCCGCTAAAGCGGGGAAAGCCTGCGTAGCTGCGCGACTTCGCATGAAAGAGGGCAAGTCGCGCAGCTACGCAGCGCATTGTTTTCTTTTCAGACAACTCATGGGGCTGCGAACAGCTACGCGGTTCTTGCCCCATGCTAAGCAGAGTTACGACAGCTACGCTGTCTTTTACCGCAAAAGCGGCGAAATTGATATTATGCTATAACAAAAGGAGATAAGCCCATGCGTGGTGCTTATCTCCTTTTTATGTGCTGGATTTAACCTTCTTAAACCGGTTAAACCTATAATAAACAAGTTTCGCTTGCTAAATTTAGTGTGCGGCGACGAATTCGTCGAGGAAGCGGCGGTCGTTTTCGCTGAAGAGGCGGAGGTCTTTAACCTGATATTTGAGGTTGGTGATTCGCTCGATACCCATGCCGAGGGCGAAGCCGGTGTATTCTTTGGAGTCGATACCGCAGGCGTCGAGCACGGCAGGATCTACCATGCCGCAGCCAAGAATCTCAACCCATCCTGTGCCTTTGCAGAACGAGCAGCCTTTGCCGCCGCAGAGGTTACAGCTGATATCCATTTCGGCTGAGGGCTCGGTGAAGGGGAAGTAGCTGGGACGGAGGCGTATCTGTGTCTGCGGGCCGAACATCTCGCGGGCAAAGTAGAGAAGAGTCTGGCGCAGGTCGGAGTATGTTACGTTCTTGTCTACATACAGCGCCTCAACCTGATGGAAGAAGCAGTGTGCGCGTGCCGAAATGGCCTCGTTGCGGTAAACGCGTCCGGGGCAGATGATACGGATGGGCGGTTTCTGCGAGGTCATCACGCGGGTCTGCACCGAAGAGGTGTGGGTGCGCAGAAGCACGTCGGGGGTGCGGTTGATGAAGAATGTATCCTGCATGTCGCGCGCCGGATGATCCGGGGGAAAGTTGAGCGACTCGAACACGTGCCAGTCATCTTCAATCTCGGGGCCTTCGGCGATGGTGAAGCCGAGGCGGCGGAAAATGTCGATAATCTGCTCGCGCACCAGCGAAAGCGGATGGCGTGTGCCAATGCGCAGTGGCGCCGGAGTGCGGGTGAGGTCGAGGTCACCGCCCTTGTCGTTGCCGCGCTCGGCGGCTTCGCGGAGGGCGTTGATACGCTCGGTGGCGAAAGTTTTGAGTTCGTTGAGAGCCTGACCGAGCTCGCGTTTCTGCGACGGATCGACGTTGCGGAAATCATTCATAAGGGCAGATATAGCACCCTTTTTGCTGAGATATTTGATACGCAGGGCTTCGACAGCGGCGGCGTCCTCGGCCACGGCTGCCTCAAGCTCGGCGCGCAGTGCGTTTATCTTATCTATCATTTGACTTAGATTTTGGGGCAAAAGTACAAAAAATAAGCGATATGACAAAATAAACCTCAGCGATGATGAAAAAAGCAGCCCATGCAACACTTATTCACATTTGAATCAAGGATTTCTCGAAAAAAATCACTTATTTTGCAACTTCAAAATATAAGAATAATACTACATCATAACACAATGAAAAAGAGTGCTTTACAAAAAGCCCGCGCTACCTATCAGCCCAAATTGCCAATCGCGCTTGCCGGCCCTGTACGGGTAGTTGAGGGACAACCGACCCACTCGGTTGCCGACCAAGAAGCAATCAAAGCTCTATTCCCCAACACCTACGGCCTGCCCGAAATCCGCTTTGAGAAGAACCCCAATCCCACCCCCAACAAGCCTGTCAATGTAGGCGTGATTTTGAGCGGTGGCCAAGCTCCCGGCGGTCACAATGTGATCTGCGGTATCTTCGACGGTATCAAGAAAATACACCGCGACAGCCGCCTTTTCGGCTTCCTGATGGGCCCTGACGGCCTTGTCAAGCATCGCTATATCGAGCTGACAGCTCCTATCATCGACGAATACCGCAACACCGGCGGCTTCGACATCATCGGCTCGGGTCGTACAAAACTCG